>Ga0209542_10001704_pt1 | contig 51147 bp, 64 predicted proteins | sample RifCSPhighO2_01_FD_184028 | JGI IMG/M metagenome (GOLD analysis project Ga0209542, IMG submission 184028) | Soil microbial communities from Rifle, Colorado - Rifle CSP2_plank highO2_0.1 (SPAdes) (version 2) | ecosystem: Environmental > Terrestrial > Deep subsurface > Rock core/Sediment ...
CATAAATAATAAGCATATTATGATGTCACTGCTATATGTAGAAGACATGGCATTTGCAACAAAACTAATGTCTTCTACTATAGTTCCCAAGGAAGTAATACATGCTCGTTTCCTTGGAGAACTATAACGGTGCCTTCGGCTTTCCGGCACAAATTTATCTGTTGGCGTTCAGTATAAGTCATGCCAGTAAACCCTCCGGCCGAGTATTACAAGGCTGAAATGAAGTACGCGCAGGCAAAGGGCCGCGAAGAAAAGATAGCGGCTCTTGAGGAGATGATATCGCTTCTTCCCCGGCATCACGGAAGCGAGAATGCCCATGCGCAGCTGAAATCGCGTCTCGCCAAGCTGAAGAAAGAAGGCGAAAAGAAAGGTGCAACAAAAGCAGGCATACAAAAAGAAGGAGATGCGCAGGTCTGCCTCCTCGGTTACACGAATTCGGGCAAATCCCGGCTTCTGGCGGCCATCACGGACGCGAAGCCTGAAATCGCGCCTTATGAATACACGACCGTGAAGCCCGAGATAGGCATGATGGATTGGAAAGGGGTCAAGATACAGATTATCGAGATTCCCTCCACTTTCCAGCCGGCGTATGTCGCCATAGCAAGGACCGCCGAGCTGGTCGTCCTGGTCATAAAGAACGGAAAAGAGGAGAGGATGCTCCAAGAAATGCTTGCAGACAAGTTCATACGAACCAGGACGATAACCGTCAACCCGCGCGAAGAACCTGCGCAAAACGCGAAGGAGCGCATATGGAAGGCCCTGGGCCGCATCGTGGTCTATACGAAGAAGACGAACACGCCGATGTCTTTGCCGAAAGGCGCGACGGTTCGCGCCGCCGCAAAGACCATACACAAGGACTTCGTCGAGAACTTCCGTTTTGCAAGGATCGGCCGCAAAGGAATGACAAAACAGGTAGGGCTTGATTACACGCTGGATGACGGCGACGTCATCGAGATTTACGCCTGAAAATTTTCCGGAAAAAACGCGGGATAAAATAATTTCAGCGCTATAATAAGAAGTATGAAGACGATAGCAGCCTTTCTGACATGGTCCTTCTGGCGGAGGATGCACGGATACGGCGGACAACGGCGAGACGACCGCAATCACGGGCATAAGCACGACAACCGCGATGCCCGTCACCACAACGACGTCTGGCATCAACACGACAGTTCCGATTGCGAACGATACGAATAACACGAATTTGACGGACGTTACAATGCCCGCGCCGGCATTAATAGCACGATTCCGGCGACGAACGAAACGTCCGACAACACTACCGGACTCTGATCGCATCTGCAGCCCGGCATGCGAAAGGGAAGATTCTTCATAACATACATTTCCCTGCGTTCCGATGCGCACGGAATCGGATTCTTGCATCATCACACGAACCGGAGTTCGAGCCAACGCCGCCATGGAGCCGGAACGACGTTTTCTTTTTTTCTCTTTTTATATTCAACCGCGAATTATAGTCATGGTGTTTGAAGACGTCATCGGCGCTTTTGACACGCTGCAGCTTGTGATGATGGTCATATTATTTGCGGCATTTCTTTACATAATCAATCATGCCGTGAAAACCCTCATCGGCATGGCAATAATAGCGGCGGCTTCCACGGCCTTCCCGTTTGCGGCGAATCTTCTCGGCTTCGCCCTGCCGACGGACCTGAACGCCGTGGTGTTTTTTGTCGCGCTCGGCATAGGGCTCTATCTGCTTTTCATCGTGGCGAGGATTATCTACGGGATACTCAACATAGCTGGAAAAATAGGGGGCTTGTTCCTTCCTGGCGGCAGGCGATAATCACTCTATCCTTATCCCGGCGTCCGGAACCTCTATTCTTCTTGCTTTTCCGATGACAAGCAGGAATCCGCTCCCGAAGGAGTAATCGGCATGAGGCGCAACTACGGTTACTATTTTGCCGTCAACCGCTATTTCCGTGCCGCCGGCTTTCAGCGTTCCGGAAGAGGCGTTCACGTTGAAATAACGCATGGTTACGTTAGTGACCTTTAAAGCGGAAAATGCCACGCTCCCCTTCACCGACTGGCCGCCGTAACTTATGGAAGCGTCGCCGGCTTCCATTGACGACGCAATCCCGTCTATCTCCGCCGTGCTTTCATGGATTTTAACGCTGCCTTTGAACCCGCGCAACGCTATGCGGCTCCCGGACTCTATGGTTCCCCCGCCTATTTCCAGCGAGACGTTCTCCGGCGCCATTTCAACAGCGGAATTCGCCGCATCAAGCGTCACGTTCCCGCTATAAGCGGCGGACAACGTAAAGCTGAGATTCCCCGGCGCCGGATTGATGTAACCTACCGCATCCTCAAAGAAACGGGAAACTTCCGGCGTCCTCGAAACGGCCACAAAGGCTATCGCCATTACAATTGCGAGAGAAGCTATGATCTTCCAGTCCATCTAAATATATTTAAGCTACCAAATTAAAAGGTTTTAGAAATAATTCTGGTGTAAAAAATGCAGTTCATGCAGGCGACCGATCCGTTGGGTATAGTGACATGGTTCGCCATGCTCTTCATTTTCATGTATATATACCCCCGCATGATGCTCTCGCAGCTCATATCCAAGATAGACCAGAGCGCGAGGAAGATAGAAGCGATGTCCGAAAAGGCCAACGGCCTTGTCCTGAAGAAGAGCGGCAATCACGGCACGAAACACGCGATACACGAGTTCACCGAACTCTTCGTGGTCGAGCCTTCTGCCATAGACCCCTACGGCCTTGTCAAAAAGATAGACCAGACGATAAGGAACATGGAACAGCGTTTCAACGAGTTTGCCCGGAGCATAGCGAAAAACAAGGGCGAGCTGGAAACGCAGGAAATCAATTACGGCCTGCGCGCAGCCGTGAGCCTGCGGCAGATGGCCAAGATCGTGCGCCATTACGTCGAGATATCGAAGAAATTCAAGAACCTCCAGATTGCGATGATACTTCAGATGCAGCTCCCCATCATAGAGAAGATAGCCGAATCCGAGCTGAGGGGCACCGAGGCGTTCGTGAACGGCTGGCCCATAGGGGATTCTATAGGCCCTCTGGTGGCGGCAACGTACATGAAGAAGCCCCGAAGCATAGCCGAAGAAGTGGTTGCCGATGAAACCTCCATAAACGGCAGGACGTGCTTTGTCCTGAAGGCCGCCGGCCCTGCGCCGCATCTTGGAAGGATAAACGATGCCATCGAAAAGATAATGAAGAAGCACAGGATATCGCGCGTAGTCACCATTGACGCAGGAACGAAGCTTGAAGGCGAAAAAACGGGCACGGTCGCGGAAGGCGTGGGATTTGCCATGGGCGGAGTCGGGCAGCGCGAGATGATAGAAAATGCGCTGTTGCCCAGAAACATACCCATAGACAGCATAATAATAAAGGTGGGAATGGACGAAGCGATACTGCCCATGAAGAAAAGCATTTTTGAGTCCGTCGAGAAGGCGAAGGGCTACGTGGAAAAATCCGTAAACAGGGCGGCCAGGGGGCAGAAACTCATAATAATAGGCGTCGGCAATTCATGCGGGGTTGGCGACAGCTACAAAGCATACGACGAAGTGAAGGGCGTTGTCGAAGAGCTCCACAAGCAATACAAAAAAGAGGAAAAAGAGGCGAAAAAGGGCGGCTGGTTTTGAGGGCCAATTGTTCTCCCTCAAAAGTAACATATTTAAGCTTTACTTGACAACAATGAAAGATAATAAAACATGAGGTGCTGTAATGGTGGCGTCGCAGAAAACTTTGGATGCGTTGAAATCGATAGGGTTGAACAAGTACGAAAGGAACATTTGGGTGGCCCTGCTTTCAAGAGGCAGCGCAACTGCGGGCGAACTCGCCGAAATATCGAAAGTCCCAAGATCCAGATGCTACGACGTTCTTGAATCACTGAGCAGCAAGGGCTTCATAATGCTTCAGCCGGGAAAACCGCTGAAATATGTTTCTCTGCCTCCGCGCGAGGCGCTTGAAAGGGCGAAATCCAAGATAATGGACGACGCGAGGGAAGCGGAAGTCCGCATGGAAAGCCTTTCCAAGAGCGAGTCGGTAAAAGAACTTGAGAAGCTCCATAGGGACAACATCAAGACCGTCAATGCCGACGAATTGACCGGCGCTTTGAAAGGCAGGCCGGCAATGCTGCAGCATCTTGGCACCATGATGAAGAAGGCCAGGAAGAACGTCAAGCTCATAACCACGGAAACCGGCCTCAACGAAATAGCGGAGCACCATTCTTCGCACATAAAGAAGATGTCGGAGAGGGGCGTTACCGTGCAGATACTCGCGCCGATAAAGGAAGAGCACACGGAAATCGTCAAGTCCCTCGGCAGCTATGCCCAGATAAAAAGCCTCAGCGGCGCCGAAAACATCGAGAAGATGATGGGCAGGGTCTGCATAGTCGACGGAGAGGAATTCGTCATCGGCTTGACCGACGACGCCAAGACGCACCCGACGCAGGACATCGCGTTCTGGTCGCAGAGCAACCACGTGACGTCCAATTTCATGGAGCCCATGTTCAACATGCTCTGGAAGAACGCCAAGGCCGCGAAGTAAATTTTGTTTTTTATTCTGGTTTCAATATGCTTTCCGGTCTACATGCCCAATCCTTTAAGGAAATTCTCTATTTCAGGAGATAATGGGACTTGACCTGCCAGCCCTTCATCGTCAGCTATAGCATAAGCGGGCATTATACCAAGCGATTCCGCGATGCACTCGGCCGTCTCGTAATTTTCAGGGCGAAGGCCGAAGGGCACCATTATGATGTTTCCGTTATTTTTGTCGTAAGATGCAAGCGCAACGGGATGCATATCTTCTGAATCCCCGATCACGGCAAGATTTCCTCCTTCAAAACGTTGCCCGAAGACGTAATCAAATTTGCGTTTCACGTACTTGGAGAGTATGTTATTGCGCGCGATGTTGTAATTTTCTGCTTGGCATTGCTTGAGTGCGTCCTCATAAGGCTCTATTGCAGTGCTATTGCCTCCGTTGCCAAGACAAAAGAATACATCCTGCCTGCCCTTCATACGTCCCATGAAAAGACCCTGATAATCGGGATATCCGTGCTCCTTGACAATACGCCCTACCTGCCTACTGGCATCTTCCCCGAGCCCTTCGTTGAATTTACGCTCGATCTCATAGCGCACCACGGACAAGCCGGAAGATAATTGAGATATGCTCATCAGTCATCTATAGCCCAAATCTTTATAACAATTCCTCTGTTTTATAAGACTTCCATTATCTATATTTTCATGCCACAGAAAGCACATCGCGAGCTTTTGGAAAAAATAAAACGGGGGGAAATATCGACCCATTCGGAACTCGAGAAAGCCAAGACTGCGCTCGCAGGTAAATATGCACTGCCCAACATAATGAAGAATGCAGAGCTGATCGCATACGCCGGGAAGAACGATTTCCATGATGCCATTGCACTGCTCAAGACAAAACCTGTGCGCACGCTATCGGGTGTTGCCAATATTGCGATAATGTGGCTTGGGAAAAATTCCTATTCCTGCCCCTTTTCGTGCATATTCTGTCCTCAAGGAGAATATTCTCCGAAATCCTATACCGGCGTTGAACCGACGACATTAAGAGCCAAGCGCAATGAATATGATGCCTTCGAGCAGGTCTTGAATCGGCTCAAGCAGCTCAACGGCATAGGGCATGTCACTGACAAGTGCGAGCTGATAATAATGGGCGGAACTTTCATGGCATGGGACAAGCTGAACCGGGAGAATTTCATAAAGCGCGCCTTTGACGCTTTCAACGGAAAAGATTCGCAGTCTCTCGAAGACGCCAAGGCATTGAACGAAACTGCAAAGAACCGCGTCATAGGGCTTACGATAGAGACGCGTGCCGATTATTGCAACGACGCTTACATCAACGAAATGCTGCGCTACGGCACCACAAGAGTGGAAATAGGCGTGCAGACCACGGACGAGGAACTGCAGAAAGCCGTAAACCGCGGCCATGGCTGCGAAAAGAACAAGGAGGCGTTCCGCCGCCTGCGGGAGGCAGGGCTGAAAATCACGGCGCACTGGATGCCGGGTCTCACCGGCCTTACCGGCAAAGTGGACGCCATGAAGGAACTTGAACTATTTGCATTGCTTTTCTCTGACCCCGACTACAGACCGGACGAACTGAAGATATATCCAACGCTTGTCATACCGGGCACGGAGCTTCATAAAAAATGGAAGACCGGCGAGTATGCACCGCTTGAAAAAGAAGAAATGATAGCATTGCTCATACAGATGAAAAAGACCGTGCCTCCCTACATAAGGATAAAGAGGATAATGCGCGACATATCGGAGCACAAGGCCGAGGCAGGGGCGAAAACCACGAACCTTCGCCAGCTTGCGGCCGAGCGGGGCATGAAATGCCGCTGCATACGCTGCAGGGAAGTCGGGGTCTCCGGCAGAACGCCAAAAAATATCGGGCTTCTCGAAAACGAATACGAGGCCGGAGGCGGACAGGAGATCTTCCTGAGCTTTGAGGACAAGGAGCAGAATATTCTCATAGGCTTCCTCCGTTTGCGCATAGACGAATCAAGCACGGCTAAAGTACGGGAAGTCCACGTCTATGGCGCGCAGGTGCCCATCCACGGAGAAGGAGCCTATCAGCACAAGGGTTATGGCCGCCGCCTCCTTGAAAGGGCGGAAGAAATCGCAAAAGAAAGGGGCAAAGTTAAAATTGCAGTCACGTCAGGAGTAGGCGCACGCGAATATTACAAAAAATTCGGCTATAAGCTGGACGGATATTATATGGTTAAATATTTTTAATAGAGACATTGAAAATGATTTCCACAGAAAAGAAGTATATGATTGATGAAAGAGCGGATCGGATAGGCACTGATGAAATCAGAAAATTTCTGCCGGGATTCAGGTATTTTGAAGAAACTGGCATGATGCCAATTATTGAACAAGATGCGTTGAATTCGGAAGAGGCCTTTCGAGTTTACAGGCAATGGGATTATTTGCTCAGGGGCTTGGACAAAGAACAAGCGGCTAAACTTGCATCACATGATGCTAAAACAGCGAAAGCCCGCGGCGAACCCTTGATAGCTAATATGCTCAGAGATCTTGAAAACCCGGAATTTGATTTTCTCGATAGTGAAGAGATGGTAAATCTGAGAAGTATAAGCCCGGAGGAAGTAAATGCCCTTGCCTCTTCGGGCGCAGTAAAGCACTTTGCCAATGGCGGAAAAGTTTATCTCTCAAAGGGAGACTTGCATGGCATTATACGCATGCGCCAGACCGCCGCAGACCTGAGCAAAGACATACAAAAAGGCCTTGTGAAGCCGTTATCCGGCTTAAAAATTGTTGCAGAAGCTCATGCCAACCGGCCAGAACTTTACATACAGGCATTAGGCGCGGAAATAGGAACCTCCCTTGAAATTTATATGCTCCCGGAAGCCACGCGAGGTGCTGCAAGGGCGGCATTGAAAAATGTCTCCTGCATAGAAGTCCCCACAGCGGAAGGCCGCCTAATGCATTATAAAACCGATCTCTTTTTCCGCAAAGGCCCGAATGGCTTGATTGCAAACGTGACGTATAGAACCCTTGTGCCCAATGCGGTGATTCATGCTGACAGTCCTGACGAGATTATGCGCATATTGCCTTTATGGAAAAATATAAGCCCTGAAATGGATGCCTATATGAAATCAAAGTGGGGCGCCGAGAGGATAAAAAATCCCCGAAGATGCCCTCCAGGGGAGTTTACGTATTCTCTATACTGGAACGCCGAGAAAAGACCTCAGGCAAGCGAATACATGCACTGGCTCGACAATAATTTTTCTGATGGCATACGTATTCCTACTTCTTACGGCAATGTGGAAGCGAAAATAGACGGTTATGATTTCGGAAGGAAGGAGATAGGCCTCATAGACGGAAGGATTGGCTATAAGGTTCCTCTCGAGGTTCATTTCAAGATGCATTTGCCATGAGAACCGGCGAGAATTAAAAGAAATCGGAAAAAACATAGTAATGACGCTCGAAGACGAGATGCGGTCCGAGATACGCAGGCTCGAGAATGAAATTGCACGCATTGACAAAGACATGGGCAAAGCGGTTGCCAAGCTTGAAGAACTGCAAACTTCCAGGAAAAAGAAGGAAAAGGATCTTGCAATACTAAAGGCATCGTTTGGCGGGGCGAAGCAGAAGGAATTGCAGACGACGCTTGCAGGCCTTGTTTGATCAGCCGTACAAGTTCTCCATCTCTTTTATCTTGTCCAATAGATACGGGTAAGACAGCGCGAAAAGAATCGTCGAAATCACCGACATCAGTACATCCACGATAAGAAGACCGTCAAGGCCTGCGCTGAGCTGATGGAGGCGAAGCCCGAAGTATAACATGCCGGCCAGGTCGACAAACAACGCGGAATGCAGGAGGGATATTATGAAATTGCGGTAAACCCCTGTAAGGTTCTTCGCGTGCCTGTATGCTTCCATGTATGTGAAGAAAAACAGCAGTATGATTGTAAGAAGCCCGTAGACTACAACGGCAAAGTTTAGCAGTTCCATATCATCATTCCTTATCTGCAAAAGACCTTATTATCGCAAGGTTGTTCGTCGCGGTCCCGACTACGATTGCAAGAATGAATATCATCGCCACGTCCGCTGCCAAATAATCCGGCATTCCCGGGGTCAGGGATTGGTGCATCCTTATCAGAAAATAGACCGACGTGAAAACGTGCACAAGCACCACGAGAAGGAAATAGCGCGAGACTATCTTTGTGAAATGCCGCCTTTCCTTCATCCTCCGCATATATGAGTGCAGGAGCATTTCGTAGCCGAAGCCCGACAGGGCGCTAAGCCCAAACCCGACGAGAAGTATAAGCGTTTCGGGCCTTGCCGCAAGGATAAAGAATGCCGATCCTATTCCGCCCGGAAATTCCTGCGTCAGAAACGCAAATACCATGGTATAATCTGGCGCCGCGGTATAAAAAAGACGTCAGGCCTTCTTCCCTATTTCTTCCTTTATGCCTGCAAGAAACGCGTCGGGCTTCACGCCGAACCGTACCTTGCCTGCCCCGCGAGCCCTCACGGCAAACGTGCCTGCCTGCTCTTCTTTTTCGCCGATAACTATAATATAGGGTATCTTCTGTAGTTCGGCTTCCCTTACGCGGTATTCTACCGTGCTCGGCCTCGTATCCGTATCCGCCCTGATGCCCTGCTCCTTGAGCATATTGACCGCTTTTTCCACGGCAGCGTTGTTATTGTCCGTCAGCGCAAGAACGCGAACCTGCACAGGCGAGAGCCAAAGCGGGAACGCCCCTTTGTAATGCTCGACCAGTATGCCTATGAACCGCTCTATCGCGCCGTATATTACGCGGTGTATTATGACGGGACGGTGCGGCTTGTTGTCTTCGCCTACGTATTTCGCGTCAAACCGCTCGGGAAGCATGAAATCAACCTGGCAGGTTGCGCATTGCCACGTCCTGCCGAGGGAATCCCTGATATGAAAGTCTATCTTCGGGCCGTAGAACGCGCCGTCTTTCGGGTTGATCTTGTAATTCATCTTCTTCGCCTTGAGCGCGTCTTCCAGCGCTTTTTCGGCCCTGTCCCATATCTCCTTCGTGCCTATCGAATTATCCGGTCTTGTCGATAGCTCAACGTGATACTGGAAGCTGAAGATTCCGTAAAAATATTCGATTATGTCAACGATGTTCATTATCTCCCGTTCCAACTGGTCTTCGCGGACAAAAATATGGGAATCGTCCTGGGTGAAGTATCTGAGACGGAAAAGCCCTGAAAGAACCCCCGATAGCTCGTTGCGATGCACCTGGCCAAGCTCGGCAAGCTTCATGGGCAGGTCGCGGTAGCTGCGGGTAGAGCTGTTAAAGACCGTTATGGCTCCGGGACAGTTCATGGGCTTGACTGCAAATTCAACGTCGTCTATGGTAGTGAAGAACATGTTTTCCTTGTAATGGTCCCAGTGGCCGGACATCTGCCATAGCGACTTGTTCATTATCAGGGGCGTGTTGATTTCCGAGTAGCCGCGCTTTGCATGCTCGCTGCGCCAAAAGCTCATCAATTCATTCCTGATTATCATGCCCTTCGGGTGGAAGAAAGCCATGCCCGGAGCCACGTCATGGAAGCTGTAAAGGTCCAGCTTCTTGCCGAGCGCACGGTGGTCGTCCTCACTAAGCTCCTTTGCATCAGCGGCTTGCATCGGCTGGGCTCCGCCCTTCTTCTTCGTTGCGCTTGCCGCCGCTCCTTCTGCAGTTATTTCCCGGGAAAGCTCGGACAAAGGATGGCCCTTGGCCTTTATCTCAAATGCCTTGTACCAGCCGAACGGGGCATGCGATGATTCAAGCCCGCGCTCCTTGGCGATCTCTTCCGCCTTCCGCAGCGCTTCCAGCGCCGTCGCAGGGGAGGAAAGATCTTTGCTCAGGTGCGCATACGGATAAAATACAATTTTGCTTGCCTTCACTTCCTTGGCGACCTTCTCGACCTCGTCCACCATGTTCTTAGCGGTTTGGGCGACGTTGCCCTCGTCCCGCTTCTCAACGGCAGTGAAGACGACCAGGCACTCCTCAACGCGCGTCTTCTGGCCCTTCTGCCATTCCTCGGCCTGCTTTATTGCCTTCTGGCGCGCCTCGAATTCTATGAAATCCGAATGTATCAATAATATTTTCATAAATGCCTCTTTTCTTCTTGCTTGGCTAACTTTAAAAATCTAAGACTCTAATCAGAGCCTATAGCCCCGTCGTCTAGCGGCCAAGGATAGGGGTCTTTGGAACCTCGGACAGCGGTTCGAATCCGCTCGGGGCTATTTTTATTTCTCAATGAAAGGACAGAGCTAATAAATAGCAAAAATAGGTATAAAAACCGTCGCTTTAATGTATTTTCATGAATGTCATTGACATCGCAAAAGCCGAAGAAAAGACCAATCCTTCTGATATTTTCGAGGGGCATGTAACGGTCAAGACGCTTGTTGACCGGAATATACGCCTTGCGCTCGTGAAATTCTCGCCGGGCGCGAGGACAAAACTGCATCATCATACCCATGAGCAGGTGCTTTACATCACCGAAGGCGAGGGCGTGCTCGCCACCGAAAAAGAGGAGAATATTGTAAAGCCCGGCATGGTCGTGTTCGTTCCTGCAGGCGAGAGGCACTGGCACGGCTCGAAAGGCAAGGTCTTTGCCCATGTTTCCATAACGACGCCGGGAGAGACGGTTTTCTGAGTGATGACATGGGGAAAGTCACGGTATTGCGCCTTGGCCATCGCCTGCACAGGGACGACAGGCTATCTACTCACGTGGGCCTTACCGCGCGCGCCCTCGGCGCGGACGAGGTCATATACACGGACGACAAGGACGATGCCATGCTAGCAAGCGTTGCCGAGGTTGCAGGAAAATGGGGCGGAAAGTTCAAAGTGAGCTACGTGGAGGACTGGAAGGAGCCGCTCAAAGAAGCGAAGAAGAAGAAAATAAAAATAGTCCATCTGACGATGTACGGCGAGCCCCTGCAGAAGAAGATTTCCGCCATACGCAAGGAGAAGAACCTGATGATTGCGGTCGGCGGCGCAAAAGTTCCCGGCCAGATGTATATTGCCGCGGATTATAACGTCGCCGTGGGCAGCCAGCCGCATAGCGAGGTCGCTGCGCTTGCTGTGCTGTTGCACGAGTATTTCAAGGGCAAGGAGCTTGCAAAGAAATTCCCGAAGGCAAAACTCAGGATAGAACCTCAGGCGAGCGGGAAGAAAGTCATAGCCGGGGATAGGAATTAATTCTTTTATGAAATGGATGATTATGCGGGAAATTCCAGCATATCCTATGACTTTTGACGTGAAAAGGCGCCCGGAACCCGGATACAGGGTTATCACTTTCAGCTATAAATTCCCTGACGGTAGAATGCATCAGTATGCCGGGGTTCTTACGGAGGATTACTTGGACGGGCGAAGGCTCACAGTGGGCCGATTGCTGTCTGATGACGACATGACATTCAAAGTGACAGGCGTTCCTCGTGAAGAGGAACGTTTACTGAAAGAATGTCTTCGGATGAATATGAGAAATAATGAGGTATCCATCGGATTTTTTGAATACCGTATGAGAACGTCTTCCGAGATTCTCTATGAAGATACCGCTATTCTGGTAGCGAATATGGTAGACGACATGTGCCGTAGAGGCAGAAACGGCGTTACTATAGATGATATTCTGCATGAATTATCCGGGAACGAAGGCTACAGGGACTATGCAGACATAAGCGAGTTTCAAATAACGAAATCGCTTGAATTTGCGATACATTCAGGCCTTTTAAAAAAGACGTCGCAGAAAGGTCAGACACGCCGATATTCCCCTACCCGCTGAAGGCATCATCGCTCATTACTTCTTCAGGCTTCAGGTTCATGTCCTGCCGCTGCAACAAAACAACGCGCGAGTTCGCCTTTTGGTTCATGATCCTGTAATCCGTGTTCTTTTCTATGATTTCGGCGAATTTGATTATCTCGTCATGCGTCGGCATGTTGCCGGCTGTGAGGCGCGCCCGCGCGCCGCCGACGTTCATGTAACCCTTGACTTCGACACACTGCGGCTGTGCCATGCTTATGATTTTCGAGTATGCCTCGGGCTCCTTGAAATTGAAATCCTTTGTCATGGTGAATCGCACGACCGTCCTGCATGCAAAGTGTTTCATTAGCGAAAGCGATTCCATGACCTTCGGGAACGGATTCGGGACGTTAGGCATGCAGGTCTTCTGATATGTCTCGGCATCCGGCCCGTACACAGAAATGTAAAGATTCGTTGGCTGATGGCCTATGAGCTTTTTTACCATCTCAGGATGCGCACCGTTTGTGACAAGATATGCGGTCATATCACGCTTCTTTATGATATTGTCTATGAATTCCGGAAGATAGGGATAAAGACACGGCTCGCCGGAAAGTGAGATCGCCACATGCTTGGGCTCCATGGCCTTGGCCAGTTTCTCTTTGTCGGCATCCGACCCCCAAAATCCCATGAGAAGCTCGCGCTGCGCCCTTATGGCATCATCAAGGATTTCATCGGGGGTATCCCATTGGAATCCTTCCGGGGGCATTATAAAGCCTAAGTTTCGCCAACAAAAATTACAATTAAAACTGCAGCCATAAAAAATCGGGGTCAATTGAAGACAACGACTTGAAGTTATACCATAGAATTTGCATTTATAACATACATCCTCTCCCCGTATATCCTGCTTCGTATAATGGCATATCTTCACAGCAGAATGTTTTCTAGGTCCAACTACCCTATATCCGGCTCCTTCTACTCGCTTTATCTTAGCGTCGAGCCATTTCGGCACCCATATATCCACGTTAGGCTGAGTCTTCTGTATGTCATTGTCCAGAACAGGCAGATGCATAATGAATTAGAGAATGACAAGCTTTTTAATCCATTTTTAATGCGTTTTCTATCAAGCTAGCCGTCTCGCTCTCCCAGTCCGTACGAAAATCGCTGAATATAGGCGTTATTTTGAGCTCCTTCAACGCTTGTATATGATACGCTCCAAAAAAATCTTTTCTCACCACAATGAAATTTATAAAATTCGGATATCTGAATCTATGGAGAAACGCCTGCCCCAATTTCCAGTTAGCAGCTTGCTGCTTGATAGCTCGTGTGATTTCTATCATGAGTGTCTTGTTTCCATGCGTTACTACCAAATCTCCCATTGCGTTCGTATTTGTGCTTCTTACGGGATAAACTGTGAAATCTTTTTCTATGAGTTTCTTTGCAAGGCGTCTCGCATCATAATCTTGCACAAAATCTGCAAAATCGAAACCAAATTCTTGGGGATTTATACAAACTTTGATATTCTTTTTTGAATTCAACGGGAAGCACGGCCTGACCCAGAATCGCAAAAGCGTATCAAAGGAATATGCAGCCAACGTCATTCCGTTGTTCAACGGAAAGATTCTTACTTTTGAAAAATCGGGGTTGAATTTGTAACCTATTTTGCACTTCTTCTTTCTGATATTTTCGTGAAGAAAATTCAAACTGAAACTCACAGAAAAACTGTTTTTTCTGAGCTGAACATAACCGTCTATTATCTGACAATCCTTTTCTTCGAACCTCTGGAAATGTCCCAGTCGTCTTGCTATCTTCATGGTTCCCAGTGCTCTCATTATAACGGCATTATCAAATCTATAGCCTCTTTTGCGCAATTCGTTTTCTACTGAACTGATGTTATTTTCTTCGGCAATCAACGAAAGAACTTCATCGTAGTCATCCTTGAATCTCGCTCTGAGTATCTTCTCAGCCATACGAGGCTCCATGCAAAACGTCTTATTTCTGAAGGGGCGAATTACGAGTCTCTTTTTAGAAGTTTCTTTGTACTCCCCTTTCACACCCGTCATTTTCTCCAATCGCCTTACTATTTCCAGATCCGGCGATGTCCTTCCCGATGTATAGTTCTCTATCATGCCCCTAGATTTTAGGCCCAGAGCTGTACTCAACTTTCGCGATCCCATCTGTGTCTTGCCTTTGACATTCACAAAGAATTCTCTCTGTTTTTCCTTGGAAACGAATAGAGCCCTCATAATTAAATATTTTGTTTAAGTTTTGTATAAATAGCTTTAGCTAGCGAACGGAAAGTGAAAAGTGTCTATTGACCCGCAAGAAGCCTTTCCGCGTCCCTTCTTCCTATATCCCTGCGATAATGCAGATTATCGCCTTCTACAGATATCCTACTCATCGCATCATATGCCCTGCCGCGGGCTTCGAGAACATTACTTCCTTCGCCAACAACCATAAGCAGCCTGCCGCCATCCGCATAAAATTTTCCGTCTCGCATGGAAATTCCCGCACTATAAAATCTCACATTCGGCATAGACGCTGCTTCCTTTATTCCATAAATTTCCCTGCCTCTTACGCTAGAATAGTCGCCCGGATAACCTTTCGAGACGCCGACAACTCCCACTCTTGATTTTTTGTCTTTTAGCGATATGGATTTTTTGAGGTTGCCATTCATTGCATCAATGACCAAATGGGGATAATTAAGAAGCGACGGCAAGACTAATTGGGCCTCAGGATCCCCCCAACGCGCATTATACTCTATGGCCCAGGGTTCCTTTCCTACTAGTATGCCTCCTGCATATAGGATTCCCTGATATGAGTAGCCCTCGTCATTCATGCCCCTTATTGCTTTTTTGAACAACCCTGCATCTATGGCATCTTCTATACCCATGGTGACCATCGCAGGAGAATTTCCTCCCATGCCGCCTGTCTGTTCACCCTTATCGTCATCCTGAGATAGTTTATTGTCATTGGCATTGCCAAGAAATAGATAATCACTGCCGTTGACAAGAGCAAATGAGGAAAACTCCTCTCCGGAAAGCGCATCCTCTATGACAAACCTGCTTCCTGAGATGCCGAAAGTTTTCATGGCATATATTCGATCTATTGCCTCCTCCAGATTTCCTGCGAACAAGGCGCCTTTGCCTTGAGCAAGCCCTGATGCTTTTACATATACCGCCTTGGCCGGGTCGTTCCTGTATATCCTTCTCACATACTCTATCGCATCTTTATCGGAATCAAAGACACGATATTCAGGATGCGGTATTTGATGCCTTCTCATGAAATCCCTGGATTTTCCCTTGTCCGCTTCTATCCATGATTGTTCTTTAGTAGGGCCGAACGCATTGTAGCCCGCGACACGGAGTTTATTGACCGTGCCTGCAGCGATTGCATCATCCTGTGCCACATCTATTATATGATGCCTTCGGTGACCTATATGGCTTCTTACAACGTCAAGTATTGAATCAGGATCTTTCAGGTTTCCGCGTTTATCAATAATGACTTCTTTATTCCTGTTGTAAGCTATGCCCTCATTTCCCGGGGTAACGATTATTTTTTTAACGTCAGGATGAGCCTCCCATGCCTCAGAAATCGCATGCCCTCGCCCGCCCGCTTCGATAATAACTACTGTCAGATCTTCGGCCATGGTTTTACATTCCAAAGAAACCTTTTATCTTCTGTGATTTTCTTAATGCTATGCGCTTTGTTGAAAAACTATCTGCCGTTACTGGCATACCTAAAGAAAAACTGCCTGCATCATATCAGGTGCTGGGCCATATATTCCTTGCCAAAATGCTCCGCCTTAATGAAGGCGAAAAGTCAGCGGTGGCGAAGAGCATAATGGAAATCTTGCCGTGCGTCAAAACCGTCTGCGATATCTCTGCTGTTACAGGAGAACTAAGGCAGCCCATGATTACAAAGATTGCAGGCAACGGCACAGAAACAATCGTTAAAGAAGCCGGCATAATCTACAGGCTCGACGCTGCAAAAATCATGTTTTCCAAGGGTAATCTGACCGAAAGAAAACGTCTTTTGAGTTCGATTATGCCAGAAGAAACCGTCATAGACATGTTCGCCGGCATAGGGTATTTTACCATCGGCATTGCGAAAAAAGCGAAGCGCGTCATCGCCATCGAAAAGAATCCTGACGCATTTCACTATCTTGAAGAAAACATAAAACTGAACAAGCTTGGCAACGTGCAAGCAATCAACGCAGACAACCGCGAAGTCTTGATACCTGAGAAAGCAGACAGGATAATCATGGGATATTTTCCGGGAACAGAGAAATTCCTTAAGATCGCCCTAACGATGGCGAAGAGCGGCACAATAATACACTATCATGATATATGCGATGAAAGCGAACTTTGGGGGGATGAACTCCGGAAAATACATCATGAAATAGGAGATTTCCATGTCATATCAAAGAAAAAAGTCAAGGACGTTGCACCGAGAAGGGTTCATTATGTCGTGGATTTGAAAATTATTTAAGAAATTAAATTTCTCTTAGCGCTTCTTGTATAGATTTTTCAAATATATATCTTATTATGCGCCTTTCTACGGATCTATATACTTCAGACTCTATCAGAACCGAAACTGGTGCGTTTCCGTAAGTGCGCTTGTATTCTCTTAGAATATCCGCAGCTGCCCTAGCCTGTGCTTGATAGCTAAAATTTCTTCTTTCAAGAATGTCATTATGGTCTTGGAATTGTGCTTTTAGTATTTCTGAACGTCTTCTCTCATCTTGCATCAATCTATCCAATGATTTATGTTCTCTAGAATATGATATACCTATCAAAGTAGGTACGCCTTCTACAGACATTGGATAATCCGCTATCCAGCCTCTTTGATGCTGGAGTAAATGAGTTACTTCATGCGCAAGTCCAGCAATTTTATCTGTGTCGTCTAATAAATCAAAATTAGGAGTAACAATAATATCCCCTTCAAAAAACGTATTGAGATATTGAAAAGTAGGATGATTTACAATCTTATATGTCATTTCATTTATAATACCATCGACTATACATTCAGTGTCGATTATAAATTCATGTGCCAGATGCCTATATTCTTCAACCCTTTGCAATTCCTCCAAAGCTTCTTGCGTTACACGTATAACACTTTCTCTGTTGATCGGCAATCTATTAACCGTTGCAAAAGCAGGATGATAATTGATTTCCATAAACTTTGAAGTCGGTATTTCTACCAAACGTGTGTCTGGCAATTCAACGCCTGCATTAGACTTATACCACTCCCTGGCTTCATCATATAACGACTCCAATGTTCGTGCCACCAATAGTTCAACTCCAGATATTATTAAAGAAAGTCATTTAATCTTTATTTTACCATGTATGGATATGAAACCCTTCCAAGTCGGCATTATAGCGGGATTTGTTGTCGCCGCTGTATTTCTTGCAAACACTATGCTTACTCCGCCTACAGGGCATGCGGTCAAGATTGACTACGATGCATTTACGCAATGTCTTGCAGACAAAGGCGTCAAATTCTACGGAACATACTGGTGCAAGGAGTGCACAGAGCAGCAGAAGGAATTCGGGCTGAGCTGGCAGAATATCAATGCCACTGACTGCGCCATGGAAATCAATAATCCTGGAATATGCAGCGATGCAGGCGTGAACAAATACCCGACGTGGGAATTTGCTGACGGCACAAGGAAACAGGGAAGATTAAGTTCAGCAGAATTGGGCGCGCTCACCGGATGCCCGCTTGAGAAGTAGAGTTTATTAACTCCGCACGGCATATTCTTTGCATGGAAGCCGTAGCCGTAGGCTCTGCGTTCGTGGACATGTTCATCTACGCGAAGGCCAAAAAAATAAAAAACGGAGGCCGCACTTATCTTGCGTATCCTGCAGGCGGCAAGATGCTTGCTGAAAAAATTGAGTTTCATGCAGGCGGAGGCGGCGCGAATGTTGCCGCAGGCCTTTCCAAGATGGGAATCAAAACCTCGTTTCTCGGGATTCTTGGCGATGATTACGGCAAAAATATAATATGGCATTCGCTTCTGGACCACAAAGTGAAGTTTGCGGGTGCTGTGAAACATGGAGCCTGCGGCTATTCCATAATTCTTGACGGCGACGGAATTGACCGCTCGATAATCGGAAGCAGGGGCATGAATGACAGCCTTTCAGTCCGCAATTCAAAGCCCGCTCTGAAAGCAAGGTGGCTGTGTTTTTCTTCCATGCTTGGCGAATCCTTAAAGACGCAAAAGAAACTGGCGGAGGCCGCAAAAAAGAAAGGAATAAAAATAGCGTATAATCCAAGCCTCTATATGATAGGCAAAGGAATCTTGGAAATAGTAAAGAATTGCCATGTCCTTTCCCTGAACAAAGAGGAAGCCGAGGCGCTTTCCCGCATAAAGAACGATAGGGAAAGGATCATAAAGAAAATCCATGGAATGGGCCCTGAGATAGTCTGCATGACAGATGGAGCAAAGCCGTCGTATTGCTATGACGGAAAGCTCTACAAAATACAGCCTAAGCACACAAGAACGACAGAAAGAACCGGCGCAGGAGACGCTTTCTTCTCCGGATTTGTCGCATCCCTGATAAGAAACAAAAGTATTGAGCAAGCCCTGAAGATAGGAACGGCAAACGCGCAGAGCACTATACGCAAGATAGGCGCCCAGAACGGCCTGCTGACCATGCGGCAGGCAATCCGCAAGGGAAAAAGCTATCGCGTCACAGTTCTATGATCTTCCGGAAGCCTTCTGCGTCCAAAGAGGCGCCGCCCACAAGAAGCCCGTCGCAGACGGAAAGCATCTCTTTTGCATTCGATGCAGTCACGCTTCCTCCATAAATAACGCTGCATTTATGCAGGGCTTTTATGAAAGAAACCGCTTCTGCAATTTCCGCAGCTTTCGCAGTGAGCCCGGTGCCTATGGCCCATACGGGCTCGTAGGCTATGACAATATTCTTTTCATTGGCTCCCATGAGGCCTTTCCTAAGCTGGGTCTCGAGCGTCCTGTTCCGGTCCTGCCCCCCGGCTTCGCCGACGCACAGCAAGACTTTCAATCCCGCGTTTTGGGCGGCCCTGACCTTCTTGCCGATTATTTCATCCGTTTCCCAGAGCGCCCGCCTTTCTGAGTGCCCGACAAGGGCATAGTCCGCGAATTCCTTGACCATTACAGGCGATATCTCGCCTGTATATGCGCCCTTCTCCTCATAGAAAACATTCTGGGCGCCGGAATGATGACGGCCAATGATGGAACTGACGGCAGGAAGCGCAGTGAATGACGGAAATATTATTACAGTGTTCTTATCCGAAATTTCAATACGCCTGAGAAAATCCTCCGCCTCCTTCGATGACTTATTCATCTTCCAGTTAGCTGCAATTATCTTGTTCATCTTAACCGAGCACCGTTTCAACGTCCTTCTTTATCCTGTCCATACCGAGTATCTTTTCCGTGACGCGCATCGATTCTTCCTTGGCCATCAGGCCTCCCTGCGCCACGATGGCATCAATGTTCTCGGCTACGACTACGGATTCTTGGGGCACTACTATGCTAAAGAAAACCGTATTGCCTTCTGCCATCACGCTGTTGGATATCATGACAGGCATGTAAAGGTCGTATCTCTTAAGTCCAAGATCCCTTGCGACCTCGATGATCTGCGATGTGGAATCAGCCTTCGCTACGATTACCCTGTTCTCGGCCTTCAGGACCTTGATTATTTCCTCTTTAGACGGCTCGCCGTCGAAATGAATATAGAGCGAATTGACGTGGGCCAGCGTATGGGGAGCCTTGAAAGCAAGGCTTGTCATAGGCACATCGATTATCGTGTTCACGTCATGAGAATGGTGGCTGTTGGCCTTCCAGTCTATGGAATTGATCTGCGATCCCTTGACGTCGTCCGGATCCGCGCCTCGCCTGATGAGAAAGCCGTTCACGCGCTTGATTTTGAACCTTTCCTGAAGCGGCTTCAGCACGCGGCAGAAGCTTGTCGTGTTGCAGCTCACGACACGTATGAATTTCTCGTTTCTGGCCGCGTCGAAATTCGAGCGGGCATTAAAGCTCTTGCCTATCGAGTCGTCTTCGCCTCCCTGAAATATCGCGGGCTTGCCGAGCTTTTCATAAAGCGCCCGGTTTGCAGCGCCTTTCCCGTCTGCAGAAGCATCTACGACTATGTCACAAGCCTTTATCATTTCTTCGACAGTGCCCCCGACCTTGATTCCTTTCTTCTCAAAGTCCGCTGTCTTCTCGGCAGGAACGTAAATGCCGTAGCCGAGTCTTTCGGCCATCTTGGCGTGATTATCAGGGGTGTATTTTGAAATTCCGATAAGCTGCATCTTCGGATGCATTGCCACGGCGTCAGCCACCCTCTTTCCTATGGTCCCGTAACCGTTAACGCACACTTTCATTTTATCCACCTCGGACTTTGATCATTTGTTTTACATCAAGGACGTCCATTACCGGAAGCCTTCCCTGCATCAGGAATTCCAGCGTTGCGCCGCCGCCTATTGAAAGCAGCGAAAAATTCCTGTCATAGCCGAACTTTCTTACCATTGAAGACGTGTCTCCGCCCGCGGCAACGGTCACCGTGCCGCCTGCCGTTGTCTTGGCTATCGCCTTGGTTATCTCCAGGCTTCCTGCGGCAAATACCGGATTCTCGTACCACCCTACAGGGCCGGAAAGAACTATGGTGCCTCCGTCAGAAAGCTTGTTCTTCCATTCGTTCACTGTCTTTTCTCCTATGTCTGCTGCCATCATGCCGCTTTCTATGCGTTCCACTGTTTTTATGCCGTCATTGGATTTGATAACATGGTCGATAGGCAACATGACCTCTATTCCGTTCTTCTGGGCTTTTGAAAATATTTCATTTGCCATCTTCATATGGTCATATACCTGTTCTTCTTCTATAAATGAATCCCCTATCACACTACGCATGTCAATTATGGAAGGCGTTGTTGCCCCAAATTTTCTGGCTATTATGAAAGGGTAAGCTATTGCTCCGCCTATCATGACCGTGTCCCCGCGCTTCATGTTATCCATGAGCTTGCTAGCAACCGTTATCTTGGAGACTATTCCCGGCTTGGTCTCAACCTTTTTGCCTGCTATTATAAAAATGAAAGGCTTCCTGCCCTCCTTGAGCAGATTTTCAGAAACCGCCTTGAGGTAAGTAACCTCCTTCTTGAACTGCACGCCCATGACTTTTATCTTCACGTACTTCGTTATCGGCCCTACAGTAGCGTTGCCGAGCCTGTGCGCCTGCGCAAAGCCGTCCTGCACATAGATTTCGCCAAGCGAAGCGATAGATTTTGCAAATTCCTCATCCCCCTTGTTTTCTTCGGGCCAGAACCGCAGGTTATCGAGAAGCACCGCTTCGCCGTCTTCCATGCCCTTTTCCATGTATTCTTTCGCGCGCTTCACGTAATCGCCGTACGGAATTATCTTCCCGCCGTTCACCGCCGGCAGGAAGTGCACGCGCTCGCGGAACAGACCGTAAAGGAAGTTCGCGGCAGGGCGCATGGACAGGGATGGATCGTAGCCTTCGGGCCTTCCGGCATAGCACATCAGTATTATCCTTTTCGCGCCCAGTTTCTTCAGCGCCCTTATCGTGCCTTCGGACGCCTCTATTCTTAAACTGTCCTGTATGTTGCCCTCCTTGTCAAAGGCGTCGAATGACACGCGGACAATCGCGTTCTTTCCCCTGATCTGCTGATCCTTGAGATCGTCCACGCACATCAGTTCGCTCATATTGCATCCCTCATGGAATTTTTCACGAACATAACGCTTCCGCCCCTTATTATGACGGAATGAACTTCCGCTTCGCCGCAGGATTTCTGCACCCCCTTGAGGAAACTGCCTTCGGTCACGCCGGATGCAATAAATACGGATCTGTCGTCCTTGACCATGTCGTCCATGGGCATTATCCTGCCCTTGATTATTTCTTCCGGCGTTCCGTGCTTTCTTGCGCGATTGATTTCATCGTTATTGCGGAAGACCATCCGTCCTTCCATATATCCGCCCATAGATTTGATTGCAGAGGCGGCAAGCACGCCTTCCGGGGCTCCGCCTGTTCCCATCAGCAAATCGGACGTGCCCATGCAAGTTCCTATAGCGCCGTGCACGTCGCCGTCTCTTATGAGCATGACGCGGCAGCCGGTTTTTCTTAACGATGCCATCAGTTCCTTGTGCCGATCCCTGTCAAGAACCGTGACCCGGACTTCGCTGACCGGCTTCTGCAATGCACGGGCTGCGGCCTTGACGTTTTCTTCTGCGCTAAGGGCCAGCGAAACTTTTTTGCCTATGGAAGGGCCGGCAACTATTTTCTCCATGTAAGTATCGGGCGCCTGAAGCAGCATGCCGCGCGACGCCGCTACCAGAACCGATAAAGAGCCGTAATCGCCGCGCGCTGTTATATCCGTCCCTTCCAAGGGATCCACGGCAATATCCACGGCATTGCCGCCCTTGCCGAGTTTCTCGCCGATGTAAAGCATGGGCGCTTCGTCCCGCTCGCCCTCGCCTATGACTATCCTGCCGTCGAAATCCATGGCGTTCATGGCCTCGCGCATCGCCTTGACTGCTGCAGCGTCCGCTGCCTTCGAGTCGCCCCTGCCTATCCATTCATATGAAGCTATGGCAGCCCTTTGCGTTGCATTCAGAAGACCATGCAGTATCTCATTGTCCATTCTTTTCATCCTGCCAGAGTTTTACGAATCCGGAATAATTATCCCCTATCATCCGCACCGCATCGCTTCGCGAAAACCTGCCGTTCTTGTAGCCCTCAAGCGGTTCCCAGAATATCGTCCTGCCGACGGCAAAGCCGATTATGCCGGGAATCTTCGCGCCTACCTTGAGCCATTCGGCGACTTTTTCCCTGCTCTCGCCGCGGCCAAGCGTCACGACCCATGCATTCCTGCCGCCCGCTTTCGCCTGCGCGACAAGGCCGCGGGAATCTTCCGACTTGTCAACGCCTTCAAGCTTCCAGATATCCGGCTCTATTGCATAATCCTGTATCATCTTCATGGTCCTTACCATGAGCTTCGGCCTTAATTCTGCGTCGTATTTCTCCTTGCCGCCTGCCATTTGTTTTTCCGTCGCCGGAACAAGCAGCTCAAAAAGCAATTTTCTTCCGGAAAGTTTGAGGTAATTATCCAGCTTCTTTAATTTCTCCATCTGCCGTAAATTGACTTCGTCGTTTCCTTCCGGATTGAATCTGACAAGCACTTTCACATACTCCGGATTAAATTTCTGTATATGCACCGGGAAAGCCGAGCCGTAATCAAAGTCAAACTCATCCTGGCCGGATTTTTCGCAAGGCATGGCGAATGTTATGCCGTTTTTCTTGGCATCCTCGAGTATCCCCGACCCGAACTGCTCATCGACAAGTATGCCCCTGCCCTCTTTTTTGCCTTTGACGGACTGAACAAATCCTTCGTAAATCATCTTCTTGTAATCACAGATCGTTTTTGTTTCCTCCTGAGTCGGCTCCCTTCCCTTTATCCCGAACATCTTCTCGAGGAACGAGCCCCTGTGGTCGAACGCCAAAATCAACAGTTCCATCTGAACACCTCTTTCATACTTTCTCATACTTTCGGCCTGCAAATATTTAAAAATATCTAAAGCATGTCCGCGCCTTCCAGCTCCCGGGGTATCGCGCAAACGCCCGAAAAGGCGCAGGAAACCGAAGTTACGGACTCTTTCTGAGCGGCTATTTGCGCTTCGCTTTCGCTGCCGTAAGTTATCAGGATCCTGTCAAGATCCTTGGGCGCATAAGCGCCGTAGTCCTGATTTTCCTCGCCGTTCACCAGCATACGTAACTTTGAAGCGTTGCCGTTGCAATAGCTTTCCGTTTCCGTAGCAAAACACGTTGAATTGAACCCAATGCCCAGCGACGCGAAGAAATCCGCGATCAGGGCGCGACGGCCTTCAAGATGCATAACGTAGCCGCCGTAGACGTTGTTCACGTGCAAGTGAATATTATGGTCCTTGTAATCGTATTTCTCCCTGGCAAAGTCCATTTCGTTGCCGTTGATGAAAACCTTGAAATCGGCATGCGCATGATAAAATTCGTTTTCGATGCCGGTTTGCGGCATTTGGGGCAAGGCAGGCGCCTGTCCTTCTGCGACTGCGTTGCCTGTAACGACGGAAAGGGCATATATCGCAAGAAATCCCGCTACAATGCCCGTGACAAGATAGAATTTCATTTTTTCACTACCACATCAGTCCGGTATTTCCATATCCTCGGCCCATATGGCAAGACCCGGACTGTTTTGAATACTGTCCCGTTGAGCTTGCCTGCAATATCTTTCTCCCGCTCCTTTAATTCTGTTTCGGCTGCGAAAAAATAAACGCTTGCAATGCCGCCCCGCTTCAGAACAGACAATGCCTCGGCCAGGAACTCTTCGCTTGTTTCCGGAAGCGGCATAAGAACCCTGTCAAAACTATCCTTATATGCCATGTGCTTCTCCCTGACGTCCCCTAACACGGCTTCAATATTGGCAGTCTTATTCAGGATCATATTTTTCCTGAAAGATTCCACGGCATCTGGATTTATCTCTATTCCGACGCAACGCGCTAGCCGCGCCTTTTTTGCCATTAAGATGGGCAGAGCGCCTACGCCGGCAAAAAATACCATTACTGCATCCCCTTCGCGGACATCTGCTGCGACGCGTGCCCGTTCCGTGGCTTCTCTCTGCGAGAAATATGCCTTGCGAGGATCTACAAAGAAACGGCAGCCATTCTCAATATGCATGACTTCAGTCTTGCGCGAGCCCGCGATGATTTTTAGCGTGCGGGTGCGATAGACTCCCTTTCTTGGGGATGCCTTCTCAAGGACGGTTTTCACATTAGGATGCTGTTCCATCAGAGCTTCTGCTATGAGCTTTTTCTTTTTCCGCAATTCTTCAGGAATCTCTATTATGGCAACCGCCTTGTCGCGGCTGCCGATAACGTCAAAAGAAGAAGGCACCAACGCAACTTCGCTTTTTCCCAATTTCTTTATCAAAAGGTCGCGCAGCGACATTATCCTAATTGCCAGCGATGCTTTAAAACGCCACGATGCCATTTCATAAGATGGTTGCCGAGACCGGAATATTGCTTGGCATTCTTGCCATGATAGGGTTCGGCCTTAACAACGCATTGGTTCAGAATGTCGTGAAGAAGGCAGGCCAACTGAACGTCATGGTATACCAGTCGTTGATAAGCGCGGCGTTGCTTGTCCCGGCATTTCTGCTATATCCTGCAGGTTTCATATTGTCAATAGAGCATATAATCATGGCCATGGGAATAGCCCTTCTTGGCGTTGCGCCATTGTTCACGTTCTATAAGGCTTTGGAAGTTGGCAAAATAGGCGTCATCGTGCCTGTTGCCAATTCTGCCGGGGTGTTTACTGCGATATTTTCCGTCCTGCTTCTCGGGGAGGCGCTCGCCGGCTTGCAACTTCTCGCAATAGCCGCTATAATTCTTGGCGTAATACTCGTGTCTCTTAAGCCGGGAGACCTAAAGAACGGCCACGCAGGCGTACATTATGCCCTTATTACGTCTGTTCTATGGGGCGCATATTTCTTCCTTCTCAAGTACCCTGCTTCCGGCATGGGACCGATGTTTACAGCAATTGTAACGCAGGCGGGCGTAGGGCTCTTTGCGGCGCTTATCGCAATCAAACAAGGCAAACTCAAGCGCATAAACGGGAAAGCCGCAACGGGCCTATTCACAGTCAGTCTTCTTGCAGCTGTAGGCGTGGGCGCGTATAATGCCGGCATAGTTGCAGCGGACGTGAGTATAGTAGGGCCGCTTGCATTCGCAGCTCCTGTAATCAGCGTCCTTTATGCGCGTTTCTTCCTCAAGGAGGAGCTGGACATGCACCAGTATCTTGCGCTCTTTCTGATAGTGGCCGGCATAATCGCGTTATCGCTTTGATTTAAGGATTAGCGGCAAATGTTATGGTGCAGAAGATAATCGGCATTGTCGGGCGGATCGGAGCCGGGAAGGACACCGTTGCCGAGTACATCGCAAGAAAATACCGATACGCAGTCGTGGCGTTCCGTGATGCGGTAAAGGACGCGACTGAAAAGGAAGGGCTTGAAGCCACGAGGGCCAATATGCAGGCCGTGAGCAAAAAATACCGCGACCGCTACGGGGCCGGTTATTTCACGGGCATAATCCTGAAAAAAATAGACCAAAACGGACCAAAGGTCATTGTCAAGGAGATGCGCACCGACGGCGACGTGCTGCCGCTCAAGAAAACGTTCCCTGGGATGAAGATAATACTTGTGCATGCGGACGCGGAGAAGCGGTTCGAGCGCATGTTCGCGCGCGGCAGGCCCGGAGACCCCCAGACGCTTGAGGAATTTGAAAAACAGGAAAAGCGGGAGGAAGAGCTGGGCTATACTCAGGCTCTGGAATATGCGGACTTCACGGTAAAGAACGACGGGACACTGGGGGAGCTCTACGAAAAGATTGATAAGCTTTTCAAGACAACCGAATACGACGAGTGATGCAATGAAAATAGTTCTTCTTGGGATGGCAGGCTCCGGAAAAGGCACGCAGGCATCCATGCTTTCGGAAAAATACGGCGTGCCCCACATATCGATGGGCGACCTCCTCAGGGAGGAAGTGAAGAGCGATTCGCCTATAGGGCAAAAAATAAAGGAAATAATAAATGCCGGCAGGCTCGTGCCCGACGAGCTTACGGTAAACATTCTCAAGGGTCGGCTTTCCCGCAGCGACTGCTCAAAAGGCTTCATTCTTGACGGGTTTCCGCGCAACGTGCCGCAGGCCGAGATGCTCGGCAAGAAGTTTGACGCAGCCATACTCTTGGAACTGGACGATTCCATTGCCGTGAAAAGGCTGTCCGGCAGGCGGCAGTGCCGCGAGTGCGGGAAGATATATCCGCAGGGGAACAAGTGCAGCGCCTGCGGCGGCCCGCTTTACCAGCGGGACGACGACACGCCCGATGCGATAAAGAAGCGCCTTGAGATATTCCACAACGACACGAAGCCGCTGATCGCATACTATAAAAAAGAGGGAATTCTGAAGACTATTGACGCGTCGCAGGCCGTGGACGCGGTTTTCAGCAACATCCGGAACGCACTGGAGTGATTATTTCATTCGTCATGAACCGGCATGTTTCCGTGCCAGTATGCCATATTGACCGATTGATATACTTCTTCCATCGACAAGACGCCCAGAAGCACAGACGGCCTGTCGCCTCTCCGCTTTTTCGTTCCTTTTGTCCCGGCCCTATGATGTATCGCTCCGTCCTTGACCTTGATGTTCATGCCCGCTTCCCTGAGGCTATCGAGATACCTCTCCCACGTTTCCCTTCGCAGCTGCCACAAGGAAGCCGAGGGATCGGCATAAATCTCCATGCCGGCAGCCGCCGGCCCGCCAAGGCTGATCCTGAAATACCCGCCTATTGGGCGCAAGCTTGTAGCGGCATATTCCATGACAGAAATTATTGCCAGTTTATAAAAACGGCTTCCCCTTCCTTTATCCCGGAATCTTTGTTCACTTCGAGCACGAACATCGCCTTTTCCTTCGGAGTGTACGGCTCGCACGCCGCGGCGCACGGCTCAAGGGACGTAACGTCCACGACGCGGAAATCGGACGATACGAATATTATGTCCAGCGGGATCGGAGTGTCTTTCATCCAGAAGGAATGATAATCCTCGTCTGGAAAAATGAAGAGCATGCCCTGCCCTTCGGGCAGCGACTGGCGATGCATCAGGCCGGTTTGCCGCTCGCCAAAGGCGTCGGCTATTTCCACGCTGTAGGTATGGTTGCCTACCGATATGGGCGTCGCGGCCGTTCCTGTATCGCCGGACGACAGTTCAATCAAGAACGCAATCAACGACAAAAACATGATCAAAACAAGCCATTTCATGGGACTTATTGGCGGCGGGAGGTTAAATTTCCGGGTAACCCCCTTCACCAAACGATGCATTATGGTTAGCATCATAATAAATATGGGGGCATTAATCCTATTTATGGGGTAAAATAAAACTGTTACCCAAACTTTAAATATCCGTACTTCCATATAGTATCAGGTGATGATATGGAAACAGCGGTTATTGCCGACGAGCGCGGCCGGGTTACACTGGGAAAGGATGTGGCCGATAAATATGGCAAAAAGTTTGCCATGGTGAAGATGCCCAGGGAAATAGTGCTGATTCCCATTCCGGACGACCCTCTCAAGTCACTGCAGGAAGAGGGCAAGAAGATTCCGGCTCACATGAGCGTCAAAGACATGAAACGCATTGCACTGGAAGAAGCGACGAAGGAAGCTATGGGCAGCCTCAAATACACGGAAAACCGTAAAATAGGGAAAAATAAGAGGCGATAGATGTGCCGTACGCGGACACGAGCTTCCTTTTAGCCGTGATTAAGGAGAGCGACTGGCTGAAGAAACCGGCAACAGCGGAGTTTGAAAAACTAAAGGGAAAGCTCTGGACTTCTTCTTCAGCGGTGATAGAGATTATGCTTGTAGGCGCTAGGCTTGGCATGAATCTTGACAACCTGATAGTATCGTTATACGAGCTTGTTGACGTCGTGGACATGCACAGGGACATACCTCTTACGGCTTCCTACTTCATGCAAAAATATGGCATGAACGTCTTTGACGCTTTCCATGCGGCTTCCGCAGGCGGGGATGAAATTGTCACGTCGGACAGTATATTCGCCAAGGTCGGGCCGAAGACCATATATATCGGCAATGCCAAGTGAACGCCAAGAATCTGCGATATGCCGGCTCACCGCTTCTTACTGTCTCTTATCATGGCATATATCGCTATTGCCGGCAGTATGAGCAGGGAGCATGCGACCAATGCGGCCTGCGGGCCGTAAGAGTCGGCTATCCAGCCTCCCAGAAAGAGCGCGATTATGCCTACGATGCTGTAGATCAGGCTTTTTATTGAACCTACCGTGGCTCTGTTGCGGGAAGGAACAAATTTATGGAAATACGATTCGCGCAGAGGATAATGCAGCGCTCCTACCGAGGCGATGAGCAGGAATATCAACATGGCAAACATATACGTTGGGACAAAACTAATGGAAAAATACAGCACGCTCATAGCTCCTACCGAAATCATCAGCGCGGCCTTTCGGGAGCCCGCGGCCTCTGCGAATTTCCGGCTGAAAACGGAAAACGCCATGCCGGCCAGCGAAGCCGCGGCAAACAGGGGGCCGAAATAAGACAAGGGCATGCCCATATCCTTGAGGAAAGGCTGCCATGCTATTTCGCCAATGGAAAGGAACGCCAAGAATGCCGTTCCTAAGACAACGTAGAGAACTACTCCGTGGTTCACGATATACTTCGCGCCTTTGACGCTTTCGCGCATTGTATGGGCCAATAGCTTCGTCACTTTCACGTTGCGCGGCATAAAATGCTCCTTTCCGAAAACAAGGGCGAAAATGCCGCCGGCAAATGTAAGGATACCGGTGATAATCCACAGCATCGCAAGGCCGAATTCGGCCACGAAGAAACCGGATGCAAGGAATCCAACCAATGTCCCGGCAAGGCTGAAGGCGTGCGCCCTTGCCATAGCTGGATGGACGAGCTTTCTTCCGCCTTCGCGCTTTGCGTAGTCCACAAGCCACGCGTCCCATGCACCCGTTGACAGCGTGTTCGCGGCCTGCATGAAAAATGCCAGGACTGTTAATGTGACAAAGCCGCCGGCAAACGGCACGGCCACCAAGGACAAGCCTACAAGAAAAAAGCTCAGCACGACTGAAACTTTCCGGCCGTATACGTCAGCCACAACGCCGGTCGGGACTTCAAACAATATCGAAGCAACGAATGACGCGGACATCAAAATGGAAATCTGCGTGAACGAAAGGCCTATGCCGGAGAAGTATATTATCCAGTACGGCAGTATGAGCGCTGCCGCTCCTTCAAGGAAATTTATCATGTAAAACGTTCCCATGACGCGGAATTCTTCGGGAAAATTCATCTTACTCGCCAATCGTATGCAAGAACCGTTCCAGATAAGCAATCATGTCCTTCTCAAAGCGTTTCGCTGTCGGGTTCTCGGCCATGTTTGTCATGTATCGCCTGAAATAGGCAAAGTCATCGTCTGAAAGCCCGCTCCTTTGAAGAAACCGGCCGGCTTTTACCAGCGCCTCTGAGGCATTGAGACCGTGCCTTTCCATGTTGCTGACGGCAAACGAGTTTCTCAGTAGCATTGCTCCGTTTTCCCTCGCCTTTTTCCTGCCCCGCGATTCTGAAGGCGCATCAATGGCCCATTCTGTAAAGAACGATTCGAGAACTCCCAATGTTATTATAGGGTTGCGCCTTATTACGCGGAAAACTATGTCGTCCGCATACAAGTCCTGTATATGGTTTACTGCCGTATGGAGGGCCTGCACGATCCCGGTATTTTCACTGCGCGCCAAAAGTATATGCGCGAATAAGCTGTCAAGAAGCGCGTTATCATGCGAAGGATGCTTCTCTATATTCCTGCGTACGTGAGAAAGCTCGTGGAGAAGAAGGCCGTAGAGCATCGGCGATTTCAAGGCGTTTCCAGAAACTACAACGGCATGTCCGCTTCCCTTTCTCATGGTATGGCCCATGTAAGGGAGCGCATTATCGACTTTAAACTCTATATCAACGTCTATCGGGAAGCCCGCTTTTCTCAGGAGCTCAAGCGACTCTTTTGCGGCGTCGTGAAGAACTACGGCCTTATTTTTGCCCATAAGAATTAATTCTGTTTCGGGGCTTAAATACCGGCTTGATCTCCCGAACGCATATACAACCCTTGGAAATTATATGATCAAGCAGCTTTCTGCGTTTCATTAAATCTCTATGGATAGCTTTCCTTTAATACCTCGTAACCAAGAAGCTCCTTATTGGTCATCTCGCGATTAGTTTCAAGGACGAGCTTGAGCGCCTCTTTCAAATTTTCTTTCGCTTCTTCCAGATTCTCGCCCTGAGTGTTCACACCGGGTATTTCTTCAATATAGGCAATATAACCTTCTTTTACTTTCCTGTACACTGCAATGAGACCGCTTATTTTTTCCGTCTTCATAATTACTTCCCTGTTTTTCATTACCGTTTAGAGCTTAAATAAGTAACATAAAAAAGGGCGAAATTTTATCTGCAATTATATTTTGCTGCCGGAGACTATAGTGCAAGACGGCTTGTAGCTGTGTTTGCTTACGGGTTTGGTTTTTTGTAGGACGAACGTGGGCTGTGGGTGATTGGATAGTAGTCTACTCAAGAAATAGATTTATGCGGTTTCAAATTTCGCTTCTACAGGTATATTGAATCCTTTTTCTTTTTCAGACCTTTTCTCAAAATTAAGTATTGTGAAGCCGACAACTTTACCTCTCTTATCTTTCCTTACTATGATATCATTTCCTATTTCTTCTGATTTCGCCTTCCTCGGCTTGCCTATTGAGATGTCTAAAACATCTCCTTCATCGTCATAGAAGAATCTCATTTTTTCCATATAATGACGCCTTTCTTGATTATGTTTGCTATGTATGCTGTAATTATAAAGCCATGATTGTTTAAGACCTTTACGACAACTACAATATATTCTTTCTCGCCGATACTTCTGTAGTATAACAGTACATTTTTGTCGTAAACGCTTTCTTGTATGAAATCCGCATGTGTCGCGGTCTTTCTTATATCGTTTTCTTTTCCTTCTAATTCGGGATGTCTCAGAATAATGTGCAAATACCTTTCTTTTGTAAACGTAATTTTCTTTCCAAGAACACAAGTGACTTCATCCATAATAGATTTTATAGAATAGCACTTTTAAATGTAAACCTCTGTATATTCCTATCGATAGGGTTCGTGGCTGTGTTTGCTTACGGGTTTGGTTTTTTGCAGACGAATCGTGGGTTATTGGTGGTTTAGTTGTAGTTTCTGTCGTGTAGCCTACTCGCCAATTATTTTGTAAATTTGAATATTAGTGTAGCAATAATTGTATATGTTATTGAAACTGCCAAAAAATCTGTGTCAAACGGATTTCTAATGAATATGCATAAGATAATGCGGTAGAAGTAAATCCTATCAAAAATCCTGTAACAACTCTGGAGAAATTATTTCCGTTAAAAATTTTAAAACCATCAGAGCCTAACATGCCATGAAATTAGGCTCTGATAAAAGCCGCTAAAATTATCAGCATAAATACTTTCAAGATGCTTTGTAAGCCCTTTTCGATCCTCTTGGCCCATTCATTTCTTTGATAAGTTTAACCGCAGATTTTCCAGTCGTATATTCCCATTTTCTATTATTTCCAATGGCATTTCGCATCTTTGTTGAAGACAGAGGTCCGGCTCTTTCAAAAACCCTTGATTTTTACATTGTTCTTCATCATTTCCGGAAGCGTTGATTTCTCATCGGAGAAGAAAACAACTCTTTTAAGCCTATACGGCAAGAAAGTCATTCTATGGGCCTGTAGTCTAGCTTGGTAGGATCCGGCCTTGGGGTGGCCGAGGCCTGTGTTCAAATCACAGCGGGCCCATGCTTGCGTTCATTTCCGGCAAATCTGTCCAAATCAAGAATATTTAATGCGCCAAACGGCGCTGAATTAATTAAGCGCTTGATCGGAACATAATTCATGAAAAAATACGGTAAAGAAAACCACAGGCTGATGACAATCTGGGCCGCGGATTGTGCCGAACAGGAGAAAACAATATAAACTGCCACAAGGATGTTCTAAGATGAAACGGGAATGCGACTCCTGCGGCCAGGAATTCGACGAAAAGGATATGAACGAGCACAGGTTCTACGGCACGAAGACGTACGTCTGCAAGAAATGCTCGGCCGAATACGGGAAAGGATGATCTCCATAAATTGATTTCCACGAGACGATGCCATTTAATTCACGATTTAAGTATTTTCTCCGGAATTTATGAGCAAGCACCATTAGTCTAATGGCAGGATTCGAGCTTCCCAATGCCCGCAACTTCGCTGCGTCGTATGCTGTATTAAAATAGCATGGAAACAGCTCGTGATCCGGGTTCAAATCCCGGATGGTGCATGTCCCATTAGACGGATCCTTTTTCGTTGAATGTTTTTCCAAGCGATAAGTAAACTCTGTATATTGCATACGGATTTCATAAATATACCTTGGCGGCAACGCAAGGAATTCAGCTTTAAGAAGAATCTCGCCATGTTTTATCAGGCAAAACTATGAAGTTATATCCAACAGTGCGGGAAATCATGAACAAGGACGTGGAAACGGTCTCATTGGAAGACACGATAACCCATGCGGCAAAAATCATGAAGGAGAAAAAAATAGGGTCACTGCTCATAAAAGGCTATCCGATAGGCATCATTACGGCCACAGATATAATATACAAACATGTCGCTGAAGGAAAGGGAAACCATGTAAAGGACATAGCCACTTCTCCCGTGATAACGATATCGCCGAACAGGACCGTTGAGCAGGCGGCCAAGCTGCTTGCCGAGAAAAACATAGAAAAGCTCCCGGTGCTGGACGGCGACAGGATAGTGGGGATCGTGACCGCTACGGATATACTGAAGGTTCAGCCTTCGCTCTTTGAGATACTTCTAGAAAAAATGGAGACGGTTTCCGGGCCCTCGGCCGAGGAGGAGCGCATGGAGTTCTCGGAATGCGAATCGTGCATGAACTACTCCGACGACGTGGAAGAAGTCGACGGCAAGTTCCTGTGCAGCGAATGCAGGAGCTGAACGCGCCGGAAAAATCATGATGAACAAAGCCTTGCAGGAGCGGAAACGGCTCCTAATCCGGGAACTGCAATCCTGCGGCCTTCTAAAGAACGCCAGCGTGCTCAGGGCATTTGAAAAAGTTCCGAGGGAAAATTTTGTTCTTCCCGAATGCAGGAAATACGCATACGTCAACGAGCCGCTGCCCCTGCCGGAAGGGCAAACCATATCCCAGCCGTTCACGGTGGCTTCCATGACGGAAGCCCTTGACGCGGCACCGGGGCAGAAGGTACTCGAGGTAGGCTCGGGATCGGGCTACCAGGCGGCGATTTTGTCGGAAATCGTGGGCAACAAAGGCAAAGTCGTGACGATGGAAATAATACCGAAGCTGAAGGAATTCGCAGAGAAAAACCTGTCCGGATACAAGAACGTCGAAGTGATACTCGGCGACGGCTCCAGGGGCTTCCCACGGGAAGCGCCTTACGACAGGATAATCGTGACGGCGAGCGCGAAGGCCGTGCCTGAAAAGCTTGTGAAGCAGCTCAAAAACGGGGGCACCATGGTCATACCCGTGGGCGAAGAGATGTACGTCATAAAGAAGAAGGACAAGGCGCTGGAAAAAACCATGATCGGATACTACGCCTTCGTTCCGCTTACCGAGGCAACAGGCGCTGCACCTTTATAGCAAATCCCAAGAGGAGCCGAAGTTTCCGCGCGATTTGGTGCACGCAAAGAACGTCATAAAATCTTCCAAGATTAATCTTCGTTATTATTCAATGCCGGCATAGCGCCTGATTTCGCCGGTCCTGTCTATCCGTTCCCATGTGAAATCGGCGTCGTCCCGACCGAAGTGACCGTAACACGCGGTTTTCCTGTATATGGGCTTCAGAAGACCCAGATTCCTGATTATCATTCCCGGGCGCATGTCAAAAAGGCTTCTGACCATCTCCGTGATTTTTTCGTCCAGGATTTTCCCGGTCCCGAAAGTCCGGACCGCGACGGACACGGGCTCCGCCACGCCGATGGCGTACGCAAGCTGTATCTCGCACCTGCCTGCGACCCCGGCCGCCACTATGTTCTTTGCCATGTAACGGGCCATATATGCGCCGGACCGGTCGACCTTGGAGGGGTCTTTCCCGGAGAAACAGCCTCCTCCGTGCGGAACCGCAGGTCCATAAGAATCCACGACTATCTTCCTTCCGGTTATGCCCGTATCGGCCAGCGTTCCGCCTATCACGAACCTTCCGGTTCCGTTTATGACGAAAGCCGTCTTGTTGTCAAGCAGGACCGGGGGAATAACGTTTCTGATTATTTTTTCCGCCACGTCCTTCCTTACCTGCTCTTCAAGGATGCTTCCCTCATGCTGGGCCGCGATGACGACCGCGCCGACCCTTCCGGGCGCCCCGTTTTCATATTCCACGGTCACCTGGCTTTTTCCGTCCGGCCTCAGGTACGGCAATATACCCTGCTTCCGCACCTCGGCAAATCTTTTCATGAGCTTGTGCGCCAGCGTGATGGGCAGCGGCATCAATTCGGGCGTTTCGTCACATGCATAGCCTACCATTATGCCCTGGTCTCCTGCGCCCTGCTCCCCGGCCGGCTTGTTGACGCCCAGCGCTATGTCGGGGGATTGCCCGGTCACGGAAACCATTATGCTGCATGTCTCGCAGCCGATTCCGTCCTTCGGGTCGTCCATCCCTATTTCCTTCAGCGTTCTTCTGACCACCGACGGTATGTCAACGGACGCCGACGTCGTAATCTGCCCTGTGACGATGACCGTGCCCTGCATTATCAGGGTCTCGCAATCCACCCTTGCGCCGGGATCCTTCTCCAGGATAGCGTCCAGGACCGCGTCCGATATCTGGTCCGATGCTTTATCCGCATGCCCTTCGGCCACGGATTCAGCGGTCAGAAGGCATCTGTCAGACATAAAAATATAGCGCAGCCAAAGTATTTCAACCGATGCGCCGACCATGCCGCGATATGGCAATCACAGCTTCTGATCCGCGAAAAATCCGCCGAACTTTATAGTTAACCCAGTAAAGATTCCGTATATGATTTACTGGGTTCACATATATAGCATGTGACATAAATAATAAGCATATTATGATGTCACTGATATATGTAGAAGACATGGCATTTGCAACAAAACTAATGTCTTCTACTATAGTTCCCAAGGAAGTAATACATATGGTCAAGCAACGCTTGACCTGTACAGGAGAACCATGGTTCTCCAAGTACATTGCTTGTTTCCTTGGAGAACTATAAATGTTTTGCCGCAGTAAATATATTTACCGACTCCGGATTTTACTTCTTTTCCGGAGTATAACAGAGGTGAAACGATGCCACAGCAGACGCTGACACCTCAGCAGAAGCAGAAATGGAAGAACTGCCCGAAATGCCAGGGATGGATACCTGAATCATGGCAGCGACATGCGAAATGCGGCTGGATTGTAGAAGAACAACCAGAACAGCAGCCTGAAACCAAAAGCAGGAAAACGGGCGTAGATGCGAAGATCGCCGGATTCGCCGATATTTACAGGCAATGCAAGGCGGCCATAGAGCGCATCTATGGAACAACGGCGCTGGCGCCCGAACACATAGCGGCCGTAAACACGCTGTTCATTCAGGTCGCGCGGGAAAAACATTTCCAGGATATTCAATCCGAAAGGCCCTGAGACTATTATTTTTATTTTATTTTTGAATTGCGCCATGCAATGAAGCATTGTAAAAATGCGCTGAGAGACGCCGAGACTGCCAACGTTCAGGCGTTGAGGATCCAGACGTAATAATTAAGGACGGCTGCGAACGTCACCCACAAGATATACGGCACCATCATATAGGCTGCTCTTTTGTCTATCTTCATGAATTGCCATATCGTGGCGCCTATCATCGCCCATAATGCCAGTATCTCCGTGAACGCGAGCGCGGGATTCCGCAGCCCGAAGAATAGAATCGACCAGATTACGTTCAGGGCAAGCTGAAATCCGAAAACTATGGCAGCTTTTCTCGCTTCCTTGCCGGGACGCTTTAAGATAAGATAGAGTGACGCGCCCATAAGAAGGTAAAGCAAAGTCCAGGCCGGCGCGAAGACCCACGAAGGGGGCATGAATTCGGGCTTGACGAGGAATGCATACCAGCCGCTTATCGAAGGATAAGTGAAAACCGCTCCTATGACGCCAGCAGCCTGCGGTATTGCCAGGGCAAAAACCAGCTTGGCGATATCAAGCTTTTTTCCCGGCGCCATTGCATTATCTTGACGGCGCCGGCTTAAAGCTTCTCGCGCTGGAAATCCGTCCCTGCAAGAGTGTCTTACTGATACGGGATGCCGCCAGCGGCGGGCTTTGTTACAAAAGTCTTTTTACGTCCCACAGGTTGATATGCTTAACCAATCCAACGCAACCGATTGTGTTCTATATCCATTTACGCAACAACGCTGCCAGCGGTGACATCCTTTAAATACGCTATCCGACGATATACCCTTTATGCACGTTGACTACGGCAAGATATTCGGCGGCGCCTTAAGATACGCGTTTTCTGCGGACAAACTGCTTCCGATGTTCACGGTATATGCCGTGATGGTTCTTTCCCTGGTGTTTGTAGGAAGCGCGGCTCTGGATGCCTCCGGCACTACCGAGGCCTTTGCAGTTTCCCTGATCGGGGGCATTGCGCTGTTTGCCGTCGTTTTCATGGCGCTCATTCTCGTTTCCATATTCCTGGCCATAGCCTACACCCACAACGCGTTCCACCATGCGAAAGGCGGCCATGAAAAACTTTCCGCTTCGTATGATTACGCGAAAACCAAGTACCTGAAGACGCTGGGGGCAACTGTGATGACGTATGTGGTCGCATTTGCCGCCGGTATCATGCTCTTTCCCCTTTCCATCATCGGAATATTTGACGACTCCATCGGCCTCCTGATAGCAAGGATTATAATAGAAAATGCAGTGAACATTGCAATCTCATTGGCCCTGCTCCTCTATTTGCCCATAATAGTTCTGGAGAGCAAGGGCCTGATAGACTCGCTCAAGGAAAGCTTCGGCACGTTCCGGAAAAACGCCAAGGCCATGCTCATATACTGGCTGATATGGCTTGTCATGTTCATGATATTGCTTATTCCGGCTGCGCTCATAATGATCTTCGGCGTGAACGCCATCATGCCGGGCGCGGCTGGCATGCAATCCCTTGCCGCGGCCGTAAAAGCCGCCATGCCTCTGTTAGCGCTCCTTGCAATAGCATTGGCCGCCATAGTCGCTTATATGCAGGTATTTTATATGGCGTCGGTATCGTATCTGTATGCCCAGTTGAGGCACACAAGGCGATGATATGGAAATAGATTACGGAAAAATTTTCGGCAGGGCGGCGGCCTACAGCTTCTCGGCCCACAGGCTTGTGCCCATGCTTGCAATAAACGCAGCCGTGCTGCTGGCGGCCCTTATGATAACTCAAAGCATACTTGTGAGCGTTGCCGGCGGCTCCTTGGGTGCGTTATTTTCCGCAATAGGGATTTTCGTGATAATACTGATAATCACGGCCATTGCCGCCATATTCTTTGTCACCGCATATATCCATGACGCGAACGACTACTGGAAAGGCAAGAATCTTGATATATATCATTCCTACAGGTATGCAAGAACCAAATATCTCAAGATGCTGGGTGCTACGATTCTTGTGGGCATTATAAGCGCTGCCATAAGCATGGCAGTCGGCCTCCCCGTCATAAACGCGGCGGTTGGCGTAATCGTAGGCCTCGTCTTCATGATGTACACGCCCATAATCGTGCTCGAAAGCAGGGGGCTCGTAGATTCCATGAAGGAGAGCTACGGCATTTTCATGCGGAACAAGTTTGACGTCTTCACCTATTGGTGGGTCCTGACCGGAATACAACTGGCAATTTTCGTCGTCTCGCTTATTCCCCTCGCAATATTTTCATGGCCCGCGATAGCGGCGGCGATAGGAGGCACGCCGGTCGCGCAGGCCGTTCAGGCCAATGCAACGGCCATATCCCTCGGCATACTCGGAATGAGCGCCGTGCTTTCATACTCCACGGTCTTCGGGCTCTCGTCGCTCACGTTCATGTACGCTTCACTGAAGCACGTCAGAAAGTAGGCAGTTCTTCTTCCGGCCGGGCGGGCTTTTCTAAGGCTTTCTCAGGGATTGCGGCCTTGAACTTTTCTAGAATCTTTGAAAAATCAGGCAATTTCACGCCGTTCTCTTTGCCCTCAGGCTTTTCCTCTGCCTTCTCAGGAACCGGTTCTTTGCCATCGGCCGCTTTCTTGACGCTGGCAAGCTTGAACAGCTTCACGGCAAGCTTGTCCTTGAGCGGCATGTCGTCCCATTTGTAGAAATGTATTATCCGGAAGCCGCATATCTGGCATTCGTCGTGCTTCACCGGCGACAAAAAGTTCTTCTCGCACTTGCTGCAATAGTACCTGAAATACCCTTCGCCTATAAGGGGATGTTTCTGCTTCGCCGAAAGCTGCTTAAGAGGAGACGAGCAGAATTTGCAGCTGTCCATGGCCAGAACGGAGTCAAAACTCCTTGCGCACTTTTCGCAGAGGTAAAGGAAATTGAACCGCTTCTCACGGAATGCGTCGAAATCGTCCAGATCGCCTACTCCCCTGTCAGTGATAGGAGAAGTGGATTCCATATCTATCCCATGAAGCTGCCGAAGCCCTGCAGGGCTGCGTTTTCCTGGTCCTCGATTTTCTGGAGCACGATCTCTTTTTTGCCGTGCTTTATTGCCATCGTCTTGAGAAGCTCGCGCGCCTTTGCAATGCCCTCTGCAGAGCAGTCAACTATTATAAAATACCCTTCTTCCTTGATGTCCAGCGAAGCCGCAGCGCGAAGCATAATGCTGCCCCTGCTGACGACGTCGTCCTTCTTCAAGGCGTCCTCGGCCTTGAGCTTGTCTTCCGGCTTGACAAGAAAAACCTCTTTCATAGCAATAATCCCTCGGGAAATTTATTTATAATAGTAAAAAACATTAATTATGAAATAAACCGCAGGTAAAAATTCCATTATTATTGCAATTTACTATAACAGTATCCTATGGCGCCATTCAGAATTAAGCTGCAACTTTCCTGTGTTTTTCCATAATGCGCTTTATCTTCTCGCGTTCCTTGTTGGAAGGCTTCCTCGCGCTTCTGCCCAGCTGCATGTAACGCCCTCCGTTATAAGCAACCGGTTTATTCTCCGAGACGGAAGCGGCAAGCACTTCGCCGACAAACATTGTGTGGTCGCCAAGGCGTATCGCCTTTACGAGCCTGCATTCCGCATTCATGGCGGTATCCTTGACCATCGGAACTTTTGCCTTTCGGCCACGGTAGAAACGGAATCCCAGCGCTTTAGATGCGGGTATCTTGTCGTATTGCCTGCCGGAATAGTTGCCCGCAACGCTCGCCAAAACCGCCTGCTTCGCGGACGCTATGCCAACGCCAAAGCGTTTCGTTGCGCGTATGTTCTCCGCAGTGGCTTTCTCATGACCTATTGATACCGCTATCATGCCCGGCGAGTATGACGCTTGATGCGTCCATTCCGCTGCCATGATGTTCGGGCCGTTTGGCCCGTCGCTTGTTATCAGGCCTACGTTTGTCACGAATTTCGCTGTCCTTTTGTCGCCCCATGGCAGTTCCGTATAAATCACCATAAAAATGAAAGGGAAAAAATCAAAATTTATTCCCCGAAAGCATACCTCAATTTTGCGCGAAATTCCTCGTATTCCTTGTCAGCCTCGCGCTCTTCTTTCATGCGGCTGCGCGATTCCCCGACAAGCAGAGCGGCTATCTTGTCAAGCTTCTCGCCCTCTTCCTGCTCTATCTTCTGTTTTATGCGCTCAAAAAGCGCTGCCTTGTGCGCCAAAAGCGTCATTCGCGCCATATCGCTTTCCATGGCATCGTATGCGCTTTCTTCGCAACTCTCCCCGCAAACTTCGTATCTCATCTCAAATCCCTCCTCCCATATCGGATGCCAGATATAGGATGTCATATATAACGGCGGCGCAGATATTTAAATACATAGGACGGCCTATATGTCAATGAACAAGTGCGACATGCGCGGGATGCTCTCGTTCCACATCCTGTGGCTGCTTTCGCGCAGCAGCATGAGCGGCGAGGAGCTGGCCACGGAAATCGGGAAGAGGAAAGGCGAGAAGCCCAAGGCGGGCACGATATACCCGGCGCTTAAAGATCTTCGGAACAAGGGCATGATAAAAGGCGAGAAGAACGGGAAGTCCATTGTATATTCCCTTACGCCGGATGGCAGGAAAACAATGAAGTATGCGGTTGAATACTTTTGCCGGGCGTTCGGCGACATTTTCCGGAGCGGGCAATAAATCCCCTCGGCATATTATTAAATACAGGGGAACCCATACTTCCGTATAAAGGACGGTGAAGATACTATGGCAAAAAGGACAGGCGTTGCGTTGGATGAAAAGGCGTTCGCGATGGCCGCGGGCGCGATATTGGCCGCTGCATCGCTTTTCATGGGAGCCGGAATGGGCATGTATTCTTGGGGTATGATGCGTTGGATGTTCCCCTCGTCCGGGCCCCTGGGGATGATACTCTGGCCTGTAGAGGCCGCCGTTATAGGAGCTGCGTTAGGATACGCATTTGCGCGACTCTATAACGCTTTCAGGGCTTAGACGGCGGCATTCGATGCACTCCCGCTGAAGGTGCCGTGATTTTTCCCGTTCTTATCTTCTTCATCAGCGCAAGCAATCCGCGAAGTATTTCCGCGGGAGCGGGCGGATTGCCGGGTATTTTCACGTCCACCGGCACCACCTTGTCCGCCCCGCCCAGCACGGCATAGGAATTGCCGTATATGCCGCCGGTGCACGCGTCGTCGCCCACGGCTATGACAAGCTTCGGTGCAGGCATCGCCTCATACGTCTTCTCCACAGCTATCTTCATGTTCTGCGTGACTGCACCGGTGACGATCATGGCGTCCGCATGGCGCGGCGAGGCGACGAACGATACGCCGAAACGTTCAATATCGTAGTGCGGCGTATTGAGATTAACAAGCTCTATCTCTGCGGCATTGTCGCTTCCTGAATCGACTTCGCGTATCGCAAGGCTCCTGCCGAACGCGCCGTCTATTTCCTTCTTCAGCGCCAGCCCGACTTTCTCGAACTCCGCATCCGTGAAAGCAAAGTCTTCAGTCGCCTTCCGCCCGATTATTCTTGAAATCACGTTCATAGCATCACTTCACAAATCCGTGCCGGCATAAGAGAGGTTGAGGCTCTTGTTTATGAGGGGAAAATCCGGCACTATGTTGCCTATGACAGCGTGCTCTATAGACTGCCAGTTGCAGAATGAAGCGGTTCTTGCCTTATACCGCTCCATAACGCCGCCCTTCACGCAAAGCCAGTGCACGTTCTGCCCGCGCGGGGCCTCGACTACGGAAAAGGCGCTGCCGTCGCGGGCGTTTGCGGCGTCCGCCCGCACCGGGCCTTCCGGCATGCCTCCAATGCACGCTTTTATTATACGCGCCGACTCCCCGATCTCCGCGGCCTTCATTTTGAACCGTGCCATCACGTCGCCCTCCTTCATTGACATTCTCCTGATGGGTATTGAACCGTAAGCGGCGTAAGGCCTGTCCCTCCTTGTATCCATTTCCCCGGATGAGGCACGCGCAGCCGGGCCGGTAAGATGCAAAGGCGCTATCAGGCCGGCCCTTATGATTCCCGTGCCCTCAAAGCGGTCGACGACCATGGAAAACGATAATATCTCCTTTACCGCGCTGTCAAACCTGGCGGAAAATTCTTTGAGCCAGCGGGAAATTTTTGCCGCGGAATCCGTGCTTACGTCTTTTCGCACGCCCCCTATGCAGACGTAATTCTTCATGAACCGCGAGCCGGTAAGTTCTGCATTAAGCCTCAATGCCTCTTCCCTCATCACGAAAAACGGGCTGGCGCCCGCGGGGTACGCCACGTCTATTATCATCCCTGCGATGTCCCCAAGGTGCGAATATATCCTCTCCAGTTCCATGAGAATTGTCCTTATCCGCCTGGCTCTTTCCGGAATTACTATCCCGCCGATCTTTTCCGCCGCCATGCAGAAAGCTACGGCATTCGCAACGGACTCGTCGCCGCTTATGGACTCGGCAATGCCTATGCATTCCTCCGGGGTTTTGCCTTCGGCCAGCTTCTCTATTCCCCTGTGCTTGTAGAACATCCGGATCTCCATGTTGAATATCGTCTCGCCTATGACGCTGAACCTGAAATGCCCGGGCTCTATTATGCCTGCATGCACGGGCCCGACCGGTATGTGATACACGCCCTCGCCCTCCATCTTCTTGAAGGCATATTCTTCCGCGGTTGGCCGACTGCATTCGATTCGCCTGTTCTCGAAGGACTTCAACAGCGGATGGAAGCCGTCCGGATACGTTTCGTGAAGGAACAGCCTCCTTCCGTCAAATGCCCCTTCAAACGCCATGCCGAATCCGTCCGTTATCTCCCGTTCGTACCAGCATGCCGAAGGAAACAAAGACGCGACCGAAGAAGCGCTTTCCCCTGCCCTGCGATGCACCACGGCAATTTCCGGATGCCCCGTTTTCTCAAACGCATATATAAGCTGGAATTCCTTTGCGCTCGTCTGAACGCAGAAAAGCGACATCAGCGCAAAGCCGTTCCTTTCCAACATGCGCATGAGCTCCTCGAAATCCTTGTTCCCGTGCGGCACTATCCGCACCTCGCCCCCGCTTTCCGCGATTTTCGCCGACAGCTTCCCGCCTTCGGAGCCGGATATGATATTTTCGATTTCGTTCAGCATGCCCACGTCATTCACCCCTCGCTATCGCAGCGGCCGCATTCATGAGAAAGTCCGAAACGGCTTCCGGCACAAACAGCCCGGCCAGGACTATCATGATTGTAAGCATGAACAACGGAAGCTTCATGCCGGCCGGCACGGCAACCGAAACGACGGATTCCCCGGCTGTCCGCGTCATGGTCCTCACAAGGAACAGCGCCAGCGCCGAAGCCCCTATGAGGAGCAGGCCGGCCATGACGAGAAGCAGCGCCCCGGAAGCCGAAGCGAGCTCTGAGAGCACGAAAAGCTTGGGCAGGAACATTGCAAAAGGCGGCATGCCTGCCAGTGCTGCGGCTCCTATCACAAGGCCCCATGACGCGGCAGGCTGCAGCGCAAGGGCGTTGATCATCTTATGTGCCCTTGTGCTTTCGTATTGCATGTGCAGGATGCCTGCCGAGAAGAACATCAGCGCCTTGCACAGGGACTGCGCCGCTATGTAAAACAGAACCCAGAAAACGGCAACAGGCGTCCCGATTGCCGTTCCCGCCAGGGCAAAACCGCCGTTTTCTATGCTTGAGAATGATATCAGCCTCTTCAGGGAGTCCTGCCGCAGCATGCTGAACACGGCAACGGCGACGCTCAGCACGCCGAACGCCATCATCATGCCGGAAATCAGGCCGGCTGCCCCGGTCTGGCCCGCTATTGCGTATGCCCTGAGTATACCATATATACCTATGTTCGACACCGCTGCAGATAATATCGCGCTCACGGCAGAAGGCGAGCGCGAGTAGGCATCGGGCAGCCATAGATGGAACGGCACTATGCCGGACTTGGCAGCGAATCCTATGAACATGAACGCAAAGCTCAGCGCCGCTAACTGGGCGGGGAACGACGATGCCCCTGCAACGAGCACGTCCCAGTTCAGGCTGCCCTCCCCAAGGGAGCCCTGCGAAAGCATGAACATCAGTATCAGGCCGGCAAAAGAGAACAGCATTGCCGTGGAAGTCAGAAGGATGTACTTCAGGGCCGCGTCTATATTCTCGCGGCTGTTGAGTATCGCTATGAGGAACGCCGAAAAGAGCGTGGTAAGTTCGACGAATATCCACAGCAGGGCCATATTGTTGGAAAAGAACGCCAGCACCGTCGCCGAAAGCAGGGCATTGAAGGCCGTGTAAAACGCCTTCACGTATTTTCGGTCCAGTTCCTTGACCTTGACGAGGCTTTCGACGTAGCCCGACGAGTAAACGGCCGCGAGGAAGAACACTATAGACGAAAGCATGACCTCGAAGGACGCAAGATTGTCAATGAAAAAATAACGCTCCTCCGTGTAGAACGCCGGCAGCCCACCTGCGATCGCGGAATACGCGGTCAGCCCGAAGACGGAAGCCGCATGCACCACGGACACGGAATTCATGACGCGATGCGACCGCGCGAATGCCGTGAGCAGCAGCGCAACAGCGCCTGCCAGGAAATAGTAGATTATCATGCCGACCCCTCCTCAGGCGCCACCGTTTTTCCCCCAAACGGGCGCACAAGCTTCTGGTGGAACTCCTCTATGCTTGAATTAATGCCGAACGACAGTATGGCCGCAAGAAGCATGATGCCTATCAGGTCAACGAGTATCAGCACCTCTATGAGAAGGGGAAGCTCCGTCAGGAAGAGGCTCATCAGCACAACGCCGTTTTCCATGGTCAGGTAGCCTACTATCCCCGTTATTGCCTGCTTTCGCGTGAAGACGACAAGCATGCCCATGAACATGAGCGATATGCCCGCCACCGTGCCGAACGCGAGCGCCCTGTCGTTTCCTATCAGGCCGGAAAGGAGCCCGTAGCCCGCGAGCAGCAGTATCATGCTTGCGCCGAGCGCCGACACCGGCGACAGGTACGCGAACTCCACGTCCCTCTTTATTTTTATCTGCTTCTGTATGCCCTTCATTATTGCTGGAACGAGCAGGGCCTTGATGCAGAGCGTGAGCGCCGACACGAAGAGGAGTGTCCCGGTCCCGTCGGCCGCATACATCACCGCGGCAACGGCGCTTATCAGGAAAGACTGCAGCGAATAAGCGGATATTATGCCCAGTATGTCGCGCTTTGTCAGCACAATCGCCGCGGTAAGCAGTATCGCCACGAACAGGATCTTTGTCGCGTCTTCAAACATAACCGTCATCTCATGCAAATATCTCCATCACTACCGTCAAAGCGGAAAGGAAGAACGCCGCCATGAAAAGGCTCGGCAGCCTGAACAACCTCAGCTTTGCAACCGAAGACTCGAACGCGCCGATCACTACGCACAACAGCACGCCCTTGGCGAGGAACGCCAACGCCCCGAAAATTATCCCGGCAGGCCCGGCCATGCCCCACGGCAGGAACAGGTTTATCAGGAACGCCATCAGCAGCGTCTGCTTCACGGCGTGGGAAGCCTCCATGAGCGCAAGGTTCCTGCCGCTCTGCTCAAGCATCATTGCCTCGTGAACCATGGTGAGTTCAAGGTGCGTTTCCGGGTTGTCAACGGGCACCCTTGAAGTTTCCACTATCAGTATTATGAACAACGCCCCGGCAATGGGCAGCAGCGAAGGCATTGCAGGAGCAGCCGCGAACATTTCGTAAATGTTGGCGGTGCCCAGGGCGAACGACATGGCGGCGAAGACCACTATCGTTATGGGCTCTATTATCGCGGATATGGTCATTTCCCTTGAGCTTCCCATGCCGCCGAATGCGCTTCCCGCGTCAAGCCCTGCCAGCGCCATGAAGAACCGTCCCAGTGCAAGCAGGTACAGGAAAAGTATCACGCTGCCCATCCCGTATGCAGGCTCCGGAATCATGACTATGGGCACAAGCAATGCCGCAACAAGCATGACGGAAATGTTGACGTACGGCGCAGTCCTCATTATCCACGACGAGTTCGGCGAATAAACGGTTTCTTTCTTTACAAGTTTCGCGAGATTATAATACCCCTGAAGAAGCGGCGGGCCTTTCCTGCCCTGCGCCCACGCCTTCACCTTCTTTATTATCGTCATGAACAGGGGGGACGCCAGCAGCACGAACGCCACGTTCAGCGCGGCGTAAATCATGAAATCGCCGGTCATGTGAACGCCCTCACTACAAGAAGAAGAAGCAGCGACGCTGCAAATGCATATAATACGGATGAATTCAACCCCCTGTTCTGGAAGCCGGCGATGCATGCCGCTATGTAATTGGCCGCTTTGGCCACGGGCATGTAAAGATATTCCTCAAAAAATTTCACTAATTCTATTTCGGCTTTGCCTTCCTTGAATATGCTTCCGTATTTGTCAAAGAACAGCCTCTCCGAATGCTTGTTCGTGCGGTATATCGGCTTGAAAATCGTAATGATAGGCTCGGAGAAACCGGAAGCGGTGTATTCCATCTTTGCGTTCTGGGACGGGATTCCGCAGCCCCACGTTTCGCTGACGCGGACGGATTCGGGCGACCAGAAACGGAGCGCATAAAATGCGGCGGCATATGAAACTGCGAGCAGCATCCCTATGATTGCCATGTCAGGTATGGGCACGGCATATCCTGCAAAACCGAAAATCTGAAATGAGAATATTCCAAGTATCATGCACGACGCGGCAAGAACGGCGGGCCCGGCCAGCATCGGCAGGGAAACTTCCCGTGCATTCTTCGCGCTTTCCGACCTTGGAACCGCCAGAAAAGTTATCCCGAACGCCTTGACGAAGCACGCCGCCGCCAGCGCGCTGGTCAGGGCAAACAACGCGAGGCAGGCCACGAGAAAAATTTTCAGCGCAGGCGAGGCCAGCGTGCCTGACTGCAGGAACGCCTGGAACAGCATGAGCTCGCTCACGAAGCCGTTGAAAGGCGGCAAAGCACTGATGGAAACCGCTCCTATCAGGAAAAGCATGGCGGTGTAAGGCATGCGCTTTACAAGACCGCCCATGTCCTCTATGTTCCTGGTTCCGACGGCGCTGACAACCGAGCCGGCTGTAAGGAAGAGCAGGCTCTTGAAAAGCGCATGGTTGAGTGTGTGGAACATCGAGCCCGCCAGGCCCAGAAGCGCGAGTTCCGGCATGCCTGCGGAAGAGAATACCACATACAGGCCCATGCCTATGAGTATTATGCCTATGTTCTCTATGCTATGATAGGCGAGCAGCCTCTTGATGTCATGCTCCTTCAATGCATATATGACGCCTAAAAGAGCGGAGACCGTTCCTGCGGCAAGCATCAAAACCCCCCACCATGCCTCCGGGCGCAAAACGAAAAGCAGGAACCTTGCCATGCCGTATATGGCCACCTTTATCATGACCCCGGACATCAGGGCCGATATGTTGGAGGGGCTGGCAGGATGCGCGTACGGCAGCCACTTGTGGAAGGGCACGATTCCCGCCTTGATCCCGAATCCTATGAACAACGGCAGGAAGGCTGCGCCTGCGGCTGCGCCGGCTGGCGCGATGTCAAGGGAGCCCGTGGCCTGATATATGGACAGGAATCCGTAGAGCACGAAGACCGTGCTTAGATGCGTTATGACAAAGTAGAATATTCCGGCCTTTGCGGTTTCTTTCTTCCTGTATTCAAACATCACAAGAAGAAAAGAGGAAAGCGCCATGATCTCCCAGAACAGCAGGAAGGAAACCATGGTTGAAGAGGCCGCGACCATGACCATGGAGAATATGAAAATGCACATGAGCGACAGCAGCGCATTCTTGCTTCGCCTGCCGCCCTCGTGATGCTCCACGTACCCCGAAGAATATGCAATTACGGCAAGCGCGACCGCGGAGATCATGCCGATGAAAAACGAGGAAAGCCCGTCTATGGCCGCGCCTATGTGCACGGAAGGCAGGATGCTGTAGATTGCGAACGATTCGCTTCCGTTGGAGAAGAACGCATATACCGAGAGCGCGAGAAGCGCGACGCAGCCTGCGGCTGCCGAGGCGATGGAAAACGTTCCCGCGGCTTTGCGCCCCGAAAACGCCAGGGGCACGATTCCCGCCGCCAGAAGGGCAGCAATTCCCCCGTAGAAGATTTCCGCCAGCATTTGTTACGCGCCTTCAAGAAAAAACTCTTCATATTTTCCGTGCAATTTCCCACCGAGGCGGGCGCATATATTCATCCCTTCTATTTTAAATAGCCATGCATCGGCCGGGCTGGCGCAGGAAAGCCGATGGAATTACGGTTTCGCCTCATTTTTTGGAGGTGTTTTTCCATAACTTTGCGATCCCAAGATACGTGAAAATTATCAGGCCGATAAGCAGGATTCCATACAACTGGTTCCATGCGCCCCATCCATAATCCCGATTCCACATCATGCCGTTCCCGAATGGCATATTGCCGTTCATGCCTTCGGGGCCAATTACGCCGTACCCTATATAGACGCTTTCATTGCAGTAGAGCCTTTTTGCCATATTGATATGGACTTGCTTCAGGCTTTCCGAGCCTTCCCCGCCCATCATGTTGTCCATGATATCGTGAGCTTCCCCGGGGTGCATCTGCTCCATATAATAATCCCCGATGGCTTCAAGCTGCTCGTCCGCAAGTTTATCGCAGCCCATTCCCGATTCTATAAGCCGCTCCGTTTCGTTAAAATTCTGTTCGTCCGCAAATACCGGGCCGACACCCGCCAATAACACGGCAATCGCGACAAAATACGCCTTTCTCATGCTTCTCATCCATTCCGTTAATGCTGTATTTGAAAGCTTTCACGCCTTGGCATGACGCTTCATCCAATACTGTCATAATTATTCTTACATTTATAGTTAACCCAGTAAAGATTCCGGATATGATTTACTTGGTTAACATATATAGCAGATGGCATTGGTTTTCAGGCATTCTCTACATACAGCAAAGACAAGATTTTGCCCGAATACCTTTGTCATTTGCTATAGTCCCCAAGGAACTAATACAAATGGTCAAGCAACGCTTGACCTGTACAGGAGGGCCATGATTCTCCAAGTACTTGCTTGCTTCCTTGGAGAACTGTAAATAATCCCGCCACTGAAGTGGCGGGCGTTACGGACTGGAGAATTCTATGAATTTTGGCCGACAGGTTTGCTCCCTACCTTCTTTTTTCCCTGTGTTAGAACATTCTCTTGTGATTAGAGGCAGCACGAACCCGTTCTTGCCTCATCCGCCCGCTCAAGCGGGTGGTTTTCGATATACGGGTTATAAAGCCCCGGGAGGGGATCGAACCCCCGACCTGCAGTTTACGAAACTGCCGCTCTACCAGGCTGAGCTACCGAGGCGCTGGCTTAAAGATGCATTCTTCAGTCTATTTCTTAGGGAGAAAGAATTAAATTCGCAGAAGGGTGCCGGAACTCAATATCCCCAACGTGACCGTCAGGTAGAGAGCAAGGAAAAAACTGGCTGCGCATATGAAAACAGTTGCCGCTGCAGCGGGCATTTCCACCCCGAACATGTCGCGTATCGCCCTGTAAAGCGTCGCGAGCCCCATGCCCAGAGAAGGCACAAGGACGACAAACGAGAAGGGCCGCAGCACGCTGACAACCGCCAAGAGCGACGCAATGAATATGCCCATGGAAGGCGCGGCCATGGCGTAACTTACGGCGGTAAGCCCGTGGAAATACTTGCCCCTGCCGCCCAGTGTATTGGCCACAAGCTGGACCGTCCAGCCGAATACCACTGAAATCAGGGCGACCATGAAAAAGCTTATTACCGCCAAACTTGCTGCCATGAGGGGCGTTGCAGTAAACATGACCGGCGTGAAGACCGCAAAAGACACGGAAAAGGCAATGATGAAGGAATTTACGGCCACTATTCTTGCGGTATTATTGATGTCCTTCTTCTTCGCCGCGCGCTTTATGGCTCCTGCAGGGTCGTTTATTATTTCGAGCGGCATTTCTATATTTCGCGGCCGGGCAATATAAAGTTTTGAATCGGTCCGTATAACTCATTTCTCCGTATGGAACGCCAAATAAAATCCAAACAATAGAAACGAATATAAAATATCCGTTGACATAATAACTAATGGAACTCCCATATTCCTCTGCCGTTTCTTTTAAGCGTTTAGAATGCAAATATCATAGGGTGAGTATATGCCGGAATTAATTTCTCTTAAAAATATGCCCAGAAACGTGAAGATAGAGCTATTGAAGAGGCTGGGCTATGATTCGGACGGCGTCTTTGTTCTCAAAGACGGCGAGAGGCATCTGGACAGATACATTAAGGAGCCTGTCAGGATTGATAATATGCTGATTTTGCCAGGAAGCGCCATAATTATAGACAACAACCCTCTGAGTATTTCTTCTTACCTAGAGGAATTTGAAGATGCCATCTGAAAACCCTATAGAAAGCATCGCAAAGGGCGCTACAGAAGGAATCCTTGACTGGACAAGCGAAAAAATAAACGAACTGGTTACGAAATTCAAGGAAAAGGATATAGCGTTTATAGAAGACGTAGAAACCATAGAGATAGCGAAAAAACAGCGCAATAAAGCCGAATGGAAACTATTCAAGCGCTTCGTAAAAGACAAGGACCTGCGTATTCTTTTCCAAATGGGACTTACTTTGAGGGAACTTGAAGACTGCAAAAAAGATTTTGAACCCCTGCGCGGCAGAATAAAAAATCGCTATAATTT
>Ga0209542_10001705_pt1 | contig 51146 bp, 65 predicted proteins | sample RifCSPhighO2_01_FD_184028 | JGI IMG/M metagenome (GOLD analysis project Ga0209542, IMG submission 184028) | Soil microbial communities from Rifle, Colorado - Rifle CSP2_plank highO2_0.1 (SPAdes) (version 2) | ecosystem: Environmental > Terrestrial > Deep subsurface > Rock core/Sediment ...
TGATGCAGAACATATTGATAAACATAAAATTAAAGACAACGAAGGAAGGGCGTTTGATTTCTTTAGGCAATGCCAGCAGACGGTTTTCTTTGATAACAGTAAAGATGCCAGAATTGTTTATCTTCAATATCTTTTCAAATAAAGTGCAGTAATTATCAAGCTCCTCACGCTGCTTTCCTTTCTCTCATCGCTTGGATGTAACGTCCTCGGAAATGCGATGATGTTCTTCCCGGGCCGAGGTTATGAGATAATTCAGAAGCTCTATCGAACATCTCTTGTGTTGGCTCTCGTAACGTACAAAGCGCTTCTCTGCCCGTTCTCCAGTCCTCTGCCTCAACCCATTTCTTCGTCCTGTATTTGGCATAATCTTGCCGATCTGTTCCTAAATTGACCATCAGCCAAGGATCACGTCCCAATGGCTTCCATTTTTCCTTTGAGCTTGAATTAAAATGTTTATAAAGAAGGTACGGCTGCTTCGAGTTTTCATCATAAACGATCCTTGCGCTGATATCTTCACCACCTTTCGATGTAGCTGTGCCATCAAAGACGATGGAAACTGTTCGTCGCTCTGGATTTCCTGCAAACTCTAAAGAATAGCCTCTGAACACCATGCCGTCAGCAAACAGGCGTTCTTCAAAAGCTTGGATCAACGCCCAGGCATAATCTTTCGTATCTTTATCTCGAAGAATAACTCCTTTAGTGATATAGCCGTCTGCCATCCCCTTCGTCGTATATCTTGTGACAAAGCCTTTTCTGCCGAGAAGCCTTTCATCAATCTCGGCCAGAGTCAATTCACCTCTTTCATGCTCAAGAACTTCTCTGATGACGCTCTTGGGAGCATACCTCAATAAGAAAGCTTCTACCGCAAAACGTTTTCCTTTTCCCGAAAAGTCAAAGGGCAAGGGCACTCGAGGCATCCTTCCATCATAACTTCCTCCTACAAGATGGACTTTTCCTGTCCTGATCAGCTTGTCTAAACCCGTAAGCGCTACCGCTCTGGCATAATCCATCACTTCCATCTTCGTGGAAAATTGCCCTCTCGCTGCAGGTGACAATTGATTCAAGAACCGCGCTTCATGCTCTGAGCCATAACCCCAATGCTGGCCTCTCACTAACGTCTTGTCAGAGAAGGTCGTTCCGCCGCGAAATTCCATTTCTTTCAGGCTGAAGGGGTTGTAGATAGTAACTTCATATGGCTGCTGTTCCGTTCTCCATCGTCTTGATTCTACAGTAGCGCTGAGCAACAGATGTTTGGAAAGGGTTAAAAGATTTCCTTGAGCATTTCTCTCAGATAAAGCAATCTGATTGATGATCTTTTGTGATCCTGTTTTTGCCGTAGCCATCGCCCGAAGCGTATCTAGGCTAAAATCCTCTTCTTTGGCATAATGCGCCAACATCGGCGTTTCAGAGGGATCAACTCTTTCTGACTTCACTTCTCGTACGACGGCAGTTAAGATTTGCTCTAAGCTTTCTTGGCTTTCCACTCCCACAAAAGCAAGAGCAAACTGGCTGGGAGGAGCGATCATCCTATTATCGATAACAAGTCCTAAATGCTGGGGATGAAGCCCTTTCAATCGGTCCATAATCTCTCAAAATTGCTTCTTTTTATAAAATTATCTACTGTTTAGAAATGACAAAAACACTTATAAACAGATCCCTCTCTTAGTAGATGATGTATATCCTCAAAGAGCTTCCGGAAGATTTTGTCGTGAAGGAGATCAGCCATGAAGAGATGAAAGACTTTGGAAAGTTTAGCTATTATCTTCTTTGGAAAAGGAATAGGAACACTTTAGATGTCATCAAAGAATTAGCGAAGAGATTGCACCTCTCAGAGAAGGATATCGGTATTGCAGGGAATAAGGACAAGCAGGCTATTACAGAACAGATGATCTCTATCCCCTCTCGTTGCTCGAAAGAACAAGTTCTGGCTATCCAGCTGGAGCAGATATCTTTAACCTTTTGTGGCTATGGTGATAAGCCTATTTCTTTAGGTGATCTAGCTGGGAATTCTTTTGAAATCATCGTACGGGATCTTTCTTTAGATAATCCTTTACATCATATTCCAACTATCACCTTCATCCCTAACTATTTTGACGAGCAGAGATTCAGCAAGAAAAACGCAGAGATAGGAAGATGCATCATCAAGAAAGATTTCTCTCCGGCTGTCCAGCTCATCAATGAAGTGGCAGTGAAAGAGCACCTTTCCCATTATCCTACTGATTGCGTCGGCGCGTTGAAGAAACTACCTCTTCGCTTATTGAGGATGTATGTTAACGCGTATCAAAGTTTCCTCTGGAATCAAGCGGTGGCAGTGTTATTTAGGAATGACCTGAAGAAAGAAGTAGCTTATTCTCTCGGCACATTCGTCTTTCCTCATCAGAAGCATGATATAAAAGTACCTTTACCAGGTTTTGACAGCAAGTTGATGTGCAAGGAAGTAGAAGAAGTGATGAAGAAGGAAGGCATCAGTTGCCGTGACTTTATCATCAAGCAGATCCCTGAACTAAGCTTGGAAGGGGAGTGGCGTGAAACATGCGTGGACGTCATGGATTTTTCTGCCACGATGAGCGATGATGAATTGCATGAAGGGAAGAAAAAAGTAAGGTTGACATTTACTCTGCCCAAAGGAAGTTATGCTACGATAGTCGTGAAGAGCTTGTTTGGCTAGATCTTCTTTTTATGAAGGCATTGTTCACAGACACCATAAACATCCAGCTGAAAATGACAGATCTTTTTCTTGGGTAAGAAATCTGCTGTCTTTAGGTGAAGATGCTCTTTATGGCTGCAGATCTCACAGGTGAAATGGGCATGGCTAGTTTTGTTGAGCGAGTAGATTTTTCTACCATCGCAGATGAAGGCATGAAGCTTTCCTAACTCTTCTTCCTTGTTGAGAAAGCGATAGATGGTCGCTAAGCCGATGTTGCTCTTTTGCGCTTTTTGATAAAGCTCTTCTGCATTAAAGAAGCCTGTCATCTCTTGCAACAGTTGATGCAATACCTGTTTCTGTTTTGTCAGTCTCATTATATTTAGAAGAGAGTTGTTCTGCTTTATATCATTTATGATGGTTAGGGCTCTTTAGGGAGTCTCACCTCATTAAAACAGGACTTCATTTCTCCTGAACTAAAGTACGTATTTAGTTCGGTTGAAAATTATGGCAAGGTCAAGAGGTAAAATCCATTAAGGACTTCGTAAGATAAGTCTAGTTGCCTGACTTTTAGCTTAAAATCAATAGTAAATCATTGCTTTACACATAAAGTCAGGATGGATTTTACGACCTGCCATTATTTTCTTTTTATCCGAACTAAATACGTACGAACTAAAGGAAGATTTATATCCTCCCCGCTCTTTTCTTTTTCTATGGGGAAGAGGTATAAAGTTATCTTAAGTTTGGCTTCATTAGGTTTAGCCGTCGTCTTATTGTCGCTAACTATCGGAAAAGAGCTCATTTCCGGGGAAGATCCCAGCTTAGGATCATTCGCTATCGTCAATTTCGCGGGCTACCTATTCTTTTTGCTCTTGCCCGTGGAAACTCTTGTCCCCTACTATCAATCGCTAGGCTACTCTCCTCTGGTGCTGATCATCATCGCTGTCGGCACAGCCATAGTTGCCCAGCCGGTCAATTATGCCATAGGATATCTGATGAGTGGAGGGATAACTCATGACCTCATTGGGCAGAAGCGTTATGAGAACATGACCAAGTATCTTCAGGAATATGGTAATGTCGTCATCTTTCTCTTTAACCTCACACCACTAGCTTCTTCCGTGCTGTCTGCCGTTGCGGGGATGTTGAAATATAGGTTTAAGGATTTGATGCTGTATTCTCTTCTGGGCTTGCTGCTTAAATATTTCTTGATGATTGTCCTGGCAAAATGGCTTTTTTTCTAGGCGGTTGATGTAGATATGGGAAGTACGTATTTAGTTCCCTAATAGAAAATAGTGACGGGTCGTAAAATCTAGCCTGACTCTCTGAATAGAAGTGATGATTATCTGTTCAATTAAGCAAATAGTCAGGCAAGTAACCTTATCTTACGAAGCTCTTAATAGATTTTACCTTTTGACCTTGTCACTATTTTTGATCGAACTAAATACGTACTATGGGAACATACATTTAAAAATTCCACAATCTTTCCTAGGCGTATGAAGAGGAAGAGAAAAGCCCCTACCCTTGAACAGAAAAATGGTTTTTTAGAAAGGAATAAGGCGCTATTAGAAAAGATTGAGCGCTACAACGACCATCTTATCCCTGTAGCCTTAATTCTGCTCTTGTTCGTCATCATCTTTGAATTATTTATTCACATTGAAAATCATGCCCTGGAAGTTGCCATTAAAGTAGCTGATTATATGGTCATAGCTATCTTTATCATTGACCTCATTTTTCTGGCTCTACATTCTAGGACAACGAGATATTTCTTTAGGCATTACTGGCTGGATATTCTTGCTGTCTTTCCCTTCGGCTTGATTTTTACGACACTCGAACGTTTTTATCGTGTTGTTTTAGCTACAGAGCAGATAGTAGTAACTCAATCCATTGCCCATGAGGTTCTGGAAGCCCGCCGAGAGATCCAGCTTGCTGCCCGGAGTGAGGAAGAGCTGGCTAAGATAGGGAAGTTAGGCCGGATCATGAGATCCATTTCCCGATCATTGAGGTTTGTCACCAAATCAAAATTCTTTACTTCCTTTGAAGAGAAGAGAAATGCAGCCAGAAAGAAATTTTATAAGCCCCTTAAATCTAAACAATAACTTTTTATACCACTTCTCCTAAATCTCCAACATGACCTTCCACGTCAAAATACCTTTCTCCAAGAAATGGCATCTTGCCATCAAGATGATCCCTCTGTTGATAGGTATCCTTCTTTTAAAGATAGCGCTCCATACGTTAGGCTGGGAAGTGATCATGTTGAATGCCCTGTTTACCAGCTTGATTGCGGCAACTATCTTTTTGATAGGGTTTCTTATTTCAGGAGTCATTGCAGATTATAAAGAGAGCGAGAAGCTTCCTGGAGAGTTGGCAGCCAGTTTGGAAGCTATGTATGATGAAGCCTATTTACTTCATAAAAAAAAGAACAATGAGGTCACTGCTGGTTTCATGTCACATTACAAAAACTTCTTGTCCGCCATCCAAGACTGGTTCTACCGCAGAGAAAGGACGAGAAGCCTTCTTGAAAAAGTGCAAGCGATGAATGATCATTTTTCTGAATTTGAACCATTGATGCAGGCGAATTTTCTTTCTCGGATGAAGACTGAGCAGAATAATATCCGGAAGATGATCCTCCGCATAGACCATATCCGTGATGTCTCTTTTATCTCCTCTGCCTATGCTATCGTTGAAGCTTTATGTTTCTTTGTTATTGTTGGCTTATTGCTGATGCAAGGTGATCCTTTTTACGAATCATTATTCTTCACATTAGTAGTATCATTCCTTGTAATCTATATGGTTCTTCTCATCAAAGACCTGGATAATCCTTTTGATTACTCTACCCATGGTGAAAGCGGGACGGAAGTATCACTGAAGGCTATCCATGACCTTACGGAGAGAATTCTGGGAAAGAAAGGATAGATTTAATATAGTAACGGCTGGGATCTTGTTCAAAAAGTGTTTGTTTATAGGATAGCATCGAATCATTTATATATCCCTAATACAAGGTAAGCTTATGAAGAATTATGTTAAAATAATCCTCCTCAGTTTCTTAGTATTAATAGTAATTGGTGGGAGTAAAGTAATCTATGATGCGTTTATCTGGCCTCATTATCCGTTAGGAGATTCCTGCCAGGTAGATACTGATTGTGTCTGTCGTTCCAATGCCTTAGATGGCTGCGGTGAGACTGGAGATTTCTGGAAGTGTGTTGAGAATAGATGTGATGTTGCCAATGTTTATTCTCTTCGATAGCAGGTTCCCTATTTTTGCTGAAGTGCCCAGCTATGTAGCACGCAATGAAGATATCGCTTCTCTACTTCCCAGATGTTTAAATACCTTATCCTTTTACCAAATTTTCGATGAATAAGGTATCAGCTCTTCTGCTCTTGTTTCTGGCTAGCTGTTCAGCTGCTGTCTCTAGAAGATATCTCCCTGCAGTTCCAGGATTGACCCTTCAGGAAGTTGAAGAGCGGCATCGTATTGTCTATAGAGATCTGCCGAATGGACGAGCAACCTGTAACGGATTTGCCGTAGACAGTCTTACTGTTTATACTGCCGAGCATTGCGCACAAGGGGCTTCTCCTTTTTTAGGAGATGGAACTTCTTTAGAAACAATACTATCTCTCCCCGAGAGGGACTTGGTCATCTTAAGCCCAGAAGTTCCTTTGGCAGGTCTGCGGAAAGCTCCTCTCTATGAAGGACAACTGCATCTGGGAGATACCATCACCTTAGTCGTATATGCTTCGGACAAGGGAAAGATGGAGTTGGTAGAAGAGTTTCCTCAGCAGGCGGAACCAACTCCTTCTGGATTATTGCAGATTTCCGGGCCGATAATAAATTTTTGGGAAAATCTGATGATGCTTAACAAGTCCTGTGAGCCGTATCATTTACGTAACGTTTACACTATCGCTGCCCCTGGACGACGCGGATTCAGTGGAGGGCCAGTTTTTGTAGCGATAGGTGAAAGGTATTACTTGGCGGGGTTTGCTGTAGCTATCGAACGTCCTGGAGAAACCCAATGTACAAAAACGCTTATGGAGAGAAATGCCGTTACTTTTTCTCCCATCTATGATCTTTCATTGCCTCATCTGGTGCAGAGATAAGTCAGAAGTGCTAGGTGATATGTTTTATGGTTTTCCAGTATATTTTTTTCTAAGCTCGGTTCCTTGTTCCAGAGATACCAATTAATCTTAAACACAATTGCCCATAATAACCTTTAAGAGTGCTTCTCATTTCTTCCCTGTATGAAGTCATTCCCTTTCGGCCGATTGTGGCTTTCTCCTATGGAAAGCGTTTCGGATCTTGGATTTAGAACTCTTTGTTATCACCATGGTGCTTCGTTGACGTTCACAGAAATGATCCAAGCATCAGCTTTGGTGCAAGGAAATAAAGCTACGTTAAGCTTGGTAGATAGCTATACTCCTTCCGTCAAGACCGGGATTCAACTTCTGGTGAGCAAAAAAGAGATTCTTCAAAAAGCCCTGGCCATGATCAGGGAAGGGATAGAGAAAAAAGATGGACGATTTTCCAATCTTTCCGTCATCGACTTAAATTTTGGCTGCCCTTCTCCAGAGATCATCAATAGGGGTCATGGTCCCGCGCTGCTCAAACGAACGGCGAAGATGAAAGAATTATTAACAACCTTGCGAAAGGAATCTCCCCTTCCCTGCGGGATAAAAATAAGGATGGGTTTAAACAAAGTAGAAAAAGATCAGAAAGTCTATCTGCGAGTAATTGAGATTGCTAATGAAGTTGGCTTAGATTATGTGACGGTTCACGCTAAGACTGCTGCAGATGCCTCTACTGCCGCCATAGATTGGAAGGCATTACAAGAGATTATTGCTAAAGCAAGAATTCCTATTGTCGGAAATGGATTAGTGGTTGACGGGCCAAGTGCAAAGCGAATGCTAGATGTAGGATGCAGCGCAGTAATGCTAGCTCGAGCCACAGTTGGCAATCCTTGGATTTTTGAAGATATTGGTGCATATTTGATAACTGGAAAAAAACTTCAAGGCGAGAAAACAGCAGCTGATTATGAGGGGGCTTGGAATATGTACACCGCAATTGCCAGCAAGCATGGAACTAAAAAAAAATTCTACAACTATCATCAAAATATATTTAAGTTGCGCATGCAGGGTGATAGAGGATATCATTCTCCATCAAGGATTCTGAAGTGGGTATGATAACGAGGAAGCATGACACGGGAGTGCTCAACTCTCTTTCAATGGTCTTATTTTCTTAATTAATGCATCTTGGTAGACTTTGAATGCTTTGCGATTTTCTTTCTTGTAAATATAAGGTGTTCCAATATCTTCTTTACATTTAGGACAACGTAATGTAGGGACAGCATTCAAAGGCTTAGATTCAAGATTAGTCAAATTCTTAGGGGAAAAAATTCTATCAAAATACACTCTTCTTAAATTCCCTGGACCATCTTTTTGATAAGTGAGAATTTTTTCATTGCAAACTCTACAAAATAAATGTAGTAATCTTGAATGCGTCCCTCTCACTATTTTGTATTTATCTTTCTTGAATTCAAATTCCATATTTAATAAAATAAGAAAATTGTTTATTAATCTTTTGATTGAGCATTCTGGGTATTAATGTACTTAATTCATGTTATGTTGCTTTGGGTTTATCCCAAAGTCTGAACTGCTGTGAGGAAGTTAATTTGGAGTCTCGTCGTTTAGTAGTTTAGGGCAGTTTTCTGTTAAAGTCGTAGAAATATTTAAATAGTTATATAAGTTTATACACCTATGCCCGAGCTATTAATGAAACCAAAAGACATATTACACTATCCACAATTAGATACTGTGCTAATGGTAGAAAAGTTTATTTATAATAATAGCGGAGAATTTAAGAAAAAATCTCTCTGGGAACATTTACCTAAACAAATGATGTACCAAACATTCTGCGTTATAATTGATTATCTAACCCAATCAGGAAAAATTGCTATAGATAGTGAGGGAAAAATAGCTTGGGTTTGGGATCCAGAAGGAGTTAAAAGATATTTAGCGAGAAAAGATCTTTCATGGAACTAAATTCAGAAGTAAAGTTTGGAGATGAAGCTCTTAAGAAAGCTTATCATGAATTAGAAGAAGGTAAATTTGAGGATAAACAGCTTAAAGAGTGGTTGGACAGAGCCGCAGCTGATTTGAAAAAGAATGCTTTTTCAGGAATTCAGATTCCCAAACGGCTTATCCCAAAAGGGTACCATGATAAATTTGGTCCGCTGACTAATTTATGGAAGTATAACTTACCAAATGCTTGGAGATTGATTTACACTATCAAAAGAGATAAAGTTATTGTTCTGAGCGTTGTTTTAGAATGGCTTGATCATAAAGAATATGAGAGAAGGTTTGGGTATTGATCCTGTTAAATCATCAGTGACTTCGCTCTTTTCTCTGTTTAATAAATTTTGTGTAGGAAAACTGCCCTCGTTAAAACGTTCTAGTGGACTCCAAATTTATTCAACATAACGATGTTAACTTCCCTCCGCTTCATGCGGAGGTGCGGAGCGTAGCGGAACAAGTTTTTCCCGCGCGACAATAGTCTAATGACACGTTGATTAGTTCAGTAAGAAAATTCCGCCACAGTTGTAAGTGCACTTTTTAACGAAAGTTTTAAATAGTTATGTGCCCATACATCTCTTATGACATACGTTGAGATAATAAAACGAGGGGAAAAAGAATATTATTACCTCACTAAAAATATTAGGGTTGCTATCAACAAATGGAAAAAAATTAGAGTATATATTGGAGATAAAAAACCGACAAAATCAGAAATTCAGAAGTACGCAGAACAGATTGAAAAGCAAATTGAACAGGAAGGGCTGAAAAAATCAGAATATTCTTTTCTTGGTGAGGAAGATGCTGAAACACTTCAGGATCTTAAAGAAGGCTACAAAGAGTGGTTAAGGAAAACCCCAGAAAGCCTCAAAAATAAGCTCTATGATGATTTTGTTATTCGGTTTACCTACCATAGCAATGCTATAGAGGGAAACAGGCTTACTCTAAGGCAAACAGCTCTTATTCTCAAAGATAAAGTCCTCCCCTCAGGTGTACGAGCTTCTGATTATCACGAAGCCGTTAATGGGAAAGAATGTTTAGAATTCTTGAAGGAGTATAAAGGAGAACTAAACAACAGATTATTAGAGAAAGTAAATGGTATTTTAACTAAAAACACTGGTGTTGTTTATGGGGGAAGAATTAGATTTTTTGATGTTCAAATTGAAGGTTCGAAGCATGTTCCTCCTCCAAACGAAGAGGTAAAGAAGCATTTGTTGAATATGTACAAATGGTATAGTGCCAATAAGCACAAATTGCATCCATTTGAGTTGGCTACAATGATTCATGCTAAACTAACCTGGATTCATCCATTTGAAGATGGAAATGGCAGGACTTCTCGGACAATAATGAACTGGATTTTGATGAAGAATGGTTATCCGATGTTCTTTATTCCATTTGAGAAACGAGAAGAGTATTATATGACGTTGGAAGAAGCTGATAAGGAGAATTTTAGAGAGTATATAACTAGAATGTTACAGTTGATTATTGACCAAGTGAGAAGTTACGGGCACAAAGAAAAGAAAGAATAATGGTGTATGGGCACAATTAGTACTTAATTCCCATTTGGGAAAATAAAATAAATAATGAAGTTACTATGTAAAATATTGAGAATAAGAACAGCCCCAGATTAACTAATTTTTCTTTTGGTTTATCAACTTTGATTTTACTGACGACTATAGGGATTACCAAAGCAATAGCTAGCACAAACAATGTAGTAAACAATTGTGTCTTAACATATCCTATGTTAATGTTTAAACCCCAAAAATTAATCCCTCTTGGTCCCCAACATTGAAATTTAGAAACCGTATCTGCTGGACATGCTGAAGTTGTTGCATACCATATTTGTAATATCACGACTAAGGCAACAAAAATTAAAGAGATAGTTGTTCCTCTCGTTAGTCTCATGCTCTAATGAGAGATTGTCTTCTATATAAACATTGTTATAGTTTCAATTTTCATCGAAATTGGGAAGGAATGTGGCGGAATTTTCTCTAATAGTGTCATGTTAAAGAAGGAAGTAGTTCTACGAAAGCGCGGGAAAAATTGAAGTTAACGATGTTATGTGCCCCCTACTTTATGTAGGGGTGCGGAGCGTTAGCGGAGCAAGTTGAGAAAGGACGTAGCAATCTCCTCTTCTAAGTAACAGAATTGATGAATTTCGGCACGGCAAGAAGTTTAGCAAAAACAAGAACAAGATTTAGCAAACACAATCTTTATTGATTATTTAGTTTTAATTGGAGTTGAAGTTATGAGAATCTTTAAATAGATGTTTGATTTATCTGTGAGTATGAAGAAAATATTCCTGTTATTTGTTGTTTTTGTGTTAATGACCTCAAGTACATTAGCGTCAATGGAACCACAGCCGTCATATTGTGAACATCAGGGGTACACTTATAATTATAACCAAGAAACTAATGAGGGATTCTGTGTGTTTGATGATAGAGAAAAGTGTGATGCAAATGCATTTCTTGATGGAACGTGTGGACAGGAATATGTAAAAGAAATTTCTTGCCGTCAAAAAGGAGAAACAGTTTTTCCTCAATTTGAAGAATGTTGTGCAGGATTTGATCCAAAGAGTCCAGGTTTAGGTCAAGCAACATGCCAAGAATTAGGCTTTTTTGAAAAACTGTGGCGATGGTTTACGGGATTGTTCTAAAGTGCCGAAATTCTATCTGTTTAAAGAAGAGATAAGGAGATTGCTCTATAATTTATGTAAAAGTCCTTTCTCAATTGCACATAACACCATATAAGCGCATATCTCCCATTTATCGCTCATAAAGGCCTAAAACAAAGAATTCTGAAGCCCATAAATCAAAAATCCGTTACTATCAAAAAGAAGAAAAGAGACATTATTTGCCCCAATTCTCCTGAATGAGGGAATTGTTTATCCCCATCATATAGTTTGCCCAGTATTGAGCGGAGTAGAGGCGCTTCTTTAAGGAAGGAGATATATTTCCATATGCAGCTATGATGCGCATATCCTGACAAAGCTTGTCTATGATCTCTTGGTTGGTTTTAATCACTTGTTCTTTCATGTTTTCACCTTTTTTGGTTTTTTGAACTAAAATAGGCGAAGACGAGCTTATGTGGTTTTTAGTTGAAAAACAAAAAGAACAATATGCCTCTCAAGCAAGAAATATGAAAACTATCATATTTCTGCTCAAAAATGGGGTAGTTTCCTCATTTTTTGAGTCCATTAAAGAAAACAAAAAAGGTTAAACTGAAGGTCTGAACGAGCCTAAACCACCAAGTCACTAGACAGAAGGCTTGGCGAGTGCTTCTACAGGCTAAAACTAAGAAATTTTCTACTTTTAAGGCTTAAAAGATAGCCACTCCCGCACTGGACAACTGCGGATGGAGCTTATATACTCTCTTAAATTTGAAGATACAATGAATAAAATAACAGTTTTAGATAAAGATATTGAATTGTTCACCCTAAACAAAGAGGATTATATTTGTCTGACAGACATAGCTAGATATAAAAATCCCGATGAACCAAAAGATGTAGTTAAAAATTGGCTTAGAAGCAAAAGTACCCTAGAATTCTTAGGTTTATGGGAACAAATTAATAATCCATTTTTCAAAGGGGTCGAATTCGACTCCTTTCTAAAACAAGCAGGAAGTAACGCATTCGTATTAGCACCCCAAAAATGGATTGAGAAAACAAATTCAATAGGCATAATCTCCAAATCAGGTAATCAAGGCGGAACATATGCTCACAAGGATATAGCTTTTGAATTTGCTTCATGGATATCTGCTGAGTTCAGACTCTATTTAATAAAAGAATTCCAACGCTTAAAAACTGAAGAAAGTGAGAGAAAATCTTTAGACTGGGACCTTAAACGAAGTCTAGCAAAGACTAATTATCACATTCACACAAATGCAATAAGAAATCATCTAATCCCAGAGCAGATTTCTAGAAGTGAAGAAAAGTTAATTTATGCCACTGAAGCTGATATCTTAAATTTAGCTTTATTCGGATTAACGGCTAAAGAATGGAGAGATAAGAATCCTAAGGTAGAGGGAAATATGCGTGATTATGCTGAGATTTCCCAGTTGATCTGTCTTTCCAATTTAGAGAATTTCAATGCCTTCTTTATAAGGGAAGGATTAGAAAAAGCTAAACGTCTAGAAAAGCTGAACCAATTAGCTATAGAACAGATGACAGTGTTAATGAAAAGCAGAAATAAACTACAACACTAGTCACCTAGAATAATATACCCGCTCTACAAAAATGCTCATAGAACAACTGCAAAAAGAAGGATTAAGGCGGAATTTAAGCCCCAGAACGATTCAAACCTATGCTCATTGTATTCAGCAATTCCTGCATCATGTTCATCATAAAGAATTGAAAACCATAACTAAAGAAGAGATAAGGAATTATCTCGACAAATTCTTAACTTGTCCGAATACTCTCAATGTTCACCTGAATGCCCTCAAATTCTTTTACGAACATGTCCTGCACAAAAAATTAACAGTCAACATTCAGTTTTCAAAAACAGCAAAACGATTACCAGAATTTTTAACGAAGGAAGAACTGGTTGATCTCCTTTCCAACATCAAGAATTCCAAACACCTATTGATGATTGAGCTGATGTACGGAACAGGAATGAGAGTAAGTGAATTGCTTTATCTGAAAATCAAGGATATAGCTTTTGAGCAGAATTACGGCTGGGTGCGTCAAGGAAAAGGCAGGAAAGATCGTCCATTCATCATACCCTTGAAATTAAAAGAAAAGCTCCTTACATTGATTCAAGATGAACAATTGACTTCTGAAAACTTTCTCTTCTGCAGCAATCGACAAAAGCAATATTCAGCTTCCTCCCTGCGAGCGATTATCCAGGAAGCGACAAGAAAGTCAACGATAACAAAAAACATCCATCCCCATACCTTACGGCATTCTTTTGCCACGCATCTGATCCAGAACGGCTATGCGGTTACGGAACTGCAGCCTCTCCTAGGGCACAGCAAAGTGGAAACGACGATGATCTATGTGCACATGGCTGCGCCGAATATGCTGACAGTGAAAAGCCCTTACGATGAGCTGGAGATAGAGCATGAGAACAGAAAAACATCCGTTGAAGAAATGGGAAGTCTCCATAATAGAAATCCATGATACTGGGAATATCATCTATAAGGTTACGAGGCGATTAGCTGAAATGGAAGTTGCTGAGACAAAGCTTTTTGCATCAAAAGAAGACGCCAAGCAGCAGTTTGAGGAATGGCTAAACTAAACATTCCTTGAATTTGTTGAACCTTGCCTTCAATTCCTTAATCAATGTGGGGTTGTTATAATGATAAATATCGGGAATATCAAAAGAAAGGATGCGCTTTTGCAGATATTCTTTCGGAAAACGTTTAGCTATCTCGCTTCGTTGCTCTTCTTCCATGACTATTACTACATCCGACCAGGAAATATCCTTCCTGGAAACTTTTTGTTTGGAATAAAGACCTGCCGATTTCGTATTACATGTGTCTTTAAACAATTCCGCAGCGGTTTTACTTCTATTTTCATTCTGGTTGCAGATAAAGAGGAGATTCATGAAATATATAACCCCCAAAAGATTATAAATTTTACTCTTGAAAAAGCAGGAAGCAGATATCTCGAATCATTACAAAATATCCTCCAAAACCATTATAAAATAGCCTCCAGAATGACTACTATCATCTTCGTTTCTATGATAAACAAAGAGTATACCCCATGATCGAATATGTCAAAGAGCCAAACAAGGAAATTCATCTTAAATCTATTTTACACCCTCTCGTCAACCAATGGTTCTTCAACAAATTCAAAACATTCACCGAAGCCCAGCTTTCTGCTGTCTATCCCATCCACTGCCGAGAAAATATTCTTGTTTCCTCACCAACCGGCAGCGGAAAAACGTTGACTGCCTTCCTCAGTGTTCTGAATGAACTTATTGATTGCTCCCAGAAAGGTATTCTGGAAGATAGGATCTATTGCGTTTATGTCTCGCCACTCAAAGCATTATCCACCGACATCTCCGTAAACTTACTAGAGCCATTACAGCAGATTGAAGAGTTGGCTGGCAAAAAATTAGGGATAAGGATAGGGTTAAGGACTGGCGATACGACTGCTTATGAAAAATCAAAGATGGCGAAAACTCCACCGCACATCTTGATCACTACCCCTGAATCGTTGGCCATCGTCATCAATTCTCCTAAATTTAAAAATTATCTGACGCAGACAGCTTGGCTGATCGTTGATGAAATACATTCCTTGGCAGAAAATAAGCGGGGTGTTCACCTGAGCTTAACCATGGAACGATTGCTGCTGCTATCTCCAGCCATAACCAGGATCGGTCTTTCTGCCACCATCGCTCCTTTAGAAGATATTGCTGCGTTCTTAGTCGGCTATCATGGGGAAGAGCAGAGGAACTGTAAGATCGTCGATGTGCAGTTTGAAAAGAATATGGATCTTCAAGTTATTTCCCCCGTCAAAAGCTTAGTCGATGATGATTATATGTTAAAGCACAAGAAGATGTACGAAACGATCCATCAGCTTGTCCAACAGCATAAAACAACATTGATCTTTACGAACACAAGGTCAGCAACGGAGCGTGTCGTCCATAATCTCAAAGAGATGTTTCCGAATGATTATCGTGACCATATCGCTGCTCATCATGGCTCCTTATCAAAATCGGCAAGATTCCAGACGGAGCAGGATTTACGGGAAGGAAAACTGAAAGTTGTCGTCTCGTCAACGAGCTTAGAGCTGGGGATAGATATCGGCTATATTGATTTAGTCATCTGCTTAGGCAGCCCAAAATCCGTTGCTAGATTCCTTCAGAGGACGGGAAGAGCCGGCCATCAGCTTCATGCTACGGTGAAAGGCAGGATCATCGTCATGGATCGTGATGATCTTGTGGAATGTGCTATTCTCCTGAAAGCAGCAAAGGAAAAAAGGATCGATCGCGTGCATATCCCTAAAAATTCCTTGGATGTTCTTGCCCAGCACATTTATGGCATGGCCATCAATGAAGTGACCAATATTTATACCATGTTCCATACGATCAAGAACAGCTTTTGTTATCATAGCCTTACCTGGGACGATTTTTTCTCGTTGATCAAATATCTCGCTGGACAATATGTTTCCTTGGAAGAGCGTCATGTGTATGCTAGAATATGGTATGATGAAGAGTCCGGGAATATAGGCAAGAAAGGAAAATTAGCCCGGGTCATTTACATGACAAACATCGGCACGATCCCCGAAGAGAGCTTTATCCAGGTAAAAGTTGGCGAGCAGATCGTAGGAATGATCGATGAAGGTTTTCTCGAGAGACTAAAGCCAGGCGATGTTTTTGTGTTAGGTGGCAATGTTTATATGTTCAAGTTTTCACGAGGCATGACAGCTCAAGTCTCTACTTCAGTAAATAGACCGCCTACCGTTCCCAGTTGGTTCAGTGAGATGCTTCCTTTATCGTATGATTTAGCGATGGAAATCAATCGCTTCAGAAGATTGATGGAAGAGAAATTCCTTCATTCTGCAGCAAAAAATAAGCCCACATTAAGTGAGGAGAAAATACAGGAAGAGATCATCACATTCATCCATGATTTTTTATATGTTGATGAGAAGGCCGCCAACAGCATCTACCAGTTCTTCTATGAGCAGTTCTATTTCAGCAAGATCCCTTCTGATAAGAGCATCGTCATCGAACGATATACTGATAGGGAAAGGTTATATGTTATTTTCCATACGCTGTTTGGCAGAAGAGTCAATGATTGTTTATCCAGAGCATTAGGCTATGCTATCGGACGATCACAGCATCGTGACGTGGAGATGGGGATAACGGACAACGGCTTCTATCTTTCTGCTGAGAAAACATTTAATGTATTGAGAGCTTTTGAATTGCTGAAATCAGAGCCATTCCGACAGATTTTAGAGAATGCCATCGAAAAAAGCGAAGTTCTCCAGCGAAGATTCCGCCATTGCGCTGCCAGAAGCCTGATGATCCTCCGTTCCTATATGGGGCGGACAAAAAAAGCAGGACGGATGCACATTAGCAGTAAGATCCTGTTTAATGCTGTCAAACGGATCTCGGACCAGTTTCCCATATTGAAGGAAGCGCGCCGTGAAGTGTTGGAAGACTTGATGGATTATGAGCACGCCCAGCAGATCATCGATAAGGTGAATACTGGTGATATCACCCTCATTGAGCTGGAAACAAAAACGCCTTCTCCGTTTGCCTTTGGTCTTATTGCAGGTGGTTATTCTGACGTGATAAAAATAGAAGATAAGCAGGAATTTTTGAGAAGGATGCACCAGCAAGTCATTGCTCAGATTGAGTTAAAGAAAGGAAAAAAGATTCTTCGGGAGAAAAAGGAAGAGTTTTCTTACAGTAAGTTCTGGGAAGAGAAAGTCAAGGAAGAGCATGACCAGAAAGATGCTCTCCGTGAGCAGCTGAAGATGCAGGTTTGGAATCTAAAACACGTTCCGGTCTATGCTAAAGAAGAGCTTGTTAAGCTGGTAGAGTTTGGCTCTTGTAGGAAGGACGTCTTGGATGAATGTAAGAAGTATCTGGCAGAGATCGAACAGAACTGGCCGAAGGAGATTAAGGAATTTGTTCTTAGGAAGATTTATGAATGATATCGTTTTTATTTAACAGATGGGTAGCATACGATTGGTCTATAATGCAAAAAAAAACGGTGCAATTATCGTTGGTGAACGTGGCACTCCTTTGCATCAAATAGAGAAGGGATTGAGATCAGAATTACAACGTTTTTTATCTACTTTGAATAACATCACCTTTAGCGACCCTTTCTTTGAAACTGCTAAAACTGTTCAGAAAGAATGTTTAACTATATTTCATCAAGGGACGAACATTGGAAAAATTAGGTTTTATGCTCTAGACAAAGCGGAGTATGATTCGTATCGTTATCCTGATGGCACTATCAACAGAAATGAAGGTCCTCAAGGAACAACGAAGGTTGTCATTCACAAAGTTATTGTTTTCTTTGATATCAATTCCAGATGGGGGAAAAGTTCTGGAGAGAATAGTACTCGGTTAAGGGATAGATTTGTGAAAGAATTTCAAGCAAGATTGCCACTTAATATTTTCTAAACCAACTTTCCGCTAAAAATATTATGCTTATCCCTATTTATCTTCACCGTGACATGCTTGTCCTTCTTAAAAGGGCAGTTAGGGATGGAGATCATCCTTCCTTTAGCCACGGCGATGGAAGTATCTTTAAATCTGTCGGGGCATTTGATGATGGCTTGCACAACATCGTCGTTCTGGAACGGCTTGGGCAGATCTTTTATTTTCCTGATCTTAAAATCTTCTTCGCTTAAGCGCAATTTAATGTCATATCTCTTTTCCAGATCCTTGATGAAATGATAAAATTGCTCCCAGCTCCATGACGCAGTAGGATTTCTTCCCGTCTTATAGGGCAAAAAATTCTGAATGCCTAAGATAGGCATCCGTGGCAGTGTTTTCACAAATTCAATGATCTTTCCCATCTCTTGATCATTCTGTCCCGGAACTACCACTGGCGCAACGATGGGCTGCCGAGGCATTTTCTCGGAGCAATAGGCGATGATCTTCATAACATGCTTGAGATTATAACTAGAAGTTCCTGCCATCTTTTTTGCGATAGTTTCATCGATGGCATCTAAAGAAAGGTTGAGCTGCAATTTCTGGAATGCAGACAAGCGATCAACTTTTTCCTTTGTTAACAATGTTCCATTCGTATCGATAGACACGGTATGGACGAGAGGCATTTCTTCCAGATCAGCCAGCAATTCTTCCATGGGCACATAAAAAAAAGGCTCTCCTTGCACACCAACATGGATCTCTACGGATTCACCAACAAAATCAATGATCGCTTTCAACTCTTCAACTAAATAATCCTTCTCGATGACAAAATCCGTCTTTTTGCTTGAAAGGCCCTCTCCTACAGAACAATAGACGCAATCTAAATTACAGGAAGTGATCGGTTTTATCTCAATGATAGATGAACCTCTACAGACAATACCGAAAGCAGGATTGCCTAGCAAGGGGATGTTGGAATTTTGATGAATATAAACTGCTGGATTGCCGGTTAATTTCGTTTTCAGTTGTGGCAGATGTTTGTCGAAGAGGAAGAGGAACTTTGTCCTGATTTTCTCTATATCCTTGCCGGAGAGAGCGAGAGTGTGTCCATCAATGATCTTCCATTCACCAAGAGAGGCAAGGTCTTCTTTTGGGATGATCGTTGAGAAATGCCGCAATAAATCTACTTGTAGCGCCCCTTCCCGTTCTCTAAATCCCAGGGTTTGAAAAGCTATTTCTGCCATTCATTTCTGGTTTGAACAGCTCTTTAAAAACATTTGTATGGTAATTGCTACTAGGTGGTGAAATAATCTGCCTGCATCGTTAAATAGGGAATCTATTTGCTGGAAGAACAATAAGCTTTAAAATGCTCCATTCTTCTGAAGGCATGGGGGAGTGGGAATATCCAATAGGGATATCTCTCTTCGGATAATCGATGAATGAAATAAAGATTACGTTAGAAACTCTGTACGATATCCTTCGCAATGAGAAGAAGAGGGAGGATTTGCAGAAATTAGACGATTCTTTTTTCGTTGATATTGTTGCTTATCTACGGGAAAAACAGTCTTTGATCGATTCCAAGAAGAAAGGCGATGACTTCTTTGCCGTTGGAGAGCGGGATAAGCTGGAATATGAACTGAGAAGTATCAAGAGGATCATCAAGCAGTTATATGAGTTGAGGGAGAAAAAGATTATGGATATCGCCATGAATAAGTCTCGTACGGGGTCAGACATCATTGATACCTCTTCTATGCTGCGTTTGGAAAAGCAGTTCTATGAGCAGACGTTACAAACACTTGATATGTTTCGGAGAGGTGTCTTACACCAGCTGTTTAAAGGGGAATTGCCGGATATCGTCGATCTTCCAGCTAAGCCTTCTAGTATATCCTCACTATCTTCATCTTCTTCCTTATCTTCATCTCCTTTCCATTCCTCTCTTTTTCCTTCCTCACCTTCTTCTCCATCTAATCCCCATTCTCCTCCTGCAAAAGCATCATCAGTATCTTCACCTTCAAAACCTGCCTCTGAAGCAGCTGTCCCTCTTAGTAAATCACTTTCCGCAGCAGCAAAAATTAAGTTTCTTCATCCCGTGCCTAGTTTTATGTGGAAAGACATGAAGGAATACGGCCCATTTGAAGTAGGAGAAGAGACAACTATCTTTTCTGAAGTTTATTGGTGAGGAAAGGACGGGCGGAGAAGGTGTGAAGTTTTTTAAATAAAATCTATTTTGCTATGATATGCTCAAAAAAATCATCACTGCTGACAATACCGAAACTTTCCTCAACGAACAGGTGCAGGAGACATACCATTCCCAGACTGGCGCTGTTGAAGAAGCGCTGAAGAAGTATGCTATCCCCTGTAAGATCAGAGAGTTGGCAAGAAAAATCAAGGAGAGTAACATCAAAGAAGACAACGTAAAAGATACTACCAGTAAAGAAAGTAACGGCGCAACAACAAAAATAACCATCCTCGACGTCTGTTCAGGATTAGGCTATAATTCTGCTATGGCCATCTCTGAAGCTCTGGAAGAGTATCCTCAATGTCCTATTGATGTTATTTGCTTAGAATTTGATCCACAAATAATCCAAAAAATTCAAGAGGTAAACCCTCCGATCTCTTTTTTCAAGCATTACAAAAGATTAACTCCTAAGAACCTTTCCTTTAAGGAAGGGAATGTTTCCGTAAACGTCATCTTAGGTGATGCCCGGGAAACATCAAAGCAACTTCCAGAGAATAATTTTGATGCCATCTTCTTTGATCCTTTCTCTCCTAAAACTTCTCCGGAGATGTGGCAGCAGGCTTTCTTTAAAGAGATGTTCCGCGTTCTGAAGCCGGAAGGTATTCTTGCCACGTTTTCCTGCGCCAGAATGGTTCGGGAGAATATGGCTGCTTCCGGATTGATGTATGATGACGGCCCAATCGTGGGGAGAAGAGGGCCAGGAACGATAGCTACAAAGTGGCTTTAGATTTTGTTGTGAAAGATAACAAAATACTATGAATTTCCATCAATGATGGGCAAACCCAACTCTGCTTTAATCTCATTTTTTGTTTTGGCACAATAGGTTATTTCTCCTGGACAATTTCCGACACCGCATTTGCTGTCACAACTAGCCATAACTGTGCCGTATCTTCTGTCAATCTCATCACCGATGATCACCCCATAAGGAGGACTACCTCTCCGTTCATGATCGCTAAAATCCATGATAGCCTGATCCAGGGTAACGTTAGGATTCTGTTGTCGTAGAAAATACAGATGCTCTATCCACAACGGATATTGTAAGCTAAGCCTTCTATCAGTGGGGACATATCTCGGAGCGTCATTTCCTTCTATGTTGACTTCAATACCTGTATCCATAAGAATCAGCTTCTGGGTTTATTCCTTCCTCGAGACCGTACCTGTTCCAGCCGTTGCAGAACTTCTTCTGCTTCGGGGTTACTTTCCTTATAGCCTTCTAAGACTTGGTTAAAGATATCCGGATACAGCTGATGATGCTTGCTCTCTAAAGCTCTCTCCAAGAGAAATAAGTCAACCGCTTTATCTTCAACTTTCTCTGAAAAAGAGCTCAACCCAAAATCCAGGAAACGTAATTTGCCCTGATGAACAATCATATTAGATGTGGTGAGATCGCCATGGATGATATTTTCAGTATGTAATTTCCCTATATTTTCTCCCATCTTTCTTCCCAATTGCTGGAAATCATCTCCTTTGTCTAAAACATCTTTCAACTTTTCTCCGGGAAGAAAATCCATGGTGATAGACATCCGTTTGTCTGAAAAATGAAGGAGATGTGGCGCAGGAAAGTTCATCTCTTCTAATCTGCCTAAGATCTTAGCTTCTCTTCTTGTCCTGAACTGCCGTAATGACTCGTCAAGATGGGCTAAGCGGTACTTCTTGCTGAACCTTTCTTTGATGACTGTCTGATTATCCTGATAGATGATCGCTTCTGCTCCTTGGGCTATCTTTAACATCATGCCCAGAGAATATCTACAGTTTTTAAATGTATTTGTTCATTTTTAAGGTACTTTTTAGTCTTTGTTTAATATAAAGATCAAAGGGCAACTTTTTGTTTGATGTTTAACCATATCCGGTAAGCCTGAGGGTATTCAAGACGTAGAGCTTCTGTCGTTGAAGGTGTAAATAGTCCTCCCGCCAGATAAGTATAAAACTCCTCCCAAGAAAGATGGACTTTTGAAGTGATTGCCCCGGGTATGGGGTTTAGCGGCATCTCATTTACAGCTGGAAATTCCTGAGAATAATAGGTCTTATCTTGAGCGCCGATAATTCCTTTCTCTTTAGCTTCTTTAAGGGAATATGTTTTTCGTAGCAGTTGTTTGACCACATTTTTTAGGTAGCTCCGGTCAGCAGAAGAAAGTTTGCTCATTTCCCGATGCATTCGTTCATGTGGTAAGTCGGTGAGGAGAGAATTATTTTCAAGGCATACTGTACTAAACACAATGACCCCTGCTTGTGTAAAGATAGTGAAATAGGCTTGTATTTCATCTGAGTTTGCACCAAGATTATGCAAAGCAGAAAGAAATTTTGCCTTCCTTTCGGGGGTGTTCAAATAATTTAAAAAAAGAAAAGCGCCGGCACGGCTAGCAGCAACTCCTGGCCGATCATCAACAACAGCTACATAGGCATTAAAGATGTTTTTTGGGATGATATATTCTCCTAGCCGAAGCAGATTTACCGCAGCACTATATTTTTTTTCCAGTTCTTTCTTTAGCAAGCCCTGGACGTGAGAAACTTTCTCTAGAGAAACCAATTCCTGAAAAGTTTCGCTCTCTAAAAGCTGCTTCGTCGTCGGCCTGACGCAACCGCTGAAAAAAGAAGCGGCAGCTCCCAGCAGAAGGACAGCTAGCATGACTTTTGCTTTTGGGAGACGTCTGCTGATACGAAGAGCTTCTCCCCGAATGCAGGGAGCGGTACCTGGATACACTTCTTCAGTAGCAGCCGTTAGTCCATCTATTTTTTCCTTTGTTTGCTGCAATAGCGCTTCAAGAGAGGATACCTGTTGCAGAAAACTATTACTATTACCTTGCTGGAGATGTTGAGTCAACTGCTTGCTTAATATGATCAGCTGCTCACTCTGTGCGACAATCAGAGATAAACCTTCCTGAAGCTGCTTTGTTGATTGGTGGGGCGATCGTAAAGCCTGAACTTCTGCATAAAACTGCTGACAAGCATCAGCAAGCCGATATGTTGTTGCCGCCAAAACTCTGTATTCTTTAGATGAAGACTTTGCCTGTGCTAGCCTGCGCAAGCCTCGGAAGAGGTTACCCTGCGAATCAACCTTCAAGCCTAGGCGAAGCAGTGTTCTGGAGAAATTTTCCAAATTTTTTTGATGATGATGTTTAAATATGTACATCCAAAATACACTTGAAGTGCACCTCTCTCTAAAGTCTAAATGAAGGACTATTTAAATCATCCCTAAAACCGTATCAATCTTCGCCTTAAATGCTGCCTTTGGCGCTGCTCCGATGATCCTATCCACTTCTTCTCCTTTGTTGAAGATGATAAAACAGGGGATACCAGTGATGCTATGCTGTGAAGCGATGTCTGGGTAATCTTCTGTTGACAATTTTGCAAACTTCAGCTTCCCTTTGTATTCAGAGCTCAATTCTGCAAACGTTGGCGCCATCATCCTGCACGGGCCGCACCACGATGCCCAAAAATCTACGATAACTGGAGTTGTTGCCTGCTCCACTTCCTTAGAAAAATTTCCTGAGTTTAATTCCGTAACCATAGGTTGATACCTCCTTTCCCACCAAAGATTTCCTTTCCTTTAAATGCTTTTTGCTGGATAGTTCAAGTGTTGTGATAAGAGATACATCATCCAAGAAGCAAATAGTAAGATTAATAAATAATCTTCACTTAACAAAACTATGGCTGAAAAAAGAGGTGCTGACAACCCATCTACTTCTAACGGCAAGAAGATCCATCCTCTTTTTCAGAAAAGAACAGTTGGCGAAGTAGCGGCCGATCGTTTGGCGCTGTTTGCGGGAAGCTGGAGATTTATCTTCATCTTCATCGCTATTCTTATCGCTTGGGTTATCTTCAATACTCTCTGGCTTATCTATAGGTTTGATCCTTATCCTTTCATCTTGCTAAATCTCTGCTTATCCACGATAGCAGCTCTGCAAGCCCCGGTGATATTGATGGCCCAAAACCGACAGGCAGAGCGTGACAGGCAATTCGCTAAATATGATTATCAGGTCAACAGAAAAGCGGAGAGAGAAGTCCAGCATCTGCAGAAAGAATTGGAAAGCATCAAAAGGTTGTTAGAGAAAAAACTAAGATAATCTCAATGATCTCCTTCAATCATCACTACTTTTTTCTTCTGGCGGATGGTTAAATACGGTTTCATCAATCGTCTTTTGAGCTGCCTATCTTGTGTCAAAACTAATGCTCCTTGATGAGAAAGGACAGCGAGAACATCGTCAACATCTCCTTCAGATGGAAGAATATCTACTTTTTTCGCTTTCAGGAGCGATAAGGCCAGAGCAGCAGACCTCTTGAATTTTCCACGTTGGTCTTTCATGATCATCTTCAGCTCATCGATGCTCCCTTGCAAAACATAAAGCTTATACTTAAAATGGCAGATAGAATCTATCTCTGTAAACAGATCGATCTTTAACTCTCCAATCGCCATCAACGCATTCGTATCAATGATTATTTTTTTCATAGATCTCCTGGACATTAGCTAAAAAGAATATTCTGGTTATACCAACGGTAACTATGAACAAGAACCCTGCCAAAATGATGATCAAAAAGCTAGGCTGTGCGGTAGTTAAGGAGAAGAGGTAAAGTGTCCCTAACATCAATACAACATTTATCCCCAAGGGAATGATAAAGTAATGGATTTTTTTGATCCCTAGATGATAGATTGCCAAGAGATTTTTTTTCCAATGGATCGTTGGTATTCCATAGATGATGCTTAAGAAGTAATAGAGCACTCCCAGTGTTATCAGCAAGTACTGAGCTACTTGAGAGAAGAACGTTACGTCGACTGCTGCAGTGATTAGATTTCTTAATAAATGATAGCTAAGCAGCCCAAACGCGCTGAAGACAAGAAGAGAAGCAACTCCGCTTTTTATCCAGACCTTTCCTGTTTTTTTCCAAGAAAGATGATGATATAACTTTTGGCTTAATGCCCATAATCCACTATGGACTACACCATAAAGCAGCGCTACGATCAATACTGCTTCCAGGATATTTTGCTGTAACTGCTGATAACTTCGCTGTACCCCTGCCAAATCGGCAAGAAAGGGTTGTCCTTCCTGCAGGCTGTCGGGATCATAGTTGGCTTGCTGTAAGGGATTAACAACATTCTGCAAGTCTGTCACGATCTTCATCTGATAGGTGATTCCCACAGCAGCAACAGTAATCAGCAATAATGCTTGAACAACGATGATCAACAGGAACAGCTTAGGATGATGCTTTATCTCTGCTATCGTCAGATGAACACTTTTTTTCAGGTAATTCATAGTTGAAGGAAGGTCGTCGTGAATAAAAAGGTTGTGGTGCAGTCGTGTGTATTTGGTTCCACAATTAAAATAGTGGCTAGGTCAAGAGGTAAAATCCATTAATAACTTCGTAAGAAAAGGTTACTTGCCTGACCACATGCTTAAATGAATGCATTACCATTGCTTTATCCAGAATGTCAGGCTGGATTTTACGACCTGCCATTATTTTCAACGGAATTTAATACCGTACGGTGGAGTCGGGGTTGTAGAAGCGTTGACAAATCGTCAAGTATCCTCAGAATAAACTCTAAATAAATGATATGGCACTAAAATCAATCAATTTTTACTGAAATCTTCATCTCTTTGCTCATAATCCTTCATGATCCCTTTTGGGTTTATTCCTTTAAAAGAAAGCTTGACTGTCCTTCCTCCGTTGGGAAATTCGATCACTCTCACGTCTCTCTTCTGCGCTTCCGCTATCTTCTGCATGATCTCCCCGTCCGTCAAAGGACAGTCGTCCAAGCCCAAAATATGTTTTATTCCCATTCTGTTATCTCCTTAGATGAGCAACTCATCTTCCGCTGAGTCTAGGAAGTCTTCCTCATATCCTTCCATAAAGCCTTCTTCCTCATAAGACAAGGCCCCTTCATCAACGAGGACTTCCCTCTTCGCCTTTGAATAGATGGTTTCTTCAACTCCTCTATCCTCGATCGCCCACCTACTCCTAATCTTTGGATACATGTTCACCACCCCACATCCCTTAGAGAGCTATGCCTCTAAGTGATATATCTTCCAAAACATTTAAATATAAATACCTTCGCTTGATACTATATAGTGGACATATACTTAAGGGGGAGACTACATGGAGTATAGGAAATTAATATCTTTTGGCAAGAGCAGTTACGTTGTTTCTTTGCCGAAGACGTGGGTTATTCAGAATAAGCTGAAGAAAGGGGATCTTATTTATTTTGATGAGAATAAGGAGGGGTTAGTGCTTCAGGCAAGAAGCAACGATAAGGTAGCTGAAGAGAAGGAAATTAAGATTAATGTTGATAAAAAAGATTCTCGAAGGATTCAGCGGGAGATTATCTCTGCATATATCCAAAATTATAAGACTATAGTCCTCCATGGGGATGAGATCAAAAGTAAGGCGTTGCCTATTCAAAAGTGGATTCAGAACTTAGTTGCTCTGGAAATCTTGGAGCAGGATTCTAAAAGGATTGTTGCGAAGGACTTCTTAAATATTGATGATATTTCCTTGAATCAAATCATTCGAAAGATGGATGTGATTACCCGTTCCATGTTAAAGGATTGTGTCAATATGTTTAAGGAGGATAATAGTGAAAATATTGCTTTGCGAGATAATGATGTCAATAAGTTCCGCTTTTTAGTTTATCGAATAACCTGGTATGCTACAGAAACAGGTACTTCCATCATCCGGAAGATGGACATTACCCATAGAGATATACTCAACTATTGGTGGATAGCTTATACCATAGAAGCTATTGCTGACCATGCTAAGAGAATAGCTAAGTTTATGACAGATATAACTCTCTCTACCTCTTCACAGAAGGACTTTGAGAAGCTTTTGATTGCTGCTGAACAAATGTTCACGAATCTGATGAAAGCTTATTATACCTTAGATCATGACTTAGCTCATACTGTTTTGCAGAATAGATTTGAGCTTGTAGAAAAATGCGATGCTTTTTATGAACAGAATAAGTCTACTGAAAATATTGGTTATCTTATGTATAACCTAAAGGCTTTGATTATGAGTACTAACACTATCGGTAGAATTGTTTATGAAGGTATTCCTGGATAAGCATTAAGCAAATAGGTAAAAAATACAGAAAGTTTTAAATGACTAGGGCTTTAAAAGGCAACTACAGGGGTTTTGGGTGTTCTGAATATGTCAAAAGCACAAGAGACAGTAATTTGGGTTAGACCGGATAGCGCTACAGTTCTAATAGAATATGGTCCGAAAAACAGAGAAGTGGGAAAATACTTTCATCCTGATGATATTACTGCTGCTCACCAACGATACATAGACAGCAGAATAGAAGAAAGTAGAATAGAAAGCAGAGAGAATTCTGAAAATACACCCCACCCTGGCGCATTTCAACCAAACAAGCTTCAGCATGACAGCCAACGGTCTTTATTCTACAGAGAAGTCCAAGTATTGCGTGCTTTTAGAGGTTATAACGGTGTTCCAGGATTTTATAGGCATAATGACACGATGTTAAGAGTATTTATGGAATATGTTGATGAGCCTACCATTCATAAATTGCTTGTGGAGAGTAATGACTCAGAAATAGCCGAGAAAATGTTTCCTGTCATGGCTAAATTCCTAGACTGTTTTGGGACATATTGTGATACTCATCATAATAGAATTGTTCAGAAAGTAAATGAAGGAAGGGGTGCTCCTCGTCTGAAAGTCCGTTCAGTAGACGAAGAAGCTGTCCGCTTATCTGCTCATCTAACCACGATCCTCAGAGCATATGGTGTTAACCTTCCTGCTTCTTCACGGGCACAGGGAAAAGCAAGGATCACTTCTGAAGTTGAACAAAGAACTTGGCAGCCTTTTCATAGAGGAGTAACATCTTTTGTAGAAACTGACAGGAAAGTAGCAGATAATGAATCCTTTTTTTATCATGGAGATTTCAGCCCACAGAACATCTTTGTTAATGGAAGTGAAGGTAATTATGCTGGTATTCGAGTATGTGATTTTGACAAGGTGCAGTTGGGGGGAAGGCTGAAGGATCTTGCTAGTGCCCTCTACAATATCCATGCCTTACCACTAACGGAGAGGCGCCAGCGTAGTATTATGGGTACTGTTGATGATTATATCCATGGTGAAAGAATAGGGGGGAAAAATGCAACGGACTTAAAAGCAGCCTTTATAGCTCATGCATTGTATGAACTGGTCAGAAAAGCAGGCGTTCTTACGGCCATGTCTTGGGCAAATATTCAGCAATTTGTTCCTCATCCACCACCAGATGAAGATACTAAAGACTTTTTTATCCTCCATCGTGTCATATCCAGCTTAGAGTGGTTTATGGGGTATTATTCTAAAGGTGGAGATGGCTGGAAACAAGATGTTGAACCATCTTCTAGTAAAAAAAATTTTGTTCAGGAACAGGTGGGATTTATTCAATCCCTCTTTAATGCAGGTGGTGTTACGTTAGAGAATATCTTAGAGCATCAATATCCAGAGCATGAAGGAGTGGGTAATTAACAATGGTCGTCCCAATAGACATGGAGATGAAATATTTAATCACCGGAGGTAATAGTGGGCTTCCGGATGAAGCCGCCTTTGAGCTGATTCTTCAGGAAACAAAAGCAGTCGACCGCATCCATGCTTTTGATGTTTCTACTACCACCAAGAAAGAGAGGGTTCATCGTTACTTTGATACTTTTAGTGGTGATTTGGAAAAAAGTGATATCACTGCTTATGTTGGACCTCTTGAGCGAAGTGGCTCTAGTATCTCTGCAAGAGAGCGAGAAAATGATTATGCCGTGTCTGTAAAATTTCCTACTTCACCTGATGGAAGCCGAGAGCAATATGTTTTTCCACTACCAAAAGATATGGAGTTTGATAAGCTTGACCCTAATACTTTAGCGGGCCTTTGGGATCCATTACAAAATGCACGAAGGATAGCGGGTGGTGCACCATTGCAAGAGATTATCCGTCTTTATGTTAAAACACATCGCTTTGATTTAGTTCAGGAAGATCCAAAAGTAGAAGTAGCTCTTGACCAGGTGAGGATAGAAGTTCCATTCTTTGGTCAGAACAAGTCATTTTACGAATTAGAAGTAGAAAAGCGTGATTCTGGTGAGCGGGTCGACGTTTATGATGTCTGCCGCTATTTTATGGAAAAATATCCCCAAATGCTCGTATTGGCTCCCCAACCAAAATGGATTAAAGCCCGTCAGATTGTTAGAGGAAAAGAACCTGAACAGAAGGATCCAAGGGATGTTCCGGGGTTGTTAGTGCAGCAGTAGTGATATATTGTTTTTGATACAAGCCAATTCATAAGATAATTTTATAAATGAACTTCTTTTTTTTGCCTATGAGCTTACTACGAAGAAGGGCACCTGCGTTCAGGCTATGTCGGGGTAGGAAAGTCTGGTCAAATCCGCAGGACTTAAGTATTGCCTCTTTTCACAAGGCGATGAGAGATATCCTGTCCTTTAGTAGGTTCGAGGGTTCAATCGATGCTGGCTTGCCACATTGTGAACAAATCCCTTCCCCGACACTTTTGCCCCTGTAGCATAGCGGTGGTGCGCGTCCTTGGTAAGGACGAGGTCCCGTGTTCAAATCACGGCAGGGGCTCTTATTTTTCTTATATTATCTTCTTTCTCTTAGGTCATATCCTTTTTTCTTCTCCCCTCTTCTCACTTGTCTATGCTTCACTACCCAAATCTTAATTAATGATAAAGCTAAAAATGGAATATGCTTCCAGAAATATCTAACTATCTTAAACAGAAAATTAACTATTTTTCCAATGAAGAAAGAATCATCTTCAATGGGAAGGAGTACCCTATCCAGCAAGGAAATTTTAAGTCCATCCCCTTATCAATGCAGCAAGCAACAATCGCTTTCATCGATGGTGGGCAGGCAGAGATCATTTCTGCAGGCAATTTCTCCTGCAGTTTCATTAGAGTAGTGGCACTTATCATGAAAGATAATAAGAATGTGAAACAGATACAGAAAGAATTCTTTCTCGTGACGACTGCAACTTACCAGAATAGCGATATCTTCTATGAAAGCAAGATATTTGGAGATAAGATCATCGATGAACAGGAGCTTTTTATTTCGTCGAACGATCCTTCTATAAAAGTAGGGAAAGAACGGGCTCCTATCTTTAAACTAGCCACGATCGCTAGAAGATTCGCGGAATTGGCACTATCATCGCAGATTGAAGCAGATTATGTCCTTCTCGATGGAACGTTAGAACCAAGCTTTAGGAATGAAGAAAAATATCTACCAATACAGCAAAACATCTGCAGCTTAGCAAAATCTTCTTCATTATTTACCACGTCCGGAAATTCACCGGTCGTCCTTCTCAATAAGATCCATCCAGGAGTGTGGAGCTATCACCTTGACCATAGCACTTTTTTTGTCAAGCTGCACCAGCAAGCAAAACATGTTTTTCGCTTTGAAGGAGATGAGCAGATCTTACCTTTCTTAGTCCATAATTCATCTGATGCTCCCTTTTTAGGCTATCCTTATGGATTAGTGTTGGCAGATAAGTTAGCAAGAGTGAGTAATGCCGAGAAAAATTCGTTGAAGATGAGATTCCTGCTTCATAACGACAACAAAGACCTTCTTCCGTATCTTTCTACGTCAAATGCTCATGATATATTGGATAGTTTGGGGTGAGTTATAATCAGGATGTTTTTAAAGATATTTCCCTTTGAATTTTCAAGTTGCTTTTGATATTAAACTGCCTGCTTTGTTACGACAACCATTCGTCAAAAGACCTAAACAATAATCATTCAATAAATTTTAAAGAAAGATCTGCTACTTTAATCTTATATGGCGTTTCTGCATTCTCGAATCCTGGGTGTGGTCTAAGACTTTCTGTGCCGTCGGGACCATAAGTCCCATGAACTATTGCAAAAATTCCATCAGTTTTCACTGAAAAACGACAGATATTCATCGGACCATTCATCTTTTCAGGAGAAAGTTCTTCCCGCTGTGTTCTCTCAACCAAATTTAAAAGATCTGCAACACTTGCATAATCTCCGGCAAATCTTGCTGCAATGTCATATTCTGCACCTCTTCCTTCAACTCTCGTGACAGTGACACCCCTGTCATAAAATGCTCCTAGGTATTCACCCTCATTTGCTTTAAGTTCATCTGCAGGTTCAGCTGTTTCAATACTTAATTGTACTTGGATTCCTCTTTCTCTTTCCAATTCTTTTAATAATTGATTCACTAATTGAGGATCGACCATTATAAGAATAAACAACCATAATAACTATAAAAAGATTGTGTAATCCTAATTTTTTGTAGCAGTCTATATTTTCTGAGCACTTAGAAAATCTATACTCATCACTCTTTCAACACCAACTTTTTTCCTTTCCACTCTAAATTATGAGAAATGAATATTACTCTAAACTTCCCCTGCAGGAAATGGTCAGGCTTCAGCGCTTTTCGTACTGTAGTCAGTGACTTTTCGATCCTGCCGCTTAATAGGCTAAATTTTCCAAACGTGGCTATACCCGTGCTATATCCTGCTTTCCTGAATGACGTATTCACTAACTCTGTACAGAAGAACCGCTCTGCACCTTTAGAGAAATCAAAATCATACGGTTTTCCGATCTGCTGCTTGGCAAAGCGTATCGCTTTTCGGATGATCCTTCTTTTTTTTCGGGTATGCTTTGGCAGCCGCAACACAGCAAGCGTGTCGTATTCTGTAAACACGTGGTAGAGCGACATATATCCCACTCCATCCGCAACAGCATTGATGAAGCGCTTATGCCCGAGATAGATCGCAGAATGAGTGAATATTCCTCCGATGAGCAACGATGAAGATTCCCGAAGGTTGCCGAGCAGGGCAATATCCCCTCTGCGTATCTTTATCCTGGCTTTCAGCAAGTCTTTCTTCGTCAGCAGGTTCTTTCGGGGATGAATAATTATTCCGGTGAGAAAATAGGTGATGTTTGCCAGAACTTTCTTGTACCAAGGGTAATCTTGTGGGAAATTGCTGATCCAATGATATTTTTTAAAGATGTTAAACATTTGGAAATGGTATTGCCTCTTTTTCTATTTTGAGTATCTTTTCTATTTTAATTAGGATAATACCTCTTCAATATTTATATTTTACTTCCGTAAGCTTTATAATCGGATGGCGGCTGTCCTTTACCATAAGGCACGTTGCTTCAATTATTGAAGATGCAGCATGCCTTGTCAAGAGAGGTGGAATGGTATGAGAACGATCTGTTTGATGAATCATAAGGGGGGAGTAGGAAAAACAACTTCTGCCGTTAACTTAGCAGCGGGATTATCAAGAAAAGAGAAGAAAGTCCTGCTTATCGATTTAGATCCGCAGAGTAATGTGGGCGTTTCTTTGAATTTTCAAGGAGAAAATACGATCTATGACGCATTAACGGGCAAAGTGCCCATCGAAGGCTGCATCACTCCTTTAGCAAAAAATTTTGATATCATCTATTCTCGGGAAAATCTGACCAAGGCGGAATATTATTTATCTCAACAGCCTAATTCCACGATGATCCTGAAGAAGCTGTTAGCAAAAATTCAAGGATATGACTATCTTCTTATTGATTGCCCTCCTTCATTAGGGATCCTGAACCAAAGCGTCTTGTCTTTTTGCAAGGAGATCTTTATCCCCACGTCTACGGACTTTTTAGGGATGGATGCCTTATTGAAGATGGAAAAAGTCATCCAAGAGATCAATAAAAGCTATGGCAGCGATATCCGGATAACAAAAATAATTCCTACGTTGTATGACCAAAGGAGCAGGATATGCAAAAGCACCCTACAGGACATCAAAGGAAAGTTTAAAGGTTTAGTGTCCACACCTATCCGCAGCAACTCCAAGCTCAAAGAAGCGCCAAAGTATGGGAAATCCATCTTTAGTTATGCTAAATCCTCACCGGGAGCGAAAGATTATGCCTTGGTTGTCGATGAGATCTTAGAGATGGGCTCTCTGAGAGTGACGGAAGAAGTGGTAGCTTAGTCTTTTTTTTTCATATTTTCTATGGGATCTTTATGCAACTATCATTCAAAAGATAACCTACGTCTTCGCTTCCCCATACACTCTGCCAAATTCCTCTACAAAAGCATTGGCGATCCTTTCATCGTTGATGATCAATAGATTCTCGTCATTTCTCGAATCCCCGCCATTCGTCGGGTTAAATGATCCGGTGACAACTGTCTTATTATCGATGATAAACACCTTATGGTGCATATTTGCCTTATTCTTATCTTTCAGGACATCTATGCCTTGATATTCCAGCTGCTGGAATACTGAATCTTTCGTCACTTGCCGCGCTTCCATCACTCCTTGAAGAGTAAGGTTTTCTTGATGTTTCAGCAGCAGGATATTGGCTATTTCCTTATGCGTGAAGGAGAAAGTCATGAAAGAGATAGATGCTTTTGCCTTCCCTAACTCCTCCTTCACCTTGTCTGCGCATTTGTCTTCTGGGCAGAAATAGGAGCGAACTTCCGTTTGATTGATGCGTACCGAAGGGCTTCTTACGTTCTCTCCTTTCTTAAAGGTGCCATTCCACATCTCCTGAAATTCATCTTCATAATTGCTGCTTAAGGCTATTGAATCGAACAGCAGGAGGTTATTGTTATTTTTTGTCGCATCATTCACCGTAGGATTCATCGATCCCGTAGATACTTTCTTGCCATCAATGACACAGAACTTATTGTGCATTAATCCCCAAGAGTCTATTTTGACAAAACTGTGGTTAAATTCATACAGATAATCGCTATCTGTGACAATCTTCACGTCAATATCCGGATTTGCCTGTTTTTCCAGAATTTTGCTCCGTACGTCGGGAAGATCCAGCTCATAGAGCGCGCAATGGATAGAACTATGTGCCGTATCTAAGAAATCTACAAGAGCCTTATTGCAATCTTGATGAGGGCAGAAGTATACCTGTACATTGCCATAATCTTGGATGAAGGTATTGACCGTATCCTGCTGAGTGGTATTTGTCAGATTATCAATGATCGGCGTAACATCTACCCCTACATACGCCCCGATGATGACAGCAACACCAATTAACCCACCTGCCACGATCTTCTTATTCATCTTCTTCCTCTTCTTCATGATTACCGTAAAGAAATCTTTTCAATATATAAAGGTTGTAGTTGAGAAGGCATAATTGTAATTTCTAGATGAAACTATGAGTTCCCATCTATTACCTGTTTTTTGAAAGTTCATTTTAGCAATCTTATCAATTCCTCAGCCGCCAATACTTGTGTTCCGAGATTCTCCCCCATCTGCTTATACCAATGTTCTGGATTGTCTCCTGGAAAAGCAGAGATACAGTCTCTCACAGCAAGTGTATGATAGCCTCTTTGTGATGCTCCTAATAATGAAGAATAAACACAATTATTCAAAGTTGTTCCGGTAAAAGCCAAATTTTTAATGGTTGGATCTACTTGTTCTTCTAAATTCCCTGTTTGAAAAGCATCAAAATATTTCTTCTCTACGACCAGATCCCTTGGTTGTGGTGCTAAATCAGAATGGATCTGTCCTAAAACCGAACCTCTTTTGAGAGCCACCCAACCTTCTTTGAATAGTGGTCTTGCCTTAACTAATGGTTTTGGTACATCTTCAAAGCTGTCCCATACAACCTGCGTGTATATCACCTGACTTCCTCTTTCTCTGAAGTGGGAAGCAAGATTTGCAATAGTTGGAATCTGTCTCGTCGCTTCATCTAGGTGCATCTTTCCATCTGGATGAAACCACATATTTTGTGCATTTACTATAACTAAAGCCGTCTCATGAGCATACAATTCTGAATGGATCATTTTCATCACCTATAATCTTGTTATCCCTCAGTAATAAAAGAGAAACATTTAAATACTACTATTAGTAATCTACTACTAATAGGAGCTGTTGAGCAAATGCTGTTGATATGCTCAACTATGCGGAGTGATTGTTGGTGATAGAAAAACTGCGAAAATTAGGATTGAGTCCTTATGAATCGAAATGTTATTTAGCGTTGGTTAAACAGGGGAATCTTCTGGGGAAAGAGATAGCTGAAAAATCTGGCGTTCCTCCTACTTCTGTTTATCGTAATCTTGAGACTCTCCAGAAACGAGGACTTGTTAAGGTTGTGCAAAAAGAGCCACTTGTGTATCAAGCAGTTGAGCCAGAAATTGCGTTGCCTGCTTATGTTCAATCTCAACAAGAAGAATTAGCAAAAATCCAAGAACAAACAATTAGTGATTTAACCTCCATAAGGAAAACAGGGGTTATTGAAAAACAAGAAGATGTTTTAGAAGTATATTCCGGTCGTAAACAATCCTATGAGTTAGGGAAAAAATTAATACAACAATCAAAAAAAGAGTTTCTTCTAGTCGGAAGAGGAACGCAGCAATCTATTCTAGACTTAATCCATACCCTAAAAGCAGCTATTAAGCGAGGTGTGACCTGTAAATGTATCATTACAACCCATGACGAAAATAAAGGTCTCATCGAAGAATTACAACATGCTGGAGTAAAGATAAAGTATAATCCTCTCCGTGGCTTTTCATTATTGATAAAAGATAGAGAGGAATCTCAGATTGTCATTAAAGATGACAAGTTAAAAGAGGAAAGAATAGTTTTAAATATCAAAAACAAAGACCTTTCTGAGGCTCATGCCCATTACTTTGATTCTATCTGGAGAAAATCAACTCCTCTCTGAAATGGTACAAATAGGATATAGAAAGGTATTTAAAAGCAGAGGGTATTTCACAGTAAAAAGGTGAACTGATGGGTGCGATAAAAGAGGTAGCTTTCTTAAGAGTAGGTGTTTTCATACTATGATAATCACAAAAAATGAAGCTATCTGCCTCGTACTTAAATTTGCCAAAAATAATATAGTGAGTTCACCGACCAAACTTAATAAATTGTTAGCAAGATTAAATCTTCATTTTATCCCTGTTGACATCAATTTTTCACTCAATAAATATGGTTCTTACCATGCTGAGTTAGGAGAAATATCTAGTAACTCCTACTTTACTGTTCAACCCTACACGACTCTTTCTGGCACAAGCACTAAAAAATTTATTCTTACCACAGAAGGAGTTCGATTCTTTTCTGAGGATATCCAGAAAAAATTAAATACCATTTTCACGAATGATGATTTTCAAGCATTGCAAGAAGAAATTTTTGAATTGAGCACCCTTAAAGCAGACGAAATCTCCGATAATGAGCATAAAAAATTATTAGTAGATGTTAAAGACAGAGTTGAGTTAGAGCAAAATCTTAATGCAACCTTTTGTGATATGCTTGACATTTTTGAACAATTACCAAAGATTGCTGAGGACTCTTTAGCAGCGATGAGCCTCAAGGCATTAATAGAATATTGTTTTTATCTTATGAAGTATATCAAAGATATGAGGTTTAAGCAAATTCCTGAAGACTACGATTACGATGCATATATGTTTGATTACTATTTTCTGTACAACATCCGAGAAATAGTTCCCTTTCTCAATGAACAGATAAAGCAAAAAAAGAAAAATGAGAAGAAAATAAACAAATATTACCAGTATTTTGTGAATTCTGTTCAAGAAAATAACTACCCTTTCTCCCTAGAGAACAAAAATTTGGATAAGCTTGTGGCTGCTTAAAGAATATGGACACTTTTGCTTTTGATGACTGTAGTATTTTTCACCTTTGTCAGTTGAAACCTCGTGCAGCATTTAGTAAATTTTTTGGAAGTCAGATCTCACATAAGCATTTTGAAAAATTGAGCAGCCTCCTCAGACACGCAAGACAGAAAAACATAGAAAGGGGAAGGTTTGTCCCCGCTGAAGAGTTTGATGCCAACGTTATGAAATCATATAGTGACTTATTGGAAAAATTTGGTAATGTTCAAATATTGGGGCACGTATTCAAGAAGGAAATGATTGAACAATTAATGGCTTTTTATGAAAGCATAAAGCAGGAGTTTCAGGAAATATTGAAAAGCGATGATATCAGAGCAGTGAAGCAGTTAATTGAGCAAAATAAACGGCAATTGAAAAAAGGGAGAAGCATGCCTGGGGAAGATGACTTAAAGATAATTGTTGGATACGCAAAACACCAAGCTCCTGGAAAAAAGTTCCTGATTTCTGAAGATGAAGATTTCTGGGGATATAAAGACCTGTATCAACGTGAATTTAAGATTTTTGTTGTAGAAGAATGGAACTGTCACCAGATTATTGTTTAAATCCAAGAATCCACAACCTACCTCTTCAACAACCCATTCACTCTCTCAATCAGCTGCGGCTGGACATAACTATTGACGGTAACCGTATAATTCTCCTTCCAAGTCTTTTCTTTCTTCGAAAACCGTTTATGTCCCAATTCTGCGGCAATCTTATAATACAGCTGCTGCACTTCTTCTTTCGATGCTTTCTTCCTATTTTTCAAGAACTGCTGCACTTCTGTCGTGGCAAAGTGCGATCGGACGATATGAGGATAGAACTCTTTCCCACAGTACTGCTTGAACGCTGCTTTGAAATGCTGTTCTGGCAACGGCCTTCTCGTTTCTGGACTGGTAAAGACAAAATCATTTTTCTTTAATGGGGCAAGCAGCTCGCGCAGTCTCTGGACATAAGATGCAGGAAACTGATGTGTCAACAGCAGCGGAACTCCATCTTTGCCGATATAATTGAACGTCACGGTATTCCCGTCAATCGAGATATCGCTTTTCTTAAGTGTCGTCAGCCCTTTATGGCCATGAGCACGGTAATATATTTCGTTGCCAACTCTCATTCTCGTTGTCAAAAGAGTATACATGGCCACGGCTAAAAAATCATTCTTGTTTTGCAGCGCAGAGAACACTTTTTTCTGCAGCTGAGGAAGAATCTTGTCAAATTCCCATACTTTCTGATATTTTGCTTCCTTGTGATGCTGAACTTTATCCAAGGTATAGCCATAACTCCACGTGCCACCTTTGTTTTGGTAAAGCACATCCCAATGGTCATCTGTCGATTGGTCATGAACAGTCAAATGGCTAGAGAATAACGAAAAGGCTTTGTTTAATACTTCACCATCAGGCAAGATGGTTATTCTTGCTCCCTGCGCCTGCCCATTGGGCGATAATTGCCCTTTCAGAAATTGAGGATCTTTTTTGTCAACTAAAATGGTAAAATTCTTGTGCGCTTTGAACAGCTTGATGATATGTTTGATCTCTGGAAATGCTGAAGAAGACTTTTTCCATCCGGAAGATGTTTTTTCGTAAGGCTGTGCATCTTTTACTTTTATGCGGATCGTGCCATTCAAAACGCCAACCTTCTTTTTCATCAGAGAAAAGAAATCCACGGCTGTTTAAAAATGTTTTTGAAATAATGAAATTCCACCCTTCTTTGAATGGTGACTTGCACCATAAGCCACTAATCAATATGTGGAATTTCAGGATGCTCAAAATTAGGCAGGCGTAAGCGAAGCGAACATGCCATCAGTCTGTGACAGGTAGTCCCCTGCCTATTTTGACAAGATGGAGAATAAAAGGAGATGGTACTTTGAGTAATCTTTTTAAGGGAGAACTATCTTTGTGGGTTGAGAGGGTGTTGCTTATGCTCCTTGCCAAAAATAAAGAATATTTTCAGCTGTTACAGGAGATTAAAACTAGAGTTAAGTCTGCTCAGATAAAAGCAGCTATTTCTGTCAATAAAGAGTTAATCGGCTTGTATTGGGATGTTGGTAGACTAATTACAGAAAGGCAAGCAAAAGGAAGGTGGGGTGATTCCATTGTAGATCTTCTTGCTGGCGATTTGAGACGCGAATTTCCAGAGATGAAAGGGTTTTCCAGAGCTAATATTTTCAATATTCGCCAATGGTATCTTTACTATTCGACTATGGATGAAAAAGTCCAACAGCTTGTTAGACAATTGCCTTGGGGCCATAATATGGTTATCGTTAACAAAATAAAAGACCCCTCAGAAGCAATATTTTATCTTACTGAAACCATTCGAAATAATTGGTCGAGGAATGTCTTAATTCATCAAATCGAGAGTGAATTATATCAAAGAAAAGGTAAAGTCCTGCATAATTTTGAAGCTACATTGCCATCACCTCAGTCAGATTTGGCACGGCAGACGCTGAAAGATCCTTATGTTTTTGATTTTCTTTCTCTGGGAGAAGAGGCACAGGAACGGGAGATTGAGAAAGAACTGACAAAGCACATTACAAAATTTTTACTGGAATTAGGTGCTGGATTTTCATTTCTAGGAAACCAATATCCATTGGAGATTTCTGAGAAGGATTACTACATCGATTTACTCTTTTATCACATCAAACTACGCTGCTTTGTTATTATTGAGCTGAAAGCAGGAGAGTTTAAGCCAGAATATGCTGGAAAATTGAATTTTTATCTCTCCGCTGTTGATAAAACATTGAAACAAGAAGGCGATAAGCCGTCTATTGGCATTATTCTCTGTAAAACTAGGGATAAAGTGATAGCGGAATATGCGCTAAAAGATATGAGCAAACCGATGGGTGTTTCTGAGTATAAGATCGTTCGTGCTATTCCCGAGAAACTAAAGACCAGCTTGCCGACGATTGATGAATTGGAGAAAGAATTGTCGAAGGATAGCAAACAAAAATAAGTAAAGAAATTCCTAAAAATTGCTACCCGCAGCAAGCTACGGGGCATTACGTATTTTCTCGAGACGGAATTTCTAACTCCACGTTGGGTTAAGCAGCAAGCTGCGTGGTATGAACCCAACGTTGGAATCAAGAGAAAGTAGCGCAATCCATTTTGAATTCAAGATAAAAAATAAAAAAAGAAGCAACAAAAAAAGAAAACCTAAGGTCTAAATCCTCTCCCTTTCATCCCTGCAGAGGTCTTCCCATGGAATACTCTGCTGCGGTTCTTCTCATTACAGATCCAGTTGATTTTCGGATCAGCCTTGATGACCGGATGGTCTGGGTCGACTAAGATTATTTCAAACCAGTAATATTTCCCATCCTGAGCAACCCAATAAGAATTTAATACGACAAGATTCCTGAATTTCTTCTGTGCTCTTTCTTCAGAGATCTGCTGGTAGTTCTTAGAAAGGTTTAATCTTGTTCCGAATCGCTTTGACCGTCTTCCTCCTTTGATCTGCGGACGGGTATGGCCTCCACGTGGAACTCTTTGCCGTACGACAACAAATCCTTGCTTCGCTTTATAACCTAAACTTCTGGCCCGATCTATTCTCGTCGGCCTTTCCAGCTTAACGGTAGAATTTTCTTGTCTCCACACTAAGAGCCGTTCACGCCACAATTCTGGCATGCTTTCTTGCGGTTTTTTCCATAATTGCCGCACTTGTTGGTATAATCCCATTGTTCATAGCCTCCATTGTTTTTAATTGGCCGATACCCTAGCTTCTTCCTGGATTCAGGGAAGCTGCTCCCCACATCTCCAAGTAAGGAGATTATTCTAGAGTCCATTTATAAACATTTCTTTGGCAAATTAGTGGATGTGTAGTAAGAGGATATCATTAGGCTAACGAAATCATTTTAAATGGTCTATCATTTAATATCAGAACTTGGAAAATAATTCATTTACAAAGACTAAGGAACGTATAATCACATTTGCCATACCTACTATTACAGCTGTAATGTTGGGATTAGTAGAAATTTTTGGGAAAGATTATCTATCAAAAATATTGTTAATAGGTTTAGGATTTGTTTTACTGTTGGTATTATTATTTTTTGCATTTAAGTTTTTAGAGAAAAGGGAAATAAGATGGGAAAACATGGTTAAAAACAATGAAAATATCACCTCTAAAATAAACTTAATGGAGAAAGAAATAAATCATTTAAAAGAAGTAACTGAATTTAATAAGAAGATTAATAAACTAGAAAAATCCCTTGGATACATACTTGGAAGTTTGAGGAAAAAATGAAAAGAGGTCAAATGGAGTTAGCTATCGTTAAAGGATTAATAATAGCTTTAGCTGTAATTGGTGGGTTTTTTATCTATGAAACCATCCAAGCAACCACTCCTGATGGTAATAACATAGAATGTAAGTGGGATTGTTCAAATGCTGTTTGGGGGACATGTATTAATGGCTATTCAATAAGGGATACTTCTTTCTGCACTATTGATAATGAAGCCTGCCGTGTTAGTGAACCAAAACCAGATACTAAAAAGAAGTGTGATTAGTAACACACTTAATCTAACAATCGTGAGAATCAATTAAAAGTAGAAGCTAAAGGAAATTGGTTAATTATTGAGAGAGGTTAAAAATGCTAAAAAACGAATCATGTGACCATGAATGGAATGAACTTGATGAGCACTTCACATTAAAAAAATATGAAGGTGGCACCTTCAAATATACAGGTTATCATAGTTCATATTTTTCATCTTTTACAAGAGAACTTCCAGTAATTGTTCATTTATGTAAAAAATGTGGTGAGATCAGGTTATATTCTGTAAAAGTAAAACAAGAAGGAGGAGTGTTATGAGGATTATCCCTAAAGAATCAGCTGATCACTATACTACTCAAAGCAAGTTACGTGAACAAGATAATCGGAGGGAATTGGCTATAAAACTCCTTATTGCCTCGTCCGTTATTATAGGAACAGCCGTCGTTCTATGTCTAATTTTAATAGCATTTGGAAGTTTAGAACCAGAGAAAGCAGTAACTTTAATACTTGCCGTCTCCAGTATATTTTCAGGATTATTGGGTTCAGCAATAACCTATTATTTTTCAAGATAATCTCTCATTAATATCTTTCCAAAAGCCTTAACAACAAACTCATTAATAACCTTTATATAGTTTAGGTTCTTCTCAAAACCATGCAAAAAAGATGGGGGTGCGCTACTGCCAGGATGCTATCTTATCTGGGCTATTTGGTTGCTTTGAATAGGGTTGCTTTCACAATTAATAATAACAACCATAATAATAATAATAATAATAATAACAAACAATCACTATCAACTATTCTACAGAGGTGTTGACTATGGATATACGAAAATTAGTGAAAGAAGATTTTATCGTTCTGGATGAGGATGCTCCTGTCAGCGAAATGATTGGCCAATTGCGGCAGTTCGAAAAAAGGTCTGCCTTAGTCTTCCGAAACAAGAAATATCAAGGATTAGTGGAAAAGAAAAAGCTCTTGCGCCTCAGGATTGATACTTCCGAAACGAAGCTCAAGCATTACCTGCAGCAGACTCCAATTGTCAAGGATACGGCAGATGTCATAGATACCGTTCGGCTTATTGCAGACAGCGATTTTGACGTTTTACCTGTTGAAAAAGATAAGGAAGTTATCGGTGTGATCAGCTCTTTAGATTTAGCAGGCTTGGCCATGAATATCGATGCGACTAAGAAATGGAAAGTAAATGATATCAAATACACCAAAGTCAAGAAACTCAATAAAGATGACCCTATCGCTACGGTCATTACACTGATGCATGACACGGGAATAGATGTTGTTCCCTTATATGAATCTGGGAAATTGTATGGTGTCATCAGCTATAAGGATATTCTGCGAAAATATCTCAACTGGAATCCTAAAAGAGATATTTCTGCCAAATTTAATAAGATGGCCAGCTCCAGAAGCGGGGAAGGAGACAATCCTCACCTTTCCAGTTTGCCGGCAGAATCATTTGCCACCACAGACAACCTGCTCAGTGTTGTTTCTACGACTGGTGTCGCTCAAGCAGTATCATTGATGCTAGAGAAAAACCTGACATCCTTACCCGTCATGGAGAAGAATGAAGTTGTCGGGATGCTGACGGTAAAAAATATCCTTCGAAATATTGCTAGTCTCCAGAAGTATGATGATTTTGATATTTCCTTCATCGGGCTGAAAGGATTAGACATCGATGAATTGGAAGAAGTGAGAATTAGGGATATCGCTCATCAAGAAGCAGTCAAACTGCAGAAACATATCGGCCAGGAATTTAAGGTTATTCTGCACCTCAAAGCCCATGAAAAGGATGGGGAGCGGCATAAGTATAGTGTGACTCTCCGCCTGGAAACGGCAGGACAGCTGATCTCTTGTTCAGAACATGATTGGGATATAGAAGTTCCTCTGAGAAAAGTATTTAGTAACGCTAAAATAACCGCAGAGAAGAACAGCAGTGCCGAGAAGAAAGTAAAAAATTCAACAAAAGCCTGAACAAAAAGATCATGACCCAAAGTGGCTTATCTCTAAAAGCAACTTATTTCTTTTTTTCTTTAAATTTCTTGGCGTTCTTCTCGTTGGCAAAGCGATAGATTTTCCCTTTGATCTTCAGTTCAATCACTTTTTTTGTTTCCAGCAGAGGCTCTCCTGTTAAGGCATCTTTTGCTAATTGCCCTTCTTCACTGGCTCCTTCTGAAAATCCTGCTTCCCAGGGCTCTACTTCATCTTCTTCAACCTGTTTATCACGGCCTTCAGAAACATCTAGATCTTCATCAACTTCACCAGCTTCCATCCCTTCAGCCAGCTCTTCCGCAGTCATATCATCTTCATGATGCGCTTTTCGATGCTTATCTTGCTCTTTTTTTGTTTGTTTGACCATATAACCTTTAAAAAAGGTTATCATCCAAAAGGCAGGTTTCGCTTGACATGCAAACGAGCAAAGCAAGTTTGCTCGCAAGTCCCTGCTCAACCATGCTAGACAATAACCTCTATCCTCCTTTATTTGATTGTCTTTAGCTATACTTAGAAAGTTTAAAAGGGTTGCGGTATCAAGAAATAACCAAGTATCAAACAATCACAGATACATTCTAACTAATAACATTATCGTCCCGGCAATCAATGGAACGACGAGATTGTCATCAAGCGTATGGTCATTTAAGTCTATAGTGATAACTTCTGCAATCATGGCAACAGCTGAGCCGAAGAATGCTTCAGGGATGGGCACAAAAAAGACAGCTCCCATAAAGCCGGCTACCGTTCCGGCGAACGTACCTTCGAGCAGTTTCTTGGAATTGCCGTTAAAAATATTTTTTGTCTGCCCAAATTGAGCACCGAAGAGATGGCTGACAGAATCTCCAAAGGTAAGTACCATCATCGCTGCTAAGGCGATGTCTTTTGGAAAGAGCTGCATCACTAACAAGAAGCCGATGAAGAAAAAGATCAGTCCTTTTCCAGGAAACTTTTTCTTCTGCTCTTCCCGCTCGATATGGTTGATGAAGAAACTAAAGATCGGCAGATCTGCCCTCTTGCTGATCAAGCTGGCGAGGATGCCCACGATCAGCCCTAAAAAAACAGCAAACGGGCTCATCAAGCCATAATAGAACATGGCTGTCATGCCTAAGCCGATGATGATATGTAACATCTGCCGGGCAGTTTCTTGTTTTGTCAGCATATTTCTATTGTTGGAGGAGGCCCTTTTAAAAGGATTGTGAAAAAAAGTACGTATTTAGTTCGATTAAAATAGTGGCAAGGTCAAGAGGTAAAATTCATTAAACGCTTCGTAAGAAAAGTCTAGTTGCAAGGCTTTCCACTTAAAACTGATAGAAATGCATTCCTTTCACATTAAGCCTTGCTGAATTTTACGACCTGCCCCTATTTTTCTTTATCGAACTAAATACGTACGTGAAAAAGAGGAGTGCTTGCCCCATTTTTTGACATATCTGAAAACAAGACAATCCGTGGAAAGCTTTAAAAAACAGCACCCAATCATCTTTCTATGGCTGAAAAGAGCGCTAAGGATAATCTCATACAGATCTCACCGACGATTTGGGAATTGCCTGTTTCTTACAAGAAAGGGATGCGTGTTCCCGCTAGGATCATTGCTACGAAAGGCTTGATCGATTCCATGGACGAAGGAGTGTATAATCAGATTTCTAATGTAGCTACCCTACCCGGCATAGTGAAGTCTGCCTTCTGCATGAGTGACGGTCATTGGGGGTACGGTTTCCCAATAGGCGGAGTTGCTGCTTTCGATGTAAAGAATGGTGGTGTTATCTCTCCGGGGGGAATAGGATTCGACATCAATTGTGGTATGAGGCTTATGACGACAAACCTCACGGTCGATGAAGTCAAGCCCAAGATCAAAGAGCTAGTCGATGCGCTCTACAAAGCTGTTCCAGCAGGGGTTGGCTGCACTGGCTTTGTTAAAATTTCTAAGGACGAATTCAAGAAAGTGATGACAGATGGAGCGCAATGGTGTCTCAAAAATGGTTATGCTACGGAAGATGATATTAAGCATATTGAAGATCAAGGAAAAATTAAGCAGGCTGATACCAGCAAAGTATCGGATAAAGCGGTCAAGCGTGGTTTTGACCAGATAGGCACGTTAGGCAGCGGGAATCATTATTTAGAGATCCAAGAAGTCAAGAAGGAAAATATCTATGATCAAGAGGCAGCTAAAATTATGGGCATCAAGCCTAACCAAATTGTCGTCATGGTGCATTGCGGCAGCAGGGGCATGGGTCATCAGGTAGGTACAGATTATTTACGGACATTTTTAGAAGTCATGCCCAAGTATGGCATTGAAATTCTTGATCCGGAACTGGCTTGCGCTCCCTTCAATTCTCCGGAGGGGCAGGATTATTATAAAGCGATGGCTTGCGCCGCCAACATGGCTTTTGCTAATAGGCAAGTCATAACCCATCGGATCAGGGAAGTTTTTAATAAGGTCTTTGCCAAGAAAGTAGAAGTCAAATTAATCTATGATGTTGCCCATAACATCGCCAAATTAGAAAAATACGTTATTGATGGTGAGGAAAAAGAATTGTTAGTGCATCGAAAAGGCTCTACCCGGGCTTTCGGGCCAGCACGGAGTGCAGACCTGCCGAAAGAGTACAGAAAAATAGGCCAACCCGTCATTTTAGGCGGCTCTATGGAAACAGGCTCTTGGTTATTGCTGGGAACAGATGGTGCTGATACTACGTTTGGATCAACTGCTCACGGTGCAGGAAGAACGATGAGCAGGGCGCAGGCAAAACGGGATGTGCGTGGTGAGCAGTTGCAGAAAGACATGGAAAAGAGAGGGATTTATGTTCACGGTGTGACGATGTCTGGGCTAGCTGAAGAAGCCGGCCGGGCATATAAGGACGTTGATGAAGTGGTGGAAAGTTTAGCTCTTACCGGAATCACGAAGAAAGTTGTTGCCTTGAAGCCGATAGGAAATGTGAAGGGGTAAACTTTATATACTTCTCAATCTTCATTTTCCACGAGGTTATTAGATGAAGAAAGCGCTGTCACTTATTGTAGTAGTGGTTATCTTTACCTTATTCTTATTCAGCTGTCAGTCTTATCTTGTCAAAGATGCCGATACTACTCTTGTTCTGGAAGATAAGGTTCTGGACGATGAGGAAGTTCCTCCCTTTGTGGAGATGCCCAGCAGTGAAACGCAGCAGGAAGCAGCAGTGCAGGATGTACCTCCTTCTACCGCTGCCACCCATTATGTCTCATTCACCGCAAAAGGCTTTGAGCCGACAAAATTAACTATTAAGGTGGGAGATACCATCATCTGGAAAAATGAGCGCGTGAAAGATAGCGCCTTGCTGTTAGGTTCACAATCATGTAAATTCATCAAGAGTGGGATGCTAGCTCCCGGGGAACAATTTTCCTGGATGTTTGATGCAGCAATAAGCTGTCCGTTTGTCGATGGGATTTTTGTCACATCGGTGATGTATGTGACGGTTCAATAGTGATATGATCAATTACAAGAAATAATAATGTACGATAAATAATAAATAATCGTTTAATACAAAAAAGAGGTACAAAAAATGAATGCAGTGGAAATATTGGCGCTGATTTTTTCCGTAGGAGTAATCGTAAAGATGGCTGTTTTTTTCTTTATGCCCAAAGCTCTGGGCGGTGTTGTTGACCAGTTCTTAGAGAAGAAGAATTTATTTCTGGGATTGCTGTTAGGATTGACTCTTGTCGTAGGATACTTTATTTTAACGAATGTCATCATAGAAGTAGTTGTAGCGGTCATGCTCCTCAGTCATCTGCTGATAGGCTTGATGTTTGTGCAGTATCCTAAAGAAGTGCAGGAATTGACGACAGACATCCTGAAAGACCGCTATAGGATATGGCTAGTAGCTTTGATCTATGTCTTGCTGGCAGTAGGGGCATTTGTAGCGGTGCTGGTATAGATTAGAAGAGGTGTTTTTTCTTTTTTTACTACTCCTCCAAAAACTATAGATTTGTTGATAGGGAAGGCACTAGAATTATCTTGTTCAAATGAGACATTTACTTAACTATGATGTTTAACAAACCAATCACCAAAATGAGTAAGTGCTTTCTTAAGGTCTCTTCCTTGTTCAGTTATTTCATATTCAATTTTTACTGGTTGTGCATCAATAACTTTTCGTTTAATTAATCCTCTTTCTTGCAACTTTTTGAGTTTTAGAGAAAGTGTTCTGGAACTTATCGGCTTCAATTCTTTCATTAATTTGTTAAAACTCTGCTTTGTGTCGGTATACAAGAATTCTCTAAGAATATAAAGCATCCATTTCTCACCGATAATGTGGAGTGCTCTTTGTGTGTTACAAGTAAAACGGCTTTTTGCTTCATAGTAACAATCTTGTTTCATAGTATCCCTATAGATAGTGGGGATTTATATAATTTACTATAATTACTTGCTTTACTAAGTAAAGGATATAAAATATGGCTCCGCCAACAAACAGAAATTATTATGAAATGCCCAATATTTCAATTGGAAAAGCACTTGAGATAATTAAACATGCACTAGATCTCTCGTCAGATCTAAATGTTCGCGCCTCTATCTCTATTGTAGATAGATCCATGAATCTTATTGCATTTGCAAAAGCCGATGGCGCAACCCCACACAGCACAGAGACCAGCAGAAAAAAAGCAAATACGGCTGCTTCAACTGGAAAAGTCACAGGATGGATGCCCTTAGATATTGCAGTTAGTCTTCCTCTCGGCGCAGACAATAAAATTACCAACATAGGCGGTGGTATACCCCTTATTTTTGATGGAAAGCTGGTCGGAGGTTTGGGTATAGCGGGAGGAACCGTAGACCAAGATAAAGAAATCGCCAAGGGCATCATTCAAGCAATTTGCTCGGAGATACCCAAGGATAGTTAATTTATTATCCACAAAAATATTGTTCAAGTTAAAATTGTGGGCAACACCTACCTCTTCTCCTCTTCCTAACGAAAATCCCTTAAACTCAACATCACAAAAAAGAGGGAATATACATTTTTAAATAGCCTTCTTTTTTATTCTTTTATGAATCATCTTCAAGAGATTACAGCAACGTTACGACAGCTGACGAAACATCAGCATATCAAAATAACAACGAGAGGAAATACTGCCATCGATGCGGCGCTTTCTCTCATTCCACAGGGGAAAAAACTACTGATCCCCGAAGAAGGGGCCTGGCTCCATTATCACCAAGGAGCAGAAAAGAAAGGGATTATCATTGAAGAAGTTCATTGCAAAAATGCTATGATTGACCTTGCTGATTTGCAGAAACACTTGACTACGAGGCATTATGATGCTTTCATCTACCAGAATCCAGGGGGCTATTTTGCAGAGCAGCCCATGGAAGAGATCTATGCATTATGCAAAAAGAATAATTGTCTAGTTATCATCGATGTTTCCGGCGCTATCGGAACAAGGCTGTGTGACGGGAAGTATGCCGATATCCTCGTCGGAAGTTTTGGAGAATGGAAATTGGTGGAAGCAAAAGTTGGCGGCTTTATCTCCTGCCAGCAGCGAAAGGTGTTTGAAGCCATAACCTGTTCTGAACTTGCTGACGAAACTTCACTTTCAAAAATACGGCAGAAGCTGTCGGAATTGCCAGAACGCATTGAATTTCTGCTAGATAGAAAAAACGAAGTTATTGCAGAGCTTCAAAAGATACTGGGCGATTCTCAAGGGCCAAGAGTTCTTAGCAAAGATGCCATTGCTTTTGTTGTCATCGTAACATTTAAAAATGAGGAAGAAAAACAAGAGCTTGTAGATTATTGTGCCAGCAAAAATTTGCCGTATACGATCTGCCCGAGAAGCATTAGGGTGAATCAGCCGGCAATTTCCATAGAGATGAAGAGGTTACAACAATGATATATAGACAGAAAGAATCTGAACAAAAACCTGAAGCTAGTGAATTAAGCCTTGCCGAGAGAATTCTTGATAAAGGGATAGAATGGTCTATGTATGGAGTAGCTCTTGCCATAAGTGTATTGCCAACCTATTCTCTGTTGAGGTCGTTGTATGACGGACCCGTAGATGTGCCTGGTGTCCAAAGAGTTATCGTCTCTCCCCATTGGTTTCCTCATGATCATGGATTTAACATTGCAGAATATGCAGGAAATACTGTAAACGTAACTTTTTCTGACGGTCTTGTTGCTAAAGTGCGTGATTACAATGGGGATTTTGTCATCAATAACGAGGATACCGTAGAAGGTGCTGTCTCTAAAAGTGTACTTCCCGTCTTGGCAGCTGCTAAAGAAAAAGTAGCTTGGCAGAATGCAAGGAATAATCCATTTCCTCTTCCGAGATGATGCTGCTTCATCCGGTGTCTAGGTTCATCCGGTCTCAACAAAAACATTTATATCAGAAAAGAGAAATAGGAACATTATGTCACTAAAAATGCCAAATTCTATGGATGAATGCTTATACTTCAGCAACAGGAGTATTGGAGAAGGAAATGTTATTGCCTGGGTCTACCGCAAGACCTGCCCAAAATGCAAGAAAGCGAAGATGGGCAAGCCGGTTGTGAAAGGCAAAGTTAAGACTAGGGCTCTTGTTTATGAATGTCCTGCCTGTACATATCAAGAAGAGAAGATACCTCATGAAGAATCTCTTATGCTCGAAGCGCAATACACTTGCCCGGAATGCGGCAAAGATGGCGAAGGGACGGGACAATATAAAAGAAAGAGTTATCTAGGGGCGCAAGCTTATGTTGTGGACTGTCAGCATTGCAACGCAAAAATTCCTATCACTAAGAAGCTAAAGGAGCTGAAGAAGAAAGGCAAGGGAAAACAGAAAGACGTTGATGAAGACATCGATGAGGAAGATGATTCATAATGACTGTGATGATGGAGATGATTCTTAATCATTCCTAAGCAGATGGCTTCCTTGACAATTCCTAAGAAAATGGCATCACTTTCAGAATTAGAGAAAGAACTTGCTGCAGTCAAAGAGCGAAATAGAAAAGTAGAGATGGATAAGGCTTGGGAAATTTCTTGGGTAAGGAGAATCATCATTGCCGTTTTAACCTATATTGTTATCATCCTATTTTTCATTGTTGCTGGCTTGCCAAAACCATTTGTCAATTCCCTTGTTCCAACGGCTGGGTTTATCCTTTCAACACTTTCTCTGGTGTGGTTTAAAGGATTATGGATGAAGCATCATGGATAACAGTAGATAGGCATTTTTCGTGGCACTACGGTACTTTCGCTGGGAACAAAAAAAAATGCTTAGCATTTTTGGTGCGCCAGAAAATCGTTGTTTTCCTGTGCGTGTTGACGTTCTTGCTTTCGCTAAACTTGAGAGGAAAAACTCAGAACAATAAAAATGAGATTTTTGAGGTTTACTCATTGCATTCGCAAACAATTGAAACTTTCTCTGACGTGCTTTTAGTGACTTCATTTCATTCTGTCCAAATTTTTGGGTATTTTGGACTCACGAGGGGGTAGCTTTTACGAGAATAAGTTTTAGTTAATTATCGAATATTCTTCTATTAACTTCCATAACTGCATCTCCATATTGTGCAGCATATAAGAAAATTACCTTTTTTCCATCAACCAAATAATTATCACCGCCTCTTCTTTTCATTAAATCTCCATAAAAAGTAACTTCTTCCCTGCCTGCGATATCTTTACACAAATCTGATATCTCTTTAAATGTTCTAATAACTGCAGGATCTACATTTGGTCCTTCATCCATCCCCCTTCCATAAAATTCATTAACTTGTTTTTGGGTAAATAACCCTCGCAAGTCAGTTACAAAATAAGAGTCATCGGTTTCTATTCTTATTCCAGTTACATACCTTCCAATTTTCCATTCTCTTTCCATTTCAACAACAGTTTTTGGAATTCTAGAATAAGTAACTGGATTGTTAGGTACTGGTTGGTCGTTACGACCCCGAAAACAGCCCGCTCCAGATATGCTTACGATTAATCCAGCTAATCCCCTTAACATTTCTCTTCTGGTGATAGTACTGCTTGGTATCATAGTAAAACCAGATATCACTACTGATTTATAAATGTTTCGTCACTTTATGGTGGTTTCAACAACTTCCCAATACCCCCCTTTCTTCGGGCTTCCTCTAAACTCTATTTTCCTCCCCTCTTTAAGCTGCTTAATCCAACGCTCAATCGTTTTAGC
>Ga0209542_10001706_pt1 | contig 51136 bp, 47 predicted proteins | sample RifCSPhighO2_01_FD_184028 | JGI IMG/M metagenome (GOLD analysis project Ga0209542, IMG submission 184028) | Soil microbial communities from Rifle, Colorado - Rifle CSP2_plank highO2_0.1 (SPAdes) (version 2) | ecosystem: Environmental > Terrestrial > Deep subsurface > Rock core/Sediment ...
CACAGCAAGCAGCCAATTGCTGATGTTGCTGAAATAAGCCTGCTTTGGAATTTGTGGAACTTTCTGTATGCAGAAGTATATATCCTCCTGCCCATTTCCAGCACTATTATTTCCTCTGGTTACATTAGCAGCAGTAATTGTCCTGGCAGTATTATTCCTCAATGTAGTCCCTCGAGCCTCAGCACATTCTGCACAGCTCCCACCACTGCAAGCATCCCCGCCACTTGCCCAGCTCGCAGTGAAATTACTTATATTATAAAAAGACCCCCCAACAGTCTCTCCCTGCAAGTCATACCCTGTAATCTGCACAGTTGTAAAATTAACATTTCCTGTATTGTTAATAACATCAGCATCATTATTAGCAGTTTTATTCGTATCCCCAATTGAAAGTGAAGGCCATCTCAAGGCGGTCTGGTTTATCTTCATAGCACTAAGGGTCGTATAGCCAAAAGTCATCGTATTATTTGTTGCCATAGCACTTGCATTATCAGCAATACTAACATTAATTGTCCAGCTTCCAGGAATATCAAAATACCACATCTCAACACTGCAGTTAATTAACGCAGTATTGATACCATCGTCAAGAAGTTTATTGCAGGAATAATTAGACCTTATATTAGGCTCTCCTGAATAATTAACCTCAAGTCTTGCTTTTGAAAAATTCAAATCCCCCACCCCATCAGGGTCAGTAGCATTAAATGTAAAGCTGAATAATCTTACACTTCCCTCAATAGGAGCATACGAACCTCCAGCAGGCGCTGTACCATTTGTAACATTATGGACTGTTGGACCAGTATTCCCAACAGTTACATTCACATCGGCTGTTCCCGAAGTTAATCTCCCGGTAATCCTGTTCAAAACATCCCCAGAAACTTTAAATCTTTGAAAAAATTTGCTGAACTCATCTCTAGGAGAACTTGCAACAACAAGAGGCATAACAACAAGGATTAAGAAAAATAATGCAATAATTTTAGTATTAATTATAAAACCTCTCTTTCTCTTCATTACATTGAATATAATCCTCTTATATATAAATCTTTTTCTTGTGTTTTATCACAATGGTCAGTTTTAATGCAGGAATATTATAGTTTTAGCTCACAGCAAGCAGCCAATTGCTGATGTTGCTGAAATAAGCCTGCTTTGGAATTTGTGGAACTTTCTGTATGCAGAAGTATATATCCTCCTGCCCATTTCCAGCACTATTATTTCCTCTGGTTACATTAGCAGCAGTAATTGTCCTGGCAGTATTATTCCTCAATGTAGTCCCTCGAGCCTCAGCACATTCTGCACAGCTCCCACCACTGCAAGCATCCCCGCCACTTGCCCAGCTCGCAGTGAAATTACTTATATTATAAAAAGACCCCCCAACAGTCTCTCCCTGCAAGTCATACCCTGTAATCTGCACAGTTGTAAAATTAACATTTCCTGTATTGTTAATAACCTCAGCATCGTTATTTGCTGTTTTATTCGTATCCCCAATAAACAGAGAAGGCCATCTCAAAGCACTTTGATTCATCTTCATTGCAGTTAAGGATGTATAAACAAAGCTTGTTGTGGTATTTGTTGCCATCTCTCCAGCATCATCAGCAACGCTAACATTAATTGTCCATCCTCCTGGAATATCAAAATACCACATTTCAATACTGCAATTAAACATGATTGTATTGGTAGCAGTATCATCAAGCAGCTGAGAGCAGGAATAATTGCTTCTTAAAGGCTCTCCAGAATAATTAAACTCCATTCTAGCTGTTGCTGGATTTAAGTCAGAAGTTCCCTCAGCATCGGTAGCATTAAATGTAAAGCTGAATAATCTTACATCTCCCTCTAAAGGAGCATAAGATCCTCCAGAAGGAAGGGTGTAATTAGTAACATTATGAATTCTTGGAGCAGTATTCCCACCTATAACATTAATATACAAATTGCCACCGCCATCAGAAGCAAATCTTGTAGCATTATTCCCTGCAGTATCATTTGAGTAGAACCTGAACACCCATTGTCCTGCTTGCGTTAATTTAATAGTGCTATTGTAATATTCTATCCCATTCGCAGCTCTTGTAGGAGTGACATTATACGCATCTGAAGAAGGAGGGTCAACCTCTAAGGTAACATTTGAAATACTCAAATCTGTAACAGAAGCATTCAACTTGACAAAAGTATTAATATCAACATCTGATGTAGCATTAATCAATACACTTGTCATAGTCGGTCCAACATTGTCAATACTAACTGTCCTTGTATCAGTGGTATTGCAATTCCCACCCTCATCACATATAGTAACATTATACCAGTGTGTAACATTATTTAATAAACTGCTTGTATGATTAAACTCTCTTATGTAATTACCAAAAGTCCAGGTGGTTTTATTCACAGTGTCAGAGGTATTTACCAATGTGAATGTAACATTCCATTCATTGAGCTCTCTGACTGAAATATTAACATAAATGCTCTTAACAGAGGTATTGGTATTATTTGCAGGAGTTTGAGCAAGATAACCAAGGTTAGGCAGGATAGTATCAACAATGACGATGCTGAAGTTATAAGTATTATTAATCCTTACTCTTGAATCATTGGTTGTGAAGTTTACATCAATCATAAACCTACTGCTTACATTACCAGTTGCATTGATAGTCCAGTTAAGCTGACATAAACCCCCTTCAACCAAAACGCCGCAAGTAAGATTCCCTTGAAGACTGAAGAAAGGTTTGTTGCCGATTGTGGTATTTATCTGCGTATCAGGTCTTGTGCCAGTAAGATTATAATTAATTGTTCCATTCACCTGTCCACAACTCCCTCCAACACTCCCATTGCAGAAGACAGTTACATTCACTTGTAAGCTCATATTCTTCTCAGCATCCAATGTACCAAATGGAGCAGGAGTTGTCAAGTTAACAGTCAGCCAATTGCCAACATATACAGGATTTGCATTATAAACAACAGTTTCATTCGTATCATTCATAGAAGCATTCAATACAACCCAGTAAACTCCCCCAAGAGCCGGTGCAGGCAAGCCTGTTGGGAATAACCTTTCAAGAGGTACAGTAAAGTTGCCCTTAGCAGCACACTCTACACTATTATTGTAAGCAAAGCCATAACCAATGATGCCTTCCCAATTCCTTGCAGCATCAGTATCGGTAAATGGCTCAGTTGTCGTTGAGTTTGCATCACAAGGATAATACGATGCTAATAGGAACTCATACATGCTAATACTGTAATTGCTGTAATTCAGGAAGCTTACATTGACCCAGCTTGAATTAGGAATCACATCTCCCTGTTTAACCACAATCGTTACATTTCCACCAATAGGCTCGCTAATATTGAATCCTGTTCGATTAACAGCCCCTTCTCCAATAACAAATCCAGTAGGACCAAATTCAAATTGATGGGAGTACAGAAGAACCCCTGTAAGCATCAACAATGCCAAGAATATCATCAAATACCTTGGCTCAAATACTTTTTCAACCCTTTCTTTCTTATCTTCGAGGGAAGTATTAATTTCATCAAGTTTTCTCTGCACACACACTATTTTATGCTCATAATACTTAACCCAGGATTCAGGATGCTTTCCAGTAAACACTTTATCAATCTTTTTCTTATAACTTTCCTCGCTAATCCAGCCTCTTCTATGTTCTTCATTCAGGTTATCAACAAATCTAATGGTCTTTTCTTTGTAAGCTTTGCAGAGAGCAATCTCTCTAATCAAACCATTCCTCATCTTCAGCAGTTTGATTTTATGCTCTCTTGCCATATCTCTCCATTGATTTTTCTTGAGCTCTCTTGTATGCAGTCCAGATTGTTCTTGGGTCGCGATGCAATAATCTGGCAATCTCACTAAATCCAAGTTTGTTATTTTCATGCAAGAATTTGGCAATAGATTCAAGCACACCAAGGTTGCGTTGTGCTAAAATCTTGAGAGGAAAGGAAGGGGTAAGAGAGGTAACAATAAATTTTCCAGAAAACTTCTTCCGTGCAAACTTGTAAGCTTGATATGTTGTTTTTTCACTTCTCTTAAGATAAAGAGCAATCTCGCGATGGCGTAATCCTTTATTTTCAATGAGATATTTTACAACTGTTTCTAACCCGCTCAGCTCTCCAGAAAAAATCGAAACAGGAATATCAACCCCTTTTTTCTCAAAAGGTGCAGCATCTTCAGGATGAATCTCTACTGTCTGCTCAAAGAGCCGCTTAATCTGATAAAATTTAGCTAAATCTTGAGGGGTTATTCCCTGTTCTTTTATGAGCAGAGCCAATTGTTCAGATTGATGTTGAGAACTCGTTAAATCGCCTCTTTTCCTTAATTTCTTATTTTTAATTCTATACATGTAAGATATTAATTCTATATAAATAAGTTATTTTTCTGTATTAATAAGTTTATTTATACATAAATTGCTCAATAAAGATGTATATGTCAGTAATTATAAAGCTTTCCTTTTCCCAGAAGGTTAAAATAGTTTCTCCTCCCACTAAACATATGCGTCTCAATCCCCTTCAGAAAGTCATTCTGGTTCTTGCATTATTAGGGGTTTTTCTCCTGATATACAGCCCACATTTTTCATATCACTATCCCTTGCATGTGGATGAATATCAGCATCTTGCAAGAGCAAAAGCATGGCTCGAAGGAAAATCCCTTGGAGCCCATCCATATCTCCCAGAAGAGCCGAAAGTGGGAAACTTTGAGCCAGGGTTCACAATTTTTCTCGCAATAATCTTTTACATTTTCAAGCAAAATACAATCTTTGTCTATCAATTTCTTCCAGCAATTTTTGCAGTCATCTCAGCATTCATTCTTTTTCATCTCATGCATTTGCTCACAAAAAAATTTTCAGTGAGCATTTTTACATTGCTCTTTTTTGCAAGCATGAGGAGCAACACAAATATAGGAGGGTTATGGTTCTTTACCCCCTTTACCCTTGCAATCCCTTTTATCTTTTTATTCCTATTTCTCATGGCAAAACACCTGCAAGATGGAAAAAAATTATTTTTTATTCTAGGGCTGATTACACTTTCCATCTTAGCACTTATTCATCCTCTTTCTGCCGTTTTTGTAGCAATCATAATCTTCATTTTCTTCTTAATCTCAAAAGAATGGAAAAGCGCATTTTTTCTAATTTTATTCATGCTTGCACTCTTTGGCATTTCTCTTCTCTTATTTAAGCAAACCACCACTGCAAATCTCCTGGCAATGCTTCAGGACTGGCTCATTCTTGAAAAGGGATGGGGTTATCTTGAGATTTCATACACCCTCCCACAGATATACGGCTTGGTCCCTTTTTCTCTCGCTGTTCTGGGGCTCTATCCTGCAATAAAAGAAAAGCCTCTAAGGTTTTGGGTTGTTTGGTTTGTTCTTACATCAGGCTTTATTTTCCTCTTCCAGAATTTCGGATTTTCAGTCCTTTTTCCCTATCAAAGAATCTTGTATTATTCATTAATCAGTCTTGCACCCCTCTCTGCATTAGGTTTGTCTTTCCTTATTGACAGAATCAAACATATAAACGGGAAGAAGCATAAAAAAAATATACTCATAGCTCTTCTAATCATCCTAGTTTTCATAGCAGCCTTTTGGAACTACTATGATTCCACTCCTGAAACCGGGCTTTACCATGTATTGGAAGACCAGGATTATAAAGCCCTGCAGTATTTAGCACAATTCCCTCAAGCAACAATCATAGTGCCACTCCCGCAATCATCAGCAGTTTCAATTATAACCTCTCACAAATTGATTGGTCTTACAAAAGGAAACCTCTTGGGAGGAAATCAGGAGAAAGTTCAAAAATTTTATCAGGGAAGCTGCAAAGAAAAAAAAGAAATTCTAAATCAGTATAACATTACTTATGTGCTCTCCCGAGAAAAGATAAACTGCAGTTACCTCGAGGAAATCTATAACAACCAGGAATACATCTATAGAGTTAATATCTCATCCGCAGTTGAACAGTCGTGATAAATTGCTGCAAAGGTCCTTTAAATCCCCCGAATGTAGAATCCTCATCCTCCTCCCAGGAAACAGGAACCTCTTTGATCTTCATCCCTTTTCTTCTCGCCAGCAATAACAATTCCAAATCCCACGACCATCTTTCCTCTCTAACATTTTTATTGAGGGCAATAAAATTATCTTGTGTAAACGCCTTTAATCCAAAGTCAGTATCTCTAATCTCCAGAGAAGGAAACAATATTTTGAGAACTAACCAATAAGTTTTGCTCAGCAAGAATCTGCTCAGCTTTCTTTTAACAAGAGCCCCGGAAAGATACCTTGAGCCAATGACAATTACATCCTCTCTAGTGTTATGTAAAATTTCATAAAGAACATGTAAATCAATTTGCGTAGGCAAATCAGCATCCATCATTACCACTATATCTCCACTCACAAAATTTGCAGCGTATTTAATCGCATAACCTTTTCCCTTATTCTTTGGATAACCAATAAGTCTTACATTTTTACAAAACAGCCCAGACACAACAGGTTCAAGATTGTCAGTTGAACCGTCATTCACCAGAAGAATTTCATACCCCTCAACACATTGAGTAGTTAAGAACCAGCATAATCTCTTAAGATTTCTTTCTGCAAGATGAGCACCGTTATATATAGGAAGGACAAAAGTAATCATGAGGAAAGAGAATGCAGATACTTTTTTATCCCTTCCTCTAACCCCGTCTCAGGCATCCAATGTAATTCTTTCCTTGCTTTTTCTATATCCACTTGCTTGCCAGGATAATCATCTTGACGAGCTTGTTGATAATTTACATTGATTTTCTTTCCAATAACTTTTTCAAGAACCTCTAAGAATTGATTAACACTTACAGATTTATTTCCATCAATATTATAAGTTTTATTTTTTGCAGCATCTTGTAACGCAGCAATATTCCCAGCAGCAATATCTCTTACATAAATTAAACTTCTCTTTTGTTTCCCATTCCCAAAAATAACAACAGGCTCATTTTTAATGGCTTTTTGTATAAACAAAGGCACCAATCCATGGAGTTTTGCCCTTGCTCCATACGTTACACCATATCTTAAAATAGTATAGTCAAGTCCAAAAAGTTCATGATACTTCCTAATATATGCTTCAGAAAGAATCTTGCTCAATGTATAGGGATGATTAGCTTTTAAAATCTCCAGCGGGGTTTCTTCAGAAACTCTTTCTCCAGATGCAGCAGAATACACCCAGACAGAGCTTGCAAAGATTACTCTTTTTATAGCCTGCTTGCGTGCAGCTTCTAAAACATTTAACGTGCCGTTTACATTGGTCTGGAAAAAATTCAAAGGTTGATTAGCCCCAGCATTTGCATCTTTGTGAGCAGCAAGATGATAAATAACCTCCACATCATTAAGACTCTTTTCCAATAGAGGGTAGTTTAAAATATCAACGCAATCATGTTTAACTTTATTTTGAAAAGGCTTTTCCTTATCAATAACCCTGACAATATGCCCCTCTTTTAATAGCCCCTCAACAAGATGACTTCCAATGAATCCAGAACCCCCAACCACAGCAATCTTCATTTTCCATCACCAGATTTATTATTCTCCAAAACCTCTTTAAGAGTTTCAATAACATATCTGTATTCTTCAGCTTTCATAACAGGAAAAAGAGGAAGGCAAACATGATGCTCGCTAAGATATTCTGCAGCAGGGAAGTCACCTTTTTTATACCCAATCTCCTGAAAAACAGGCTGCAGATGACAAGGAACAGCATAAACTTCCCCGCCGAGTGAAACTCCTCTTTTTTTCATCTCATCTTTAAACCAGACTCTTTTAACATCATCATCTAGCAGAGCAATATACTTGTAATAATTCGATTGCGAATTTTGAAGAAGAGGTTTTATCTTCTCCGTCTTCTTTAGCTCCTTGTCATAAAATGCTGCAATCTCCCTCCTGCTTTCAACAAATTTTTTTAATCTTCTCAACTGGAAAATTCCAAGAAGAGCATGCACTTCACTCATCCTCCAGCTTGAGCCATTCTCAATACTGATTGAGGAGTGAAACTCCGGCTTTCCTCTATCTCTTAATCTTTTTGCTTTCTCAGCCAATGCTCTATCCAGGGTAAGTATCATTCCCCCCTCGCCAGAAGTCATGACCTTTGTGGGATAGAATGAAAATGATGCAGCAATACCAAAGCTTCCAGCTTTTTTTCCATAAAGTGATGAGCCATGAGCATGCGCCGCATCTTCAATCAGAGCAATATTATTCTTCTGGCAAATATTTTGAAGTTCCCCAATCCGAGGATGAATCCACCCCCCAATATGCACCAAAATAACAGCTTTTGTTTTTTTAGTAATCAGCTTTTTCACTTGTTGAACATCAACACAAAATGTTTCATCACAATCAACAAACTTTATTTTTCCACCAGCATGCATCACTGCAAGAGGTGTATCAGCAGAAGTATTAACAGGAACAATAACCTCAGCATCCTGCACATCAACACATCTTAAAATAATCTCTAATGCAGAAGCCCCGCTGCTTACAGCAACAGCAAACTCAGCATTATTAAACCCAGCAAAAGCCCTTTCAAATTCCTCCCCTTTTCTACCGAGGGTTAAATTCCCAGAAGCAAGAATATTGTCAAGTTCTCTGGCAATTGCTCTTCTGTCATCTTCAGGAAAATAAATTTTTGTTGAAGGAATATTCATTTTACAAACTCTTCCAATCTCCCAAATTCACAATCCTCAAACCCACTTATAAACTTATCGAACATTCTTAAGAACCTTTCCCCGGTATTTCTCCGGATATAAAAAGGAATCCCTTTAACACGAGGAACCTGTACAAACTCCCATGTATGGAAATAAAGAGCAGCATCTCTTTTCTTTAGATTCCTGCTAACTCCATATGCTGTCAGCCAAGTTCCAATGTTTCTCATCCAGACCCAGGAGAGAGGCATTCTTAATCCAGGAAATACAGAGAGTGGAATCTCAATCAGCTTTTTGTCTTTCAGAGGATAATAAGGCTCTAAGCAAGCACGCACATTGTAATAATGCCCGGGAACAATCGCTGGATGAACTGAACTATCATACCTGTATCCAGATTTCAAAAGAGCTTGAAACATTTCAGGAGAAAAAGAAAAATTCGGAGCCCTAAACCCTTTAATCTGTTTCCCAGCCATCCTTGATAAAATATGTTTTGAGCTAAAGATGCTGTCTTCTGCTCCTTTCTTATCCAAAGAAGAGAAGCTTACATGCTTGTAACCATGGGAAGCAACCTCATGCCCGCAAGATGCAATCTCTTTCACAAGTTCTTTTTTTCTTTCAGCAAAATATCCAGTAATAAAAAAAGTTGATGTTATTTCATGCTTCTGCAAAAGGTCCAGCAGTTTCATACACCCTTTATCAGCAAATTCAAGATTGTTATTATGATTGCTCTCAACTTTATAATCTTCAGGCAGCACCCATTCCTCAACATCAAAAGTTAGGTAGATTTTCATAAATAAAAAATATCCTAAACATATTTAACACTTGTGCAACCACACTATTAAACTCTCCTTATTTTTGGGCAGCTGTAGAGATAAAAGCATATAAACATTTATAAGGAAACATTTGTGCAAGCTCATATGGACCCTGACAATCAGAAAAAGCAGACATTTGTGGCGGGAAATAAATCAAATTTTGCATTGCTGATAATAACCTTTCTTATACTCCTCTTGGCAGGAGAAGGAATAATCCGTTTTCTTGAAACACAGGCTGACCCTGAATTAGATGGAAAATCTCTGGAACATTGTATAAAAAAATCTGAAAACAAAAATCTTTTTTGGGAATGGGTTCCAGACACCGATTGCTCAGCACATTACATCCCGATACACATTAACACTCTTGGATTAAGAGATTATGAATATGGAAAAAATAAATCCCAAGATACAATAAGGATAGCTGCAGTGGGGGATTCTTACACTTTTGGATGGGGAGTCCAATTGAATCAAACCTATGAGAACGTTCTTGAATCCATGCTGAAAGAAGATAGAAGCAAGAATTACGAAGTGCTGAATTTTGGGATGCCAGGCTTAAATACCATGGAGGAAGAAAGCAAAATTGAATCTGAAGTTATCTCCTTCAACCCAGATATAATTATTATCGGATACACCTCAGCAGATCCAGGATGCGAGCATATTGAACTATGCAATCCAGAACTTTTCGATGCTACAAGGGCAGCGTATCCGAAAGGAAAATTATTGAATGTTAAAGCAAACACAACTGTTGGGAGAATAACACATAAAATAACTCAAAAATCAAATTTTCTGCTGTTTCTTGCAAATAGAATCGATGACAATTTTTTCCAGAAATATGCTAATGGAAAAAATGCTATCGAAAACCTGCACGCTCCAGACTCACTAACATGGAAAAATACACAAGCACAATTCCAAAGAATACAGCAGCTGGCAGAGCAGAATAATCTTAAGGTCATCATAGTGATATTCCCAGAGCTTGATTTTATGAATTATAGCAAGTATCCATTCAAAGAGGTTCATAAACAAATCGCCGAAGCTGGAAAGCAGCATAAATTTTATGTGATAGACTTAGGAGAATACTATCAGCAATACCCACAAGGAGAGCTCTCAGTCAACCCGGGTAGCAAGAACCACGATGGTCATCCAAATGCACTTGCACACAAAATAGCAGGAGAAGCCATATACAAATACATGAAAGAGGAACAGCTCATCTAACATATTGAATCGCATTTAAAACAAAGCATAGATAAAAGGGGATACTGCACTGCTCTGACCAAGAAGAATCAATAATCCAACCAAGAAGAGCATAATCAGGAGAGGAAGTAACCACCATTTTTTTCTAACGCGCAGAAAATACCATACTTCAATAAGGAGAGGACGATTTGCCACAAAATATCAAAAATGATATCACTTAAAAATGTTACCATTCTTTCCAATCAAAAACCTATCAAGGACGAGATAATCAATCTTTGTGCGCTGATAGCATTGAAGAGCATCAGATGGGCTGCAAACAAGAGGCTCACCAGCCACATTGAAAGAGGTATTTAATAGCATGGGAAATCCAGAAAGCTTTTCAAAAGAGCGAATAAGATCATAAAAAAGAGGATTGTATTTCTTTCTTACGCTCTGCAATCTCGCAGAGCCATCAACATGCAAAACCGCCGGAATTTTTCCAAACCATTTCTTCTGAGTAGGGTAAACAAATGCCATAAAATCTGATGAAGGAGGCAATGGAAAATCGCTGTCAAAATAGCGTGACGCATCTCCACTGCAAACTGCAGGGGCAAAAGGCCGAAAAGATTCACGATGCTTAACGCGACGATTTATAGCAGACTTCATGCGGGAATTGCAGGGATTTGCCAGAATGCTTCTATTTCCGAGTGCTCGAGGACCCATTTCCATTCTTCCTTGAAACCATCCAACAATTTTATCATTGTAAATCAGGTTTGCCACATAGTCTACAAGTTCTTGCTTATCAGTAAACTCACGAAAGAGTACCCCTTTTTTTTCAAGGAGTTCCAGAATAACCTCGCGGGAGTAACAAGGCCCCAAGAAAGCATGCCGAAGAGAAGAAATCCGTTGATGCCCGAGAACAGAGTGATAAATGTAGGAAGCAGTACCCATGCTGGTTCCACTATCTCCTGGTGCTGGGGGAATCCAGATTTTTCTGAAGGGACTTTTTTTGAGGATTTTCCCATTACAGACGCCATTCAAAGCTACCCCCCCGCCAAGAACAACCACATTACATCCCGTAGCAGTATGCACATGATGAAGGATGTTCATCACAACATCCTCAGTAATCATTTGTACTGCCGCAGCGATATCTTTATGCCTCTGCATGAGCTTATCCTGAGGCTTTCTTACAGACCCACCGAGGAGTTCGCAGAGTTTTTGTGAAGGCATCCGATCAGAATAGTGATATTGGAAATATTCCATATCCATCTGATAGCTCCCATCTTCTTTGATATCAATCACGTTCTTAAGCTTTTCATAAAAGATGTTTTTATCCCTCTCCGATGATCCATACGCGCTTAACCCCATAACTTTGTACTCTCCATCATGGACTTCGAAACCAAGATACGCAGTAATTGTTGAATAAAACAAGCCAAGGGAATGAGGGAATGTTAGCTCTTTGAGAAGGCGAATAGAGGTGCCTTTCCCTACACCATAAGAGGTAGTTGTCCAGCCACCAACACCATCAAGAGTAAGAATCGCAGCATTTTTGAAAGGGCTTAAAAGAAATGCAGTAGCAGCATGTGCAAAATGGTGCTCGATAAATAAAACTTCTCCTTTGTAATGCAGCCGCTTCCGAATCGCATGGGTTATTCTTAGCTTCTCGTGAAGCCAGGAGGGCATAGACAGAATAAATGTTTTGAGGCTGAAAGGAAATGAATGAAGATGCTGGGAAAGGAGTCTCTCAAATTTGAGCAGGGGCTTTTCATAAAACCCAATATAAGAAACATCATGAATTGTAATGTTTTGGCTTTGCAAGCAGTAATCAATAGCATGCATAGGAAATGAAGCATCATGTTTTTTTCTGGTGAATCTCTCTTCTTCAGCAGCAGCAACAATCACTCCATCTTTTAATAAAGCTGCAGAAGCATCATGAAAATAACAGCTTAAACCTAAGATGTACATCTTACCTCAAAACATCCTCTGAAATCCCTCAAGAGAGGTCTCTTGCAATGCAGCATTTTTCCAATAGGTATGTTTATTCTTTAAAACCTGCGTATCTAAAAATTTCTTCCCTGCTATCTTTGCAGCAAATGAGGTAAGCCCAACAGCAGAAAAATAAATCAAGCTCAGGAGCAGGCTATTAACCAATAAGGAAAGAAACACCCCAGCTTTTTGGAGAAGTTGAAAACATTTTTTCAACATTTGTTTCTTTCTCTTAAACATGATGTAAAGAGGATGCTTCATAGTGACCATGAAATAAATAAAGAGCAGCCATCTTTTATAATTTCCTATGGGAAGTTTCATCCGGGAAGAGGCAGAATTCAAGATGATGCAGCCTTATAGAGCTTATGTTGATAAAGATAATTCTTCCACGAATTGTGGACAAATCTAAACAAGAAATTAGGGGGCAGCTTAATAATCTGCTTGGTAGCAGGTCTTAAAAACGGAAATGCCACAGTTAAAGGAAATAACTTCTGCAGGTTCTCTATTTCTCTTTTATGCTCAAGCTTTAAAACACTATCCTCAAAGAAGGAGTAATTAAATTCATTTACATCTCCTGTGAAAAGGTTATTGTTCTTTGCATAGTTAAAAAGTTCAGTTCCAGGATAAGGCTGAAAGAGAGAAGCCCATCCTATGGTTGGCTTGCATCGAATATTCATATCAAGAGTGCCAAAGCAATCTTTAAGCGTTTCCCCAGGCAGACCAAGCATATTCTCAAGCCTGAATTTAATCCCATATTTATGGAGCAGCTTTGAAGCAGCATACACATGCTCTTTAGTCAACCCTCTTTTCAAGAGATTTCTTGTTGAATCATTTGCAGATTCCAAGGACATAGTAATGCTCAAACATCCGCCTTTTGCCAAGAGATTCACAATTCTTTCATTGATTAAATCAGGGCGCATATGCGCATGGAAAGGCACACCTATCTCTTTAGAATATTTCTCCATCAAAGAAGAAAAATCTGAATGCAGGCTTAAAATATCATCTTGAAAATAAACCAGCTTTAAAGGATATTTCCCCTTAACAACCTGAATTTCATCAAGAACATTTTTTACACTCCTTGAGCGCACAAGTTTTCGATTTGCAAGACCATACATAGTATAAAATCCATCATTAAAGCAGTAACTGCACTTATAAGGGCAACCTCTTGTTGTAATAAAATTTTTAATAGGATTATCCCTCGACGATTTATAGCGGTAAATCAACCCCCTTTCAGGAAAAGGAAGCTTATCAATATCTGCTATTAGGGGGCGGAGAGGATTTTGAAATACTTTGCCTTTTTCCTTCACCCACAAATTTTTAATTCCTACAATGCTTTTCTCCTCAGCAAGAGCATTTGCAAGTTCAGCAATTGCTTCCTCACCCTCTCCCCTGCAAATAACATCAACACCTTCTTCATTGATAAAATCAGGAAAGAATGAAGCATGCATCCCGCCGAAGACAGCAAGAAAACAAAGTTTTTGTTTTAATCTTAAATTAATCTCGGCATAGTATCTATGCATACCTGTAGTAATGCTATAAACAATGATATCCGGTGCAAACTTTTCAGCATAAAAAAGAATTTCGTCATCAGTTCTCGCAGCCCAGGGTTCAGCATGCTTAGAATTAATCTTTAATAATTCAACATGATGATTATTTGCTTTAAGCACCGCAGCCAAGGACATTAACCCAAGAGGCTCAATCACAAAATCTTGGACAATAAATAACACCCTAGCCACTTTTTATCCCTCTTATTTTATCAATAATTTGCCCTGTTGAAGTTGTTACTAGATTATGAATATGCTCAACCTTCCCGCCTAATTCTTTCATCAAAGCGATTTCTTCTTTTAATCTTTCTGGGTCAGGTCTGATGCCTTTGACTAAAATATCAGGATTAATCTCTTCAATAATCCTTAAAGCTTTACTCTCTTCAAATAAAGTAACATAATCAACAAAAAACAAAGAGGCAAGGATCAACACCCTTTCCCTTTCAGGAATAACAGGCTTATCTTCTCCTTTATAAGTTTTCACAGACGCATCTGTATTGGTAGCAACAATAAGCACATCCCCTTTTTCCTTCGCAGCTCTTAGAAAGCCAATATGTCCAGCATGCAATAAATCAAAAACTCCATTTACCATCACAACCTTCTTCCCCTGGTTTTTAAGTTCCAAAGAGGTCTTTGCCATCTCCTCATTGCTTAATATTTTATTCACGATGTCCTTCATTTTAGCATCATCCTCTCAATACCTTTTAAAACTTCCTCAACAGAGATGCTCCAGATGCAATATTGCCCTTCCTTGCATGAATGATGCCAACCTTCTGTACATCTTTTTCTTGGAACAAGCGTTATTAAATTCTCGTTTGGCAACGGCTTGCACAACTCAGGTAAAGTATTCCCATATAAAGCAATTGTTGGAATATTAAATGCGCAAGCCATATGAATCCCCATAGAATCAACCCCGATGAGCATTTTACTCCTGCTGACAATATAAGCCTTTTCCCTCAGAGTAAGATTGGTGGGAAGCTGAATAGTATTCTTAAAATGCTGCTGCTGGTCAATAACCACAATATTAAATTTATCCTTGAGTTTTTTAATCAGCTCGTTAAAATAAGGCCAGTCTTTATATTTTAACGAGCTTTCAGTATGCAGGCAGATATAATCCTCAGGTATTCCAAATTTCCGAAGATCAACCTTTTTTGGAACAATCTCAGTCTGATAATTTTTTAAATTAACCCCGCAAAGCTTTGCATACAAATCAACAATATGAATCCCGGTATTCTGCCAGTCAACCATATATTGTGTTTTAAGATAAGGTCTAAAAACCAAAATATATTCCTGCAAGTTTGGAAGATTTTGAAAAGAGTATATTTGGTTAATATTTGGATTTTCAGCGATAATCTCCTTGCAATTATCTTCTGCAGCAAAATCAAGCAAAGCAAAAGGATACTTCATTTTTAACTCTCTTAAGATAGGGGTTGACATGATAATATCCCCCACACCTTTAGGCTGAATGTAAATCATTTTTATTTCCTTTAGAGATTCAGGATGCTGAAATAAGTAAGAGTAGCTATTGTGATTTCCATTCTTAGAATGCTTTTTCAATGAAAATGACATCTTTAATTTTTGAATAAATTGTGGAGGTTGATGTTTCTCTGTTTTGCGAATAATCGGAACGTTTCTTAATTTACAGACATGCTCGAGGAATTGTTTCTTTAATCTTTCAGGCTCAAAATATTGCAATCTTTCTTTTTGAGTCTGAAGAATCTTTTTCCTGAGATATTTATCCTGGAGAATAAGGTCTATAAGCTCGGCAACCACTCGAGGGTTTTTGTTTTTAACTAGCACCCCGGCATTTCCAAGAGTAAAGGGAATAGCCGCAGCATGGTAAGCAATAACAGGAACATCACAACTCATAGCTTCTAAAAGAGGCAAACACATTCCTTCATGCTCACTCATCATCAGGAATACCTGAGCAGATTGATAATATGCAGCCAAATCAGAATCAGAAACGCTATTTGTAAAATAAACCTCTTTTAACTGAAGGGTCTTAATATATTTGATTAAAGAATCATAATAAGCCTTAGTATCCTCAGAGAGGTTTCCAACCAGAAATAATTTCGACCGAGGATTGATAAAGTTTTGATAATAATAAAACACCTTGATGACATCTTCAACTTTCTTGTTGGGGATAATCCTTCCAACATAAATAATATTTGCAAATCCATCCTGTAACCTCTTGAGCAGCGCAGGATTGGCATTTCGAAGCCGTTCAAAACGCAAAAAAATCGGGCTCTCTACAGCATTTGCAAAGCCCATTTTTTCAACCTCTTGTCTATTAAACTCAGAATCGCATAATACACAGTCGACATATCCAATAAGCGAGGCAAGTTCCCGATGGTAATTTTCAAGTAATATTGCAATTCTTTCATTAATCCCCTGAAAGAAATGCCCCGGCGTAGAATTGTGGTAAATCATTATTTTTTTACAGTCAAGCTCTTTAAAAAAACCTGTTAAAGGGCTTGAGGTTGAAGCATGAAAAATAACAATATCATCCTTTCTAGGTTTGCAATCACGAAAAGACCTAATAAAAGAGGAAAAACCAAAATCACTATTTTCAACATAGACACAGGATTCTAAACCCTGTTTAATGAGAATCTCACGAATCTCAAGAACATAATTGCTAATAGCATCTCCTTTTTTTGTCATGCAGGGGGTAAGCTGGCCAATATTCATTTTTTCTTCCCAGCCTTCCTAAGCATCTGCTGAAGCCGAAAAATCTCCTTCACATTCTGATTTATTTGTATATTACATTCTTCAATGAATCTCTCAGCCCTTTCAACACGCTCCCGAAGATGAATATCAAACTCATGATGCCCTTGCAGTTCATTATTTAGATGCTCAAGAATTCTCTTATTGAATTCAATTTGTTTTTGAATAATAGGCTCAAAAGACATCCTCATCTCTTCCTCCAGCAGCAGCCGTATCCTGACCAGCGAAGGTCCTACAACACGGCGATGAGAGGTAATAACCCTTGGAACATTAATATCCGCTATTGAAAAAAGATCAGAAGATTTTGGCAAAGGAATCGTTACGAATTCAGGAGCAGGTAAAGAATATTCCACCCTCTTATCTTCACGTTCTTTTATGCGTTTCTTCACCAAAGATTCAATCTTTGAAATCTCTAGCCAAGGATTATTCTCTTCTAAAAATTCCCCCATATTTTTCTCACCTCGTCCCAATCAATGTTATCATCAAGAAAATAAAAGCTCTTTTCCCTATGAACCTCACATCCATTATAACATCCCTCGCATCTCTTGACATCCTTTCTTGCTTGATTTGCCTGCTCTGAAATCCAAAGCTCATCAAACTGATAATCCAATTTTCTTAAGTCCCCCATAAAATAATTCTTTCTCGGAAAGAAAAACCTTTGTCCTGTCAAGCAGGAATACACCTTTCCCATAGGATCGATGAAGCAGGTATTCTGTCCAGCATGGCAATCCTTGATTCGAAAGTTTCCCCGAGTAAGCAAATATTTGAGATCAAACCGATAATGTATGTAAGGCAGCATTTTCTCTATCTCCGCATCAGTATAAGCAACCCGCTTATTTGAGGTGCTTAAAAGTGGAATGAAAAAATGGTACTTTACACCCAAACCAGAAAAATAAGTTCTTATCTCTTTAAGCTGATGCATATTTGTCTTTTGAATCACAGTGTTTACCTGGAAAAGATGCACTCCACTCTCTTTTACAATCTCCAATGTTTTCATTGCTTTCCCAAATGCTCCCCTGCCACGAATTTTATCATGAACATCCTTTAATCCATCAATTGAAATAGCAATATCCACTTTCGAACAATCAGCCTGAAGCAGGAATTGCTGGACGCGTTCTGGAAAACCTCCGCTTGTCGTAATCTCGAGATTATATCCAAGATGCGAGATTCCAGAAAGAACTTTAACAATATCCTTTCTTAAAAAAGGCTCCCCCCCTGAAATTCCAATTCGGGTATGTTTAAGAAATTTAGAAGAGGAAAAAATCTTCATAATCTCTTCATAAGTCATTTCATTTTTGTCAGGCTTATTTTCAAGAAAACAATGCTTGCATTTGTAATTGCAATCATCTGTCGGAAAATACACAATCCAGGCAGGGTTTTCTAAACAAGGTTTTTCTACTTTGAAAGCTTCCATTTGCACTCCAGGTTATACAATCCCTGCTCATGGTTATTAGCTTTTATAACCTTGAACATATACATTTTATTATGCCAGTCATAATGATAATGATGAGCATCATGCACCATGACATTTAAGTAAAAGTCTCCCCCCCACATGCTCAGCCTAGGAATAACACATTCAATAAACCCTCTTTCCCGTAATCCAGGCATTGAATAATTCTCTACTTCAGTATTTGTACCAAAGCAATGCCCCCCATCTTTATAGAAAACACCAATGCCAAAGACAGGATTCTTAACATCTTTATGTTTTTTATAATGTATCCTTATCTTTAAAGAGTCCCCTGTAGCAAAAACAGAAGTTTTCTTGCCGAACTTATCAAACAAATCAACTTGAGTGATTTCAATTTCGCGTGTCCCCCATCTCACACCAACAATTTTTTTCAAATCCTCAATCCTCTCAAAATCAGGCATGTTGTTTTTTTTCCGAAAGTCAACACTTTTTCCTTTAAGTGCTTCTCGCCCCTCGGAAAAAGAAGGCTCCTGAAAAGTGCTGTAAAAATATTTATCGATAATATACCCTGGCTCATCCAATGCAACCTGCTTTCCCTGCTGGAGAAGCATAGCCCTGTCGCAGAATTTTTTAACAGCATTAAGGTCATGCGAAACAAAAAGAATAGTTCTCTTATTATCTTTAAACTCCCTAAACACATCAAAGCATTTCCTTTGGAATTTCAAATCCCCCACAGCCAAAACCTCATCAACTAATAAAATGTCAGGATTAGTCTGAATCGCTGTAGAAAAGGCAAGCCTTACCCTCATCCCAGAAGAATAGGTATTGAGCTTAGCATCTATAAATTGCTCCAAGCCTGAAAACTCAATAAGCTCATCCATATTTTTTTTCATCTCAGATTTGCTTATCCCTAAGAGCTGCCCATAAAGCATCGCATTCTCCCTCCCGCTTGATTCATCATGAAACCCTAAACCTAGTTCGAGGAAAGGAACCACTCTCCCCCTCGCAACAATACTCCCCTTTGTAGGATTAAGCACTTTTGCAATCAGTTTCAAAAGGGTGGTTTTTCCAGAGCCATTCTCGCCAATCACCCCGAAAAATTCACCCTCAGAAACATGAAAATTAATGTCCTGAAGAGCCCAGAATTCTTCATATCTTCTTGGATTAAACACTCCTTTGAGCCCATGGAAAAGAGTTGAAGGCTCTCTTTCATGAAAAATACGAAATGACTTCCAAAGATTCTTAACTTCTATCATAGGCGCTCAGCTATAGATTTTTTTTTGATGTTGTAGAAAAGATACCCCAGCAACGAAATTGCAATTGCCAATATAAAACTTGCGAAACCAGAAAAAAAAGAAGGAATTTGAGCTTGCAAAATACTCTCCCTGACATGCACAACAATATTGGCGAGAGGATTAAGAAGATAATAAGAAAGATATTGCTTGGGAACAAAATCAAGTGGGTAAGCAATGGGTGTAACCCAAAATCCAATCTGCAGAAGAATCTCCCAGACATGGCTAATATCCCTATATTGTGTAAAAAGGGGCGCGAGAAAAAAAGATAATCCAAGGGAAATAAAAAAAATCTCAAGGAAAGGGAGAGGAAGATAAAACAACGAAAGACCAGGAACCCCCTTCAAGATAACCAAGAGCACCAAAAAAACAAAAAAATTCAGCAGAAAAGAAATGAATGCAGTAAGGCAGGCACTGATAATGCACAATTCATATTTAAAATATGTTTTTTTAATAATGCTTCCCTTTGAAACAAGCCCATGCAATCCAGCAGTCGTGCTTTCTGAAAAGAAGTTCCATAACAAAATACCAATCAAAAGAAAGAAGGCATAATCAGGAACATTTATTTTTAAAAAATACTGGAGCACAACGTAAAAGGTGAGAAACAAAGCAAAAGGCTTAAGCAGCGACCAGAAAAAACCGAGTACAGAATTTTGATACCTTAATTTAAACTCCCGTAAAGTAAGCTCTTTAAGCAGAGAAAGCTCTTGACGCGTAAACATGCTTCAACAATTATCATCATGATTTAAAAATCTACCTTAGGCAAGTTTTACATCCTGGAGTGCAATACTCAAACATCTTTTATCTTTACTCTCTGAAATAGAAGAAGGCTTCTCACATCCATCTTTGCTCTTTAATTCAATAATATTTTCTCCTTCATGGAGAAGAAGTGGAATAGAGATTTGCTGTTTTTCTATAACCTCATGTTCAAACACGCGCTCTCCATCAAGATACACCCGAAGAGTTCTGGGACCACTAAAAATATATTTTGCTGTAATCTGCAGGGTTCTATTCTCTGGTTTAAATACAACAATTTTTAGAGAAGCCTTTTTCCCAATCCAGTTAAATGTATTTCCCTCCAAATCTTTTTCCTGCCACGACCATCCTTTATCCATCAATATAAATGGCTCTTGAATATTTTCTCCAGGAACATTATACACAATAAGCTCTCCATCTTCATAGATTTTCTGAAATGAATCATCAAGGAAAGTTTTGGTTTTATTATACTGTTCATTGCCATACCAATCCTTATACTTGCTATAATTATAAGGAGAACTTGGTCCGGAAAAAATCAACCAGTCTACATGAGAGCCATACCATTTTTTATGGAGAATAATTTTCTTCACATGATAATAATTGAGAATTGACCCAGCATTTTTTTGAGGGTCCTGAATAATAATGTCACCAGCTTGCTCACTATCAATAGCATCATCTGCAAAGAATATTTTTTTCATCAAGAAAAGTTTATAGGTTAATCGCTGGCTATTATGATGCCAAAGAACTTCTTTATTGTGAAAATTCATATAAAATAAGAATGCATTTGGAAGAGGGGTTGTAAGAGGAAGCTCAATAATAGCATAGTTTTGAGAATCGTTGTTGAGGATTTCATAAAAATCAGGAATCTCCGCAGCCTGCCTCACACCATAGATGTAAAAAAGTGCAAATAAAACACAAATCAGCATTGCCAGAAAAATCAACCCCCTTCTCCAACCTCTGAGAAATAAGGCAATAATGAAAAGAGAAAGAAATGATAAAAAAGCCCCAACAAGAAATATTTCTGGAAAATAAGAGATTTCTACAATGTTAAATCCTGCAGGAACGTGAACAGCAAGCAGCCCATTATAATTAAAAGGCTCTCCAACAGAAGACCTCCAGCTCTTGCCGTAATTTTTGTTAAGAACCAGCACATCTCCAGCAGAAGTGTTTGCTTCAATAACAACTTTACGGGGAGAAAAATAAATCTGCTTTGCATCCCCTCCAGAAAGAAGATAAGTCTCCCCTCTATAATAAGAAGATTCTTTAGGAATTGCCGAAACAGAAGTACCTAACCTAATCTGCTCAAAGCATGTTAAATCACCCTTATTTTCTAAGAGCGTCAGATAATGGCTGCTTGAAGAAATACCTTGATATTTCGTAAGATTAATCGTTTGGTAAAAACCAGATGCAGGCTGCAAGGCAGGCATTTCAACAGCGACAGCATCCAAAAGTAGAGGTTGATTCATAACCCATAAACCCCCGCCAAGAAGCACAAGAAAAACTATTCCAAGAAATGCCTGAAATCTCCTTGAAGCAAACCACCCAAGCAGCCAAGAAAATCCCAATCCAACAAGCAGAGAAAATCCAAAGAGTAAAATTACATTAACCCTGCCAATAATGTAAAAAGAATCAAAGGGCGGAAAATAATGGAGAAGCTTCCACAAATTTATTGGAAAATTACTTCCAAAGGAAAGAGCAATAAAAAAAACCACGCTAAACAGGAACGCTTTATCACGCTTCCAGCAAAGAAAAAAACCAAGAACAAGAAAACCCAAACCCACAATCCCAATTCCCAAACTTCCCTCCCACCATCTCGGGGCATCGGGAGGAGCAGGATTTGCAGCATCATAATATCTGCTCACAGGCATTGACTTCATCACAGAATAAGAAAAATCAGCAATAGAATCTCCTTCATCCGCAGCAAAGGAAGCAGCTCTTGGATTATCATGGACAAAATCAAGAAGAGGAACTAACTTGATTGAAGCAATCATAAAAAACATCAGGAAAATAAAAAGAGCAACAAAGATAGCTCTAGCATTCTTTTCAAACATGCTTTTCAAAATGCTATAAATAAGAAGGAAGAACATAAAGAAGAAAAGTTCATAAATTGCGCCTGTAAAGAATGCCAAAGCTAGAAGTGCAGAGGAAGCAGCAGCATATCTCCACCTCTTTAATCCATATACCCCTTTAAGAAAGAAAAGAAATGCCAATGGATAAAATCCTAAAGCCAGATAACTAAGCTGTCCAACACCAATCCTCATAGCAAAAGGAGCACTCAGCATATAAGTAAGCGCAGCTGCAATCGCTGCAATCATTGATACTTTAAAATACCTCGCTAAAAAATACATTCCCAATAAACCAATAAAAAAATGAACCAGAATAGCAATTTTAATTCCAGAAAGCGTGCCAAAAAGCAAAACAAAGAGAAATGTTGGAGAAAAGATTTGGGATTCTGGATGTGATAAAAGAATATTCCCTCCGCAATAATAAGGATTCCACAAGGGAGTCTGATGAAACCCCATAATGCTTTTCCTTGCTGCTTCATTGTAAAACAGCCATATATCCCAGTCCAATATCCCAAGGGAGGAAAAATGCGTAAACAAAGGCAGGGTATAAAGCACACTCACAAAGAGAAAAAGCAGCAAAATTTCATAATGTTCTCTAAAAAATTTTTTAACCCCCATGCTTAAACACCACAATTATGACGTAAAGACCGATATCTTTTTATACATTTGGTAAATTCAATGGAAACTGGATTTTGAAAACTACAATATCACTAAAGAAGGGAAGGTAAATTCTTTTAAATCTTAGAAAACGAAATTTTTTCAAGAATGGAATGTCGCTTTTGAACACACTTAAAAAAACGCTTCCGTCTTTAGAAAGATAAGTAGGTACTTTCATCAAAAACTTTTGAATCAGCATCCTTCTGGGCTTTGAAAATCTTCCATTAAGGAGAGCCCGATCAAGGAGGTAAGAAATCCTTGTTTCCAAGAAATAAGGAAGAGATTTTTCAAGCAGAAATGCCAGAGTACTGAATGAACGAAAAGGGAAATAAGGTGTAAGGAATACAATGCAGTCATATTCTCCTTTTACATGGGTATATAAATCGGAACAAACCAATTGAATGCGAACACTGTTCAATCTTGCATTCTCTTGTGCATGGCCAATAACACGTTCATAAACATCTGTTGCAGTGACCTGGGCACCATTCTTTGCTAGATAGACAGCAATTACTCCTGTTCCTGTACCTATCTCTAAAACACGTTTAAACCCTCCTTCTGCTATATGCCTCGCAAGAAATATACTATTTCGATGTACGGGATAAGTGTATCTTGTCTCCTTTATTTCAATTCCTAATTCATTGATAAACATGTTATGCATGCATAAATGCAAGAGCCCCCCGAATATTTTGATGCAGGGCATCAATACCTTGTGTTTTTCGCAACCTTTTTAAAACATATTCCCCCCTCAAATAAAATCGCCTGTGCGCAATATGCATTAATCTTTCTAATTCCTCTTCACGCATAGTATAAGGAACAAACCCTCCTTTTTCTTGTGTTTGACTATCTTGGAAAGAAACAACCTTCCCATATTTCTCAATCTCTCTGGACAGCAAGGTCCCTGGATGCGCACCCATAGTGTTGAACTTTGCAAAATCAAGGTCAAGCTTGCATGCAAAATCAATCGTCTTTAATCCCTCCTGAAAAGTCTCTCCAGGAATCCCAAAGATAAAAGAGCCAAAACTCATAATCCCGGATTTATGCGTAGCCGCAACTCCCTCAACAACCTGCCGAAGAGTCTGACCCTTATTCAGAATGTCCATATTCTTCTGCACCCCAGATTCAAGCCCATACAGCAACCTCCAGCAACCAGCCTTCTTCATCTCTTTTAAGAGCTCAAGGTTCACTGCCCCCACCCGTGCATTCCCAGACCATACAACATCAAGATTCCTCATGCGAATCTCTTTACAAAGCCCATAAATCCATTTCTTATTATCAGTAAGCCCATTATCCCAAAATAAGAAATCTTTAATTTTATACTTCCCTATTAAAAATTCCATCTCATCAGCAACCCCCCCGGGATTGCGATACCGGGCAGGAGAAGGTAAAATAGTAATATGGCAGAACGTACATCGATAAGGGCACCCTCTTGAGCCCATTATTGTCGTATTCGGCAACTTAAGATAGTTTCCAATTCCAGGACAATATTTCTTTAAGTCAATGAGGTCACGGGCAGGCCAGGGCAGCACATCCAAATCCTGAATAAGAGGCATCTCTCGGGTTCTGACAATATTTCCATGCAAGCGAAAAGCAAGTCCCTTCACATTTCTTAAGTCTCTTTGCTTTTCCAAAGCATCGCACAAATCTCTAAGAATATGCTCCCCATCACCAAAAGCAGCAAAATCAAGCTCAGGACATTCAGCTAAGCATCTCTCTTTATATGCATCAGGTAACGAACCTCCCGCAAGAAAATAGACATCAGGAAATTCTTTCTTGAAAAGACCAACCATCTTTTTACAGAGCTCCCAGCTAAACCCGGTAGCAGACACCCCTACAAGTTCTGGTGAATGAATACGAAGAGCTTTTTGCATATCCTGAAAGCTTTCAAAAGCACCATCTTTAACGAACACATTATGACCTTCTTTCCTCAATGCTGCTGCAATGTAAAGAATCCCAAGAGGGGGCGTTACACCCGAGATTAATCCAAACCCCTTGTCAAACCAAGACCTCTTATTCAGGAAGGGGCTATATGTCTCTTGAAAGCTATAGGGGGGAGTAATCAGAAGAATCCTCATGTTCTCCCTCCAGCAGCAAGCACAAAACCGCTCAAGCCCCCCAATAACCAGATAAAGTTTCTGAAATAAACAAGAGGCAGACTATACACAGCAAAAAGATAATCTTCCTTTCTGCCGAGAAACACAAAAAAAGGAATATTGAAGAGTGCTATGGCTATAAGGAAACCAAGAGCACTAAGGGCAAACGCCTTGAAGGAAAGGAATAAAAAAAAGAATGATGCGAGAAATAATGCAGTTATCAAAACCTCAAAATAATTCATCTTATCTTCAAAAGTCTCATCTACAAGCATTTTTTTGTTGGCAAGAAAAAGAGGGACATCATCCCTGCTTGAAATAAACTGCTTGCAAGCATAAACATTGATGCGAGAAGGAAAATGGTGTTTTACATGAATCTTAGGCTCCCAGAGAATCTTATACTTCTTGCCAAACCGATAAGAGAACTCAAGGTCATCAGAGTATCTTCCTATTTCAGAAAACCCACCTACATTAAAAAAGGCATCTCGTTTGCATGCGAAATTACATGAGGGAAAGGTTTTCACATACCGCTTCAACCTACCTTCCCGGAAGAGCAATTCATAAAAAGAAAATTTTGAAATAAAGGCATCTTCAACAAATCCAGAATATTGCCCTGCAACTGCATCTATTTTAAACTCTCTAAAATCCTCAACAATCCTCAATAACCATCCACGATGAACAATACAATCTGAATCGAGAAACACAAGAGTTTCCCCTCTTGCAAGTTTAGCACCTTTGTTTCTAGAGGGTCCAGAACCAACCCTTTGTTTATTCCGGGCAAATCTACAAGGGAATTTTTCAGTTACATTATTGACATCATCACTGCTCGCATCATCCACAACAATAACTTCAAAAAGAGTGTATGAAGAAGAGAAAACAGATTCCAAACATTTTCCCAAGTGCTCAGCATCATTATGCACAGGAATAATAACGGAGATGAATGGGTTTTTCATCCAAGAGGGGAGTATTTAAATATTTAAAATCATATCGAAAGAAAATGAAGCTTAAAAAATACAGGTTTCTCGCATTAATCATCGTGCTTTTTTTGCTTACTCGGATGATTCTTATCTATACATCACCAGACACCTATGATCCAGAAGCCTGTGTAATTGGCAATACAGCAAGTGAATTGCTTGAGGGGCTAAAACAGCCATATAATCAATACGAACACCAAAACAATTATGGCAACACCCTTATGACACCCTTTCTTTTAGCACCTTTATTCATCGTGCTGGGAAAAACGAGCCTTTCGATTCTACTCGCAGGAATCCTTGTTTCTTTGAGCATGCTTATTGCCCTTTACATATTTTTAAAAAAGTTCTTTGATGGCTATACAGCAGAATACGCCTCAATATTATTTATTTTATCTCCTGCATCATATACAATCTCAGAGTTATTTATAGGTCACGGGCATGTTCACATTACCTTATTTATTCTTATTGCCCTTTTCTTTTTCTTCAAGTTCTACTTCGAGGAGAAGAATACATTAAATCTAATTCTTTTCGGTTTCTTTAGCGGATTAGGGCTGTTTTTTTCAAATATTTTTTTGTTCATCCTTCCCCCATGCATCCTCTTCTGGTTTTTTAAAGATAAAACGTTCTTTCTAAAAATCAAATTTTTCATTTTCCTGTTTTCGGTATTGCTTGGATTAATTCCTTGGATATATGTGAATGCCAGGACAAATTTTAAAGGATTAAGCCTATTTACATCCGGGTTTGGTAGCCCTCACTTATTAGAGAAGGTATATGGGATTTTTCTAAAGTTCACACATCTTATCCTCTACGATTTGCCAAACTCTTTTAACTTTAGAGATATACTCCTGCCAAGAAGCATAATAAATTATTCTTACTATTGTATATTCTTAATCTTATTCTTTTACATTGCATATAAAAGTCTGCCGCGAATCACCAGCTTATTTAAGTGCAGAATTGCAGGTATTCCATCAGCAAGCCTAAAGCAATTGTTCATCATAATCACTATTGTATCCTTCTTTTTCATATTCATAATCAGCAACTTCGTAATTGATGAGGCGGTTTACCCAAGGCAGTATCGCTACCTCATGCCCATATTCCCATTCATCATAATTACTTTAGCAATGGGAATCTCCGAAATTTCTATCAATCTTAAAAAATTGTCAAAAATCTTATTCTTTTTTCTGGTAGTATTGGGAGTGATAGTCAACTTTGGGCTCATCTCAACTTCATCAGAATGGGGGTTTGAAAAAAACTCTAATCCAGAACCTGTTTGTTATTCCCTTCTAGGATTCAATTTTGGTTCACGAGATAAGCTAAACCCAGAAACAGCTTTTTATAAATGCTCTTTGCTGGAAAAAGAAGAAGATAGGGAGAGCTGCTATAAGGGGGTAGGATTAGGAGTAGCGGATGCAATAGGGGGAAATAATTTTAATCTCACAATAAATACATGCACACAAATCAATGAAGCATATAGGAATACCTGCTATCTTGGAGCAGGATGGGTTGTTGGTCAGAAGGATTTTTTTGATAAAAAAGGTTTAACAAGCGATGAAGATTGTAACTTATTCGAAGAAAAATACAAGCCAGAATGTTACAGGGGTGTAGGATGGTTTTTTGGATGGTACTATGGATATTACCCAGATCAAGCAGGTCTTGAATGTGGAAAACTAAATGCAACATACAATCAGCATTGCTACGAGTGGCTTGGATATGTAATTGGCGAGGTAAGGGGAGATATAACCTTAGGAATCAAAGATTGCGAAAGGTTTAAAGACTCTTCCACCTGTTGCAAGGGACTCTTAGAATTTGCAAATTTTAGCAGAATAAGCCTAGAAAGCAAAGAAGATTATTGCACTCTTGCAGCAAAAAAATCCAGATAAATAAAATGACATCAATAATGATTACGGGAGCTTCAGGGTATGTGGGTTCAGCATTAGTATGGCATCTTTCTCAAAAATATTGCATTATTCCAATCGCATATCAAAATCCAGGGCATGGTGCAAGAAGTGTTAATTTAACAGATGAAAGAGAAGTTGCTCATCTTGCTGAAATAGAGAGCCCAGACATTATCATTCATGCAGCAGGAAAAAAAGCCCAAGCATGCGAAGAAAAACCGTCATCCGCAAGAATCAATGAGCTAGGTGCACAATTACTCGTAAAGCACTTCCCTTCCACCCAAATCTATGATATCTCAACTGATTCTTGCGGATGACGGTTTTTCTGAAGATATACGGAAAGTGATTGCCCAAATCCACAAACAACCTATGGAAAAACAAAACTTGCCGGGGAGCAAGCGTATAGTCAAGATAAAGATTGCATTGTCAGGACCGCAGGATTATTCAGCACGCAACCATCGGGGTTTATATCCTATGTACTCTCTAGATTCTCCCAAGGAAAATCCATAGAAGCTTTTACTAACATATACAACACCCCAACGTATCTTCCTTACTTTTGCAATCACCTCGAGGCAATAATTGAAGAAAGATTAATTGGTTTATTCCATGTTGCAGGTTGTGAACGAGTGAGCAGGTTCGAATTTGCGAAGCTCATAGCAAGAATATTCAACTACGATGAAAAATTAATTCGCGGAGTAAATGCTCCGGAAACATTTTTAAGCCCCCATGATTTGTCATTAGATAGTTCGATGATTAGAGATGTACTGAAACTTGAAATGGACACACTTTCAAATGCTTTAAAGGAAATGTATGGTAAAATATCCACATTTGAGAACAGAAATCCTTAAACGGACAACGAAAATAGATAAGATAAAGTTTTAAGAGGAGTTTAATTGGAAGTCATAAAACCATTCGTGGCCGTTTCAGATTACAGGGGATCAATAGACGAGGTTGTAAAGGGCCGTTTATGGAAACAGCTCAATTATGTTAGGACAAATCAAGGTGCAATAAGAGGCAATCATTTTCATAAAATTCTTTCAGAGTTGCATTATGTCGTAAGCGGAGAAATAAGAGTACATATTAGAGACTTAAGAACGAATGAAGAGGCAACTTATCACTTAGGAGAGGGTTCTTGTTTTATTGTAGAGCCCCACGAATATCATACATTAGAGCATCTGACAGATACAGAATATGTAGTTTTATTCTCAGAAGAATTTAATCCAGAACAACCTGATATACATAAGAATGAAGACTAAGCAATTAACAATAATCATTCCATCGCATAACGAAGAAGGGAATATCGTTACCTGCATCAATAAGATTCCGGAATTAAAATGGGATACAGAAATCATTGTGGTGGATGATGGAACAGACAATACAGCTAAACTAGCAAGAGAACTGGCAGAAAATAGAAAAAACCTTATTGTTCTCCACTTTAATCAAAAGCTTGGACAAGGAGGAGCCATCTTAAAAGCCCTGGAAAAAGCAACAGGTAAAGTTGTAATAACATTAGATGCCGATTATACTGTTGATCCGTCAGAAATAGAATATATCGTAAAGCCTATATTCAATGGCGAAGCAGATTTTGTTATTACCTCAAGATTTGTTTACCCTATGGAAAAAGGGGCAATGCCTCGCCCCCATATAATTGGAAACAAGTTTTTCACTTTGCTTACATCTTTGATCATAAGAAAATATCTCACAGATGTCTTTTGTGGAACAAGGGCTTTTAAGAAAGAATTACTGCAGGGAAAATTAACAGAAAAGCAGTGGCCCGCCCTTGATATGATTTTTGAAGCAAAGAAGAACAAGCTCAGAATACTTGAGCTTCCAATCCATTACAAAGCAAGGAAATCAGGAACATCAAAAGTAAGTACCTTTAAAACAGGATGCATACATGTGAGAGATATTCTTGATAAAATAAACAGGTATTACTTTTGATTTATTGTACTATCATCGCACAATCTTTTACATTTTCAACAAAAAGGGCTAGGTCAAACTCTTTTGCCCTTTTCTCACAAGCTTGTCTATATTTCCCAGGATTCTTTGATATTTCTTTAACAGCTTTTGTCAACGCATCAACATTAGCAGTAACCAACATCCCGGTAACCCCATCAATCACAGTTTCTTTATAGCCCCCTTCATTTACAGCAACAACAGGTTTTCCAGAAGCCATTGCTTCTAAGGGAGTAATACCAAAATCCTCGTCAAGGGCAGTAGTAATGAAACCCTTGCAATCCGCATATAATCCAAGAAGCTTTATTTCAGCAACCTCTCCCAAGAGGGTAACATTTGGTGGTAAATTTTGTAACTGCTTGAAATAATGCTCAGCATGGTCTCCCTTCGAATACCCTCCCACAATAACAAGCCTTTCATATGGAAGATTTCGAAATATCTCAATTTGAAGCTCTACCCTTTTTTCAGGGTATATTCTGTTAACACTCAGCCAGAAATCTCCATTCTTTTTATATCTATATCTTGAGCAATCAACATAAGGATACAAAACAGTTGCATCTTTCTGATAAAACATTTTTACTCTCTTCTGTGTATTGATGGAGTTGGAAAGAATCTTATCAACATGTTGAATGTATTTTTTTAAGAGAATAGTGTGGAATTTTACCCAGAAGATAAAGAAATTTTTTTTTATAAAATTTTGACGTTTTTTGAAAGTTTCGTATAAATCAAAAAATGCACGAATAGGGCTATGGCAATAGTAAATATTAGGTTTATGTTTCCTTGCAGCAAATACAGACCACCCTGTACTGAGAATGAAAAAATCATAATCTTTGCTGAAATCACATCTAGCAAACCTCAAAGAAGTAATAATCTGTTTAAATGGGGGAATCTGCGGGTTCCTCCCTAAAGAGATAATATTTACATCATCAAATCCCATCTTTTTAACAGCTTCCACATCAACATCAGTTGTAATTACATCAGCTTTCAAAATTCTCGCAATCATCAACGCAATTTTCTCTCCGCCGCCGATACACCCAAAATAATCATGAAATATTGCTGCTTTCATTAAACCTCCAGATAAAGACCTCACTGTTTGAATAGAACGGGATTAAAAAATCCATCGTTTTGTAACCATCAAAATTAATCTGTTTAAAGACATGGGGGGCATTAAGAACATCCAGCCCTCGTATAAAAGAATGCCTAGAGATAACAAAGTAGTTTACATGATCTCTGGAAAAAATAGCACGTATAGCCTCTCTATCTTTCTGATAATATATTTTTTGATAATCATCATTGGAATTGAAATCAGGTCCAACAACAGCAACATGGTCAAGCTGGGTTATCAGCGTATTAGCAACAAATACGTCAGAATACACAGTAGCGTTTTGAGGGATCATTTGAAGTCCAAAAATAAATTCTGGCGAGTAAGCTTCCAGACTTCTCGGAGGGAGGGTATGAAGGAAAATAGAGAAGAAAATCAAAAAGGCAAGGATTACAAATAAAGCGATTTTCCAAACATTCTTCTTAAGCAGAGGGAGGAACTCTCTCAAACTTATAACTGCGAATAAAGACCCATAGTAATCAAAAATCCTTGCAGAAACGTCAAATGCTGTAAAGAGAATAAACAAGGGAAAAGCAGTTAGAAAGTAGGAAAAAATAAACAGTTCTTTTTTCTCAAGCTTTCTTTTATTAGTGATAATCCTGTAAAGATAAACCGGAAGAAAAGATACGAGCAGCAGCCTGGCTGAAATGATAAGATAAAAATATGCTCCCCCTGGGTAGGATAGAATATAAAACACGAATTTCTGAAGAAGCAAAGGCACGCGATGAAGAAAATCAGAAAAAAAAGGCAGTTCATAAATCAGCCCAAAAGACACAACCGCTAAAAGAGAGCCTATAGCGATGAAAATAAGAAACTTATCTCGAGCACCATCTTCTTTTCGATAGAGATATGCATAAAAAATAAGCAGGAAGAAAGAAGTGAAGAGACCGACGAATGCAGGTGAAAGATCACTGTCAAAAAGGATGAAAATAATAATCATCCAAAACACAAGGTAAATCCACTTTCTTGTTTTTAGAAATTGAAAGCTCAAAAATAACAAAAGAGCGTAATACGCAAAAGTATGCACTACGACATTAAGAGTCGGATTTGTTAAATAAACCAATCCAGCAAATAACGCCAGAGAGACGCCAAAAAACCACCTATACAAAAAGAGAGTAGCAGCTAAACTGACGATGGTCCAGAAAAAAAAGTTCATCCATTTTGAAGGAACAAGGGCATTGATAAAACTCCCAAGGAGGTTATACGTTGAGTGGTGCATCTCATTAACAATATTTTGAATATAAGGAGAGTCAATATTGGGAGCTGCACCCTGAAAGGCATAACCTTGAATAAAATAACTCTGAAAGCAATACGAACAGGTTTTTTGAGCCCAAAGGGATGTTAGAACAGAAGCCAGAATAACCATTCCTAAAATTATAAAAGCAAAATGCTTGTTTTTCATTTAACCCTCAGTTTTTCATGTTCATGTAAACTTAAAAAATAGTTCTCTACAATCTCAGCTATATGCTTGATATCAAAATCCCTTAATAGGATTTTTCTGCTATAAGGAATTTTTATACAATCTTGTATTGCTTTTCTTAACCCATTAACATCTCGTTTGCAAAGAAATTTCTCACCCACAAGATGTTTTGCATAGTTATACTTGCTGTCTGTTGTAATCACCTTGCATCCACATGCAATGGCCTCCAAAGCAGCCAATCCAAAACCTTCTCTTTCAGAGGGCAATACGAGAATATTAGAGGATTTCATATATCCATAAACCTCTTCCTCTTTTTCAAGAATCCCAAGAAATGAAACATTGTTCACTTGAAGATTTTCAGCAAGTTCTTGAAGATAAGCTCTTTCAGGTCCATCCCCAATAATCCCAACTTTAAACGGTAGATCCTTAACAGCATTAATCAGGATATCTACCCCTTTTTCAGGAATCAATCTCCCAACAAAAAGGATGTCAAATTTTTGAGAAGAAGGTTGCACTTTTTTAATCTTCTCCAAATCAACCCCGACAGGAATGCATTTGGATTTCACAGGCAGGTGCTTAGCAGTTGCAGGAGATAATACAAGCTGATGCTTGGTTAATCTAAAGCAGAGCCATTCGATAAAAAAACCAAAATACCCGAAGATTCCCAAATTTCTCCATCGCTCTCTCCAAACCTCAATCCACATAATTACAAGGGGCTTTTTCTTCCATAAACAATACGCCTTGCTAACAAAGCAGGGAAAATAAGGAAAATTTTCACATTCAACAATATCAAAGTCATAATTAAATAAATCTCTTGCAAGATGAAAACTAAAATAGATAGGCTGAAAGAAGGACCTTCTGCCTGATTTAGCATATAAAGGAACAGCTTTGCAAACCCCATGCAATGTAACGTCATCACGAATGATCTTATTGTCGCCTCGCCAGTATTTCATTCCGAACACATGGACCTCATGATTCTTACTTAACTCTCTAGCCACATCATAGATTCTCTTTTCTCCCCCGCCTTTTACATAAGGATAGACGGCATCGTATACAAAAGCTATTTTCATTTACTCTTCTTTAAAGAACAAAGATAGCAATTCTTAAGAACTTTACCTTCTTCCATTTACAGAGCTTTATTCCAAAGAATACAAATGAAATGCCTGAATCCATCACGAAAAGAATGTAGCTTTGAAACACCCTTGCGAGGGTGGTAGGTAATAGGGATTTCATAAATTCTATAGCCAGATTTAACGGTTTTTATTATCATTTCAAGTGCAAATTCCATCCCTTTGCTTCTAAACTGAACATCGTGAAGAATTTTCCGTCTGAATGCACGATAACCACAATGAGTATCACTAAGACTTGTTTTATACACATAATTGAAAAGTGCATTCAAAATAGGATTCCCAACATATTGATGCAGCCACTTCATCGCACCAGGAAGAATCTCCCCTCTAAAACGTGAACCGATAACAAAATCATATCCTTTATCCAGAGCATCAATAAATCTAGGAATCTCAAGAAAATCATAGGTATTGTCAGCATCCCCGATAATGATATATTTGCCATTCACAAAAGGGAAAGCTTCAAGATAAGCATTTCCATATCCCTGCTTGCCATGCCGAATAACTCTTACCCCCAATCCTTTTGCAATTTCAGCACTATTGTCTGTTGAAGAATCAGAAACAAGAATCTCCCCATTTATTTTTCGTTGCCGGAATACTTTTTTAATCTTTTGGATGCAGTCTTTTATCGTAAGCTCTTCATTCCTGCAGGGAAGTATAACTGAAACATCAATCTTTTCCATGTTATAAAAAGCAGAGCAAGCTATATAAATTGTATTAAAGGCGCATAAAAAACCTTAAATACTTTGTTCCAATTAAAGTTCTATGCAAAAAAAGACAAAGGTGATTTTGATTGTTCTTATTGTCATTTTAGCATTAGTTATAGCTCAGTTTATCTTATCTTCAAATGGAATCAACATCTTCTCTCAGCCCCCGGAAGCAGCAGTTCGTGTCGAAGTTACTGGCTAATCAAAAAAGGTGAATCAAATTTCAAAGAACCATTTCTTGGAGGTTCAGGAAACAAATCAGTTTGAGGGTTATCCATTCTTTTTCTCCAAAGATAAAAATTTCCTTTTCTTCTAGCCTCAGCACCAGCAGTCCAAAAAACAGAAGTAGCCAAAGCACCATCAACCCTTCCATCAGATAAAAACTCAGGAAATTGCAATAAAAATTCTAAGGCATCTCTTTCAACCCTTTCATATTCTTCAGGAGAAGAAGAAACAATAACCGATTTCCCTTTTGACTTGCCATTTTTCCTTAGCTTAGGAATATATAGATGAGGATTTGAGACCGATATGCCCAGCCCTGAAAGTTGCCTAAAAAGATGCCTGTCTATAGTTAGAAGTTGATCCCCTCCAAGACACAGATACCAAAAAGAAGCCGTTTTATTGTTAATCCATTTAGTACCAGTTAATTCATCTCTCTTTTCAAGAGGACTAACAAGGTAATCAAGAGAAAATTGAGCAGCCCCTCCAGAATAAGATTTCAAAAAGTCAAAAGCAGGTTTATATCTATTTTCAGGCCAGAGCAAACTATTCTCCAAACCTTTAGCGTGCACAAACTCATCATCTTGAACTTCCTCAAGACTATACTTGCACAAATCCCGTGAAAACTTAACAGGTCTTTCAAAGCTCTGCCCTTGATTTGCAATGCAAAAAGCTAAACTTATCCAGCACATTCGTAAAGCATCTTCAGAAAATCCTTCTTCTTTTAGTAATCTCCCAGGCAAAGTGAGTTTATCCAAAACACCTTTCGCTTGTTCAATCAACCCAATTTCATTAAGAGGAATCCCCAGGTACAATAGTTGTTTATCACCAACAGAGAAATAATAATTATTTTTTTCTTCCACCATTATGGTTTACTCCAGACCAACTGATAACATTTCTTTCCTGGAAAATAGGAAGAACTCTCTGCTCGATATTAGCTCTTCCCCCCTTTGACCAAAACCCTCCTTCCCTAAGTCTGCCTGTTTTATAATAGCTGCCCAGCATATTCGGTCGGTTACAATCATCATACATAGGACAAACTGATTGGCACCACATCTCATCCCTTCTCCCACATCCATGCACACCCAAGCCCCATAATGCAGAATCTAAATCAATCACGCTTAACCCGAGCTCATCACACATCTCTCTCAAGAACTGAGCAAGAGGAGGGATAATCTCAAAATCAGAAATATCTTTTTCAGGCAGAGAAAGAACTCCAAGCGCATGCAACCCTCTAATATCGTGATGGTCTATCTTCACTTCCAAAAGATTTTCATTCGCATAATTATTAAGACCGTGTTTGATTAAAAAAATAAGATACAATCCAGATAAACCAGGACCAAATCTTTTGAATTCCTGCAATCTCTCTTTTGCTTCTCTTACATCGGCTACATCAACGATATTTTTTGCATTCCCCCCATATCTTTGTAAAAGCATTTCAGCATTAGTCTTAACATGTTCTGGATGATTATTCGCACCTCTGCACATCACCGCAAGGGTTTCTTCCAGAGTTTTTTTTCCTAATCCGACTGTAATTTCTGGCTGGAAAATATTTGGAAAATTTCCATTAGAGATTTCAGCGTATAATCTTCTCGCTTCTCTATAATGAGGCATAGACCTTACAGAATGGTCAGCCATTGTTACAAAAAACCAATAATTGTAATGCTCTTTCCCACCCCATTGAATCTCATTTGGAATAGGCAATTCAGGAAATAATCCTTCGTATTGAAAAATACCCTTCTTTTTTTTGTAAGCATCAACAAGCTCAGGAAAAATCTCCTTAGCCCTTTCTTTTGAAAGATGATAAGGTCTTGCCATTTTATGCATATCCTCTCCGTATCCCCTGAATAATGCTTGGAGGAACAGCAAGCATCTCATTATTTGCCAGCTTAACAGTTTTATACCCTGAAAAATGATGTTTGATATACTCTCTTATACTTGTCTGGAAAAGTTTTCTTTCAATCCTTGAATCATCTTTTATTCTATAGCAATTCCCTTCTCGCATGCGTAATAAATCTCCAATATCCCTCACAACCAAACCGCGTGGTTGAGGAAGAGAGAGCAAGCCATATCTGCTTTTTAATCTTTCACCAGAATCAGGATTTACAAGCCAATACCCTGCTTTAGGCAAACCAACATATTTTCCCTGGGCAATCTTCACACCACTCAAAACATTTTCTTTCACTCTTTTTCTTAAAGCCCCAGCACCAAGATAGAGTTCAGGAATCATCTCTCTAATCTTCATCCACCCATTAAACATCCCATTCAAGGGCATCACTGGACGTAATCGTGATTGGTAAAGAGTGCCAATCAAAGATTCTTGCAATTCTTTTCTCATCTCTTTAAACACTTCAGGTGCAGGAGCAATATCTTTTTCATCATACTCTGCTAATTTTGAAAGGCAGCCTTCGTATAAACAATCAATTTTATTCCCTTTAGGAAGAGTAAGATAAAGCTCCAGTTCACTCCCAGAAAACACATGAATCAAAGGCAGCCTAAGCTCAAGAGCCTTGACCATATGCACATCTTTCAACAAGGCAAGGAAATGAATAAACACACTCTCAGGCAGGGCATAATAAGACCCCATGTCAGGATATTCTTCAAGAATTTTTTCAACATTATCGGTTTTTGTCTTCCCCACAAACCTAACAGCTCCCTTTTCATAATTGTGAACCTCTGTAAAGTCTTTATTTTTTTCAGCATGAGCCATGTCAGCTGTTCTTTGTCCTCTAGAAATCTCTGGTATAGAGGCTTTATCTTTAAACCAAGCTTCCCTAAGAACATTAATATCCCAATCTTTTATCTCAAGAAATAAATTTAATCCTCTTTCTTGCACTTCATGGGAAAACGGTTCCCTCTCCAACCCAATGCTCTTCTGGGCAAGAGAATTATATTCATGAACAAACATGTAAAGCAATTTTAATGTTTCAGGTTTTTCATCCAAAAAAAGAAGCCTATTGACATCTTCAACCCCCCCTAATGTTCGAACAACCCGTGAATAATGAGAGGCATCTTTCTCAGGAATTAAAGGAGCTCCCCAGACAGCTGGAAAAGGAACTTTGCATCCAAAATAAAAATCAACAAGCAATCTCAATTCATCAGAATCAAACTTATATAAAACATTCTCTGCCAAATCCTCCCAGAAATTCAACTCCCCTTCTATAGGAATCGCAACACTTTCACATAACCTCATAGCCTCCATTCTTTTAGCAAGAAGCTCTTCCAGTCCCCCCATATTGCATCAAGGGGAGGAAATTTAACAAATTTTATAAACCCATCTCATTTCACAAAAGCATGGAGCATAGTTCTCATAGCCCACATCATAGCGGCAAAATCAAAATAAACATCTGGCAGATTCTCACAATAGCTTTTGCAATAATCCTAATAGTTTCAATCTTCACTCAAGGCTTTACATCATTTCAAAAACTCTCAGAAAAAAAAGCAGAAGAACTCGTTGTAACTTTTGTAAACGATAATATCCCTGGTGCATCGTCATCAATAGTTTCATCAGAAAAAACATCAGGAGTCTACAAGCTAAGATTATCAGTTAATGGTCAGGAAGGAGATTCTTACTTAACAACAGATGGAAAATTATTGTTTCCAACAGCCATACCTTTAGACCAGCCATTAAATACTCAAGGTCAGGATGCAAACACTCAGCCATCAGCGCCTTCAGGACCTGTTGATGTTGCTATTGGAAATGGAGCAGTGCTTGGAAACCAAGACGCAAAAACCACAATCATAGAGTTCTCAGATTTCCAATGCCCTTACTGTGAAAGATTCTACTCAGAAACATTCCCTCAGCTTAAGAAAGAATACATAGACACTGGAAAAGCAAAACTAATCTTCAGAAATTTCCCATTGAGTTTCCATGAAAATGCAATGCCTTCAGCATTGGCAGCAGAATGTGCTAAGGAGCAAGGAAAGTTCTGGGAATATCATGATAAATTATTTGAAAATCAGCAGGCATTAGACAGCAGCAGCTTAAAGAAATATGCCCTGGATTTAAAATTAGATATTAATAAGTTCAACGATTGCTTCGATAATAAGAAATACCAGTCAGAAATTCAGCAAGATATTCAGGATGGGCAGTCAGCAGGAGTTACAGGAACTCCAAGTTTCTTCATCAATGGAATTCCATTGGAAGGAGCCCAGCCTTTCTCAGCATTTAAAGCAGTTATTGACTCGCAATTAAACCAATAACTGCACCTCCAAAACATCCGCTATTTTCTTCACTCTCTCAATAACCAAACTCAGCTCTTTAATATCATTAAAATACATACTAAACTCACAGGCAGCATCTTTCTTCCCATAAGTATATGCTTTTGCAGTATCAACATTAATTTTCAGAGCAGCAAGTGTATGAGAAATATCAGCAAACAATCCAATCCTGTCATAAGCAACCACCTTCAATGTAATCTTGGAATCAATCTTCTCTCTCCATTCAGCCTTAATCCTTTTCTTAGAGCTTTCTTTCTTTAGGTTAATCCTCTCACAATCTTCTTTATGCACCATCACTCTATTGCTCCTTGAAACCAAACCCAGTAATCCATCACCAGGCAGGGGATTGCAGCATTTACCAAAACTAATAATTGCTTTAGGAACATTAACCTGAACAAGGCTTCCCTTGCTATTATCTTTTTCAAGATTTTTCATTGAGCCAGCAGGAATCCCTTGGAGTAAGTGCAGAGCCTGTTTAATTTTAATCCTAGCTTTCTCAGATTTGACAAATTTCAGCCAATCCCTTCCAGGCATCACCCTCTGTTTAGAAGTTACAATCTCAACTTTATCCCCACTGTGCAAGACATACTTCAAACTGACAAATTTATCATTCACTTTTCCTCCAACGCATTTATTTCCCAGCTCAGAATGTACAGCATAAGCAAAATCAACAATACAGCTTCCAGAGGGCAACTCAATCAAATCTCCTTTAGGAGTAAAAACATAGATTCTATCTCCAAAAACATCAACCAGCAAACTCTTCATAAACTCCTCTCCAGAAACATTTCTGTAATCCAGAATTTGTTTAATCCAGTTTAATTTCCTATCAAACTTTTTATCCTCTCCCAAACCTTTGTACAAAAAATGTGCAGCAACTCCAGCATTTGCAATATCATCCATCTCTTTAGTTCTTATTTGGAATTCAACATTCAACCCATCAGCAATAACAACAGTATGCAAACTCTGATATAAATTTTCCTTTGGCCTTGCAATATAATCTTTAAATTTCCCAGGCAAAGGTTTCCAAACCCCATGGATAACCCCAAGAGCCTCATAGCAGTCTTTAACACAATTAACAATAATCCTCAAGCCAATCAAGTCATAAATCTCTTCAAAGCTCACTTGTTTTTTCTGCATTTTCTTAAAGATGCTGTAAAAATTCTTCGCTCTGCCATCAATAGAAAAAAACTTAACTTTATTTTTCCTAAGAATATTAATAATATCTCTTCTTAGTTTATTGATATACTGCTCTCTCTGTTTTTTAGTCTTATCAATTTTGGTTTTGAACTCTTCAAACAATCCAGGATAAAGTTCTTTAAAAGCCAAATCTTCAAGCTCCCATTTAATATCCGCAAGCCCTAATCTATAAGCTATAGGAGAATAAACATCAAGGACTTCTTGAGCAATTCTCTTTCTTTTCTCCTGAGGCAATGCATTTATCGTCCTCATATTGTGCAGTTTATCAGCCAGTTTCACAAGGATAACGCGTAAATCTTTTGCAGTAGCAAGAAGCAGTTTTTTAACACTCTCAGCAGTGTATTCCTGCCTATGCTTCAAAGCCTTAATCTTGCTCACACCGTCAACAATTCCAGCAATCTCCAAACCAAATTCTTTTTTTAACTCGTCATAGCTATAGCTTGTATCTTCCAAAACATCATGCAACAACCCAGCACATACACAAGTGTCATCAAGTTTTAATTCAGCAAGGATAAAAGCAGTTGAAAGAGGATGCACAATATAATCCTGGCCAGAAACTCTTTTTTGCCCGGAGTGAAGCCTTGCAGAAGTCTCATAAGCCTTTTTAATCAAATCAAAATCAGCATCTTTATCATAACTCTTGATTTTTTTAATCAATCTATTGAAGTCCATAGCTCATGAATGGCTATAAAGTTTATAATTCTTTCCAGAGCAATAATCTTTAAACGCTTAAATTCCCTATAGGAATTTGGCGTGCTCAAGAACAGGTGTTCTTGACAAAAACATCTTTCTTATCTAAAGTGATGAATCAAAGAAGTAAGGAAATAGTCATTAAAGGATATGATGTAAGCTTATACGCCTTGGTCGATGAAATTTATTGTAGAAAATACAGAACAGACACAGGAATAGTTCTCACTCCATTTTATCCTCCAGGAATAGAATATTGCACAGGCCGGGGAAATACACCAGATGAAGCAACCTCAAGGGTGATGTGGAGAGTTATAGACACCATCGAAAGAGGGAAAAAAAATTTAATAAACCTAACACCAGAAGAAAAGTCTAAGTTAAGAGTCATGGCAGGATTATTCGGAGATGGCAGGGCATTTCAATAGGTTTAAAAAACATCCAAAACAAGCCAATCTATGCAAAAAATAAATTCAATAGCAATAGTCGGTTTAGGAACATTAGGAAGCCAAATAGCTAAGCAATTAGCCAGTCTAAACTACAATTTAACCTTAATAGACTTCGATACAATAGAACAAAGAAATATTCCAATCCAAACTCTTTACACCAAAGAAGATTTAGGAAAATCAAAAGTTCTTATCGCCCAAAAAAAGTTAAAACAAATAAATCCAAAATTGAAAATAAAATCATATAATGAAAGATTAACAGAGAAAAACATTAGTCTATTAGCCACAGCAGACTTGGTTATCGAATGCACAGACAATCTAACCACAAGATTTTTAATCAATGATTTCTGCCATAAAAAAATCCCTTTAATCCATACAGCAGCCTTCAAGTCATTGGCATCATTTTATATAGTAACTAAGAACAAACCCTGCCTGCATTGCATCTATCAAAGCAATCTAGACCTCAACGATTGCAGACAGTCCAACATCAATCCAGCAACAGCAGAGAAACTATCCTCATTGGTGCTCTCACAAATAAAAAATATTGAAAAAAACAAGCAGGAAAAAAGATTCTTAAGAATCAACATGGAAAATAACTCAATAGACAAAATAAAAATTACCAGGAGATGCGAAAAATGCCAAAAGTCTTCATAGAGCCTTTTTCTTTTCAGAAAAGAAAAACGTTCGCGAAAAAGAAAACAGATAGTGAAAAAACATCGGGAAAAGAAAAATGGTTAAAGTGTTTATAGAAAAAGAAAATAAAACAGTTATTGCTAAAGGAAATACTATCAAAGAGATATTAGAAAAGCTCAATATTAACCCAGAAGAAGTATTGACAGTAAAAAACAACGAGCTAGTTACTTTAGAAACAAAAATATCGGAAAAAGATTCAATAAAATTGCTTTCCGTAATTTCAGGAGGATGAAATGGCGGGGATGCATAGGGTTTATAAGGGAAACGCAGGTAGCCCTTATATGACATGCAAGAATTGTAAAGAAAAACCAGTATTCGTCCAGATAAGCAACGTGCCTTTATGCAGGCAGCATTTCATAAGATACTTTGAAAAGAAAGTTCTTTACACAATTAAAAAATTCAGTATTATAAACAAAAATGACAAAATTGTTGCAGCATTGTCAGGAGGAAAAGATTCAACAACCATACTCTATATTCTTAATGAACTCAGCAAAAAAACTCGCCATTTTACTCTTTCAGCATTATTAATTGACGAGGGTATAAAAAATTACAGAGATAAAACAAAGCAGGATGCAATAGACTTTTGCAAAAAAAATAAAATATCCCTAGAAATATTATCTTATAAAAAAGATTTAGGCAATACATTAGACGAAATGCTGAAAAAAGTTAAACAAAAGCCCTGCAGTATCTGTGGGGTTTTCAGAAGATATTTATTAAACAAAGGAGCTCGCAACCTGCATGCAACCAAGCTTGCAACAGGCCATAATCTAGATGATGAGGCCCAATCAATATTGATGAATCAATTCCGAAGAAATAATGAAACCTCTGCAAGGCTAGGACCAATAACAGGAATTTTAAAAGACAAGCAATTTATTCCAAGGATTAAACCATTGTATCTTTTAACAGAAAAAGAAGTAGCCATCTACGCATTCTTAAAGCAATTCCCAGTAACATTCACAGAATGCCCAAACGCCCCGCAAGGATACCGAGGAGACGTAAGAATCATGTTAAACCAATTAGAATCAAAATATCCAGGAACAAAGCATTCTATTGTGAATACCTTCCTAGAAAATCTCCCTTATCTGAAAGAAAGCTGCAAAACAAAGTCAACATTAAATTATTGCAAAATTTGCAAAGAGCCAACTTCAAAAGAGATTTGTCAGGCTTGTGTATTGCTTAATGAAATAAAAAAGAAAAATGTATAACCACATCGCAAAATCATACAACCAGCTCCATGAACAAGAGCAATTAAAAAAGCTTGCAATAATCAAGAAAAATATTAAATTAATCCCGCCTCTTCTCGACATCGGCTGCGGAACAGGAATAAGCACAAACTATTTTAATGTTGAAGCTGTTGGAATTGACAACTGCAAAGAAATGTTAGAAGAGGGAAAAAAACAATATAACAACCTCCAATATGCCCAAGCAGAAAAACTTCCATTCAAAGATAAATCATTCTCAACAATCATCTCAGTTACAGCATTCCATAACTTCAAAAACATGGACAAGGCACTAAAAGAAATAAAAAGAGTCAGCAAGAACAACAACATAGCAATCTCATTCTTAAAGAAATCAAAAAAGTTAAATGAATTTAGAACATTATTAAAAAAATACTACAATTTTAAGGAGATTGAAGAAGAAAAGGACATTATCTTTATGGTAAAAAATAAGAAAAAGATATAAAGAAGTTTTCCTAAATAACGTGAATGGAAGGCTTCTACTTGGACACTTCAATTTGGTTAGATTTCTATGAACAGCGAGGAGTAAACGGAGAGGAAGTAATGAAGTTAATAACAAAAATTATTCAGAAAAATTACCTGCTTGCTTATTCTGATTTGCATATAAAAGAATTCAAAAATCTCTCATATAGCCATCAAGAGATTATTGCAATATTAGCCATAGTGAAGAAGGATAAATTGAGGCACATACATATTCACGGCGGACAAATTAAAGAAGCTTTATCTCTTGCCAGACAAAGAAAAATACCCAAGAAAGATGCACTCCACGCAATTCTTTGCCGTGACAATAATCTCCAATTAATTGCAAGAGACCCACATTTCGAAAAGTTAAAAGATATTTCTTTGTATAAAATACCAGAAAGTGTTACGTGAGTTCTTTTTCTAATTCTCGAAACGCTTTTTCACCAGCTTTATGCAGTTGAGCATCAGTTGTCTTCCTTTTTGATGCTCCATACAGTCTTCTTGCTCGCAATAAAGCCTCTTCTTTTTCTAAAGAATTCATTTTCTCTCTAATTGCTTCACGAATAAACTCTGTTTTAGTCGTATACCTATGTCTCTGCATAAGCCTTTCCATATCCTCTGCAAAAGATTCTCCAAGTTTTAAACTAACCGTTTCCATGGTAATATTTAGTAATACTAAGTATTTATAAAGATTTCTATCAAAAAAACACCATTGAGTCATATATTAAACACAGAAAAAAAATATTAAAGGCTTTCATTATCGGAACATCCTAGGTTTATCATTGCCATCCCGGTTTCTTGATTCATAAGCTCCTCTGCCTTTCTTATCCTCTTCCTGAACTCTTTGAATCATTTGATCTCGGAAATCTTTAACATCTTCTTCTTTCATCGGTTTCCCGCCAAAGAAATATTTCTTTTTAGGCTTCTGCTCTTTTTCCCTTGTTGTTCTAATCTGCTGAGCATATTTTGAAGCCTCTTTCTTTTCCATGTTTCTTAATCCATCGTAATAATTCTCAGTTCTTCTCTTGTAAATATAAAACCCTCCAACTATCCCTATTAAAACCCCAATCACCCCAACATAAACCCAGGGATTTCCAATGCTGTCATTATTCCCCTCAGAAACAACATTCCCAGACAGCTGGTCTCCAACCTTTCCAAAGAACCCTCTTCTGTCTTCAATATGAACTTTCCCGAGTGATTGTTTATTTCCTAAAATAAAAACAACAACTTCTTTATCTCCATAGAATCTGTCCAATTCAATCGTATATTCCTCATTCAATTCAAGATTTAATCTCTGATTCAAAACATCATCATCAATCTTAACAACAACATCGTTATCAAAATCAACATTCCCAATATTCTTAACCAGGACATCCTGCCCAGAAAGAACAACAGAAAGATTTGCAACCTCTTTAACAATAAACTTATCCTTAACTTGAATATCCCCTTGGTCAGCATCTATATTCCATGTTCCAGGCATTGCCTGAGCATCCAAGGTAAACTTTATTTCCCCAACACCTTTTTCAACAACATCCCCGTCAGGATTTTCTATAGTCACCAATGCATCATTCTGGATTTCATCATCCGCCTGGTCGTATAATTTGGAGCTAACCTCAACATCCTCTCCAGGATAATAATCTTCTTTGTTCTTATCAACAACCAATTTAGTAGGAACAGGAATCACATTAAAATCAATAATTCCCTCTCCAAAATTTCCATGATCATCACTGGCTTTCAATACAATGCTGGTTTTTCCAGATTTCATATTGCTCGCAGTTGAAATTGTGTTTTTAAAATTTCCAGAACTCAAAGCAGCAGGATTTCCATTTAGCAATAACTCAGTTTCACCATCAGCATAATCTCCATTTTCATATTTTACACTGCCTTCAATCTCCACACTCTCACCAGGAAGAATCTCTTTCTTGTCAAGCAATGCACTAATCTTTAATCCATTATAAACATCAAATCCAGCAACATTATCAAAGATTCTTTCATTCCCAAACACATCGTTTGCAGCAACGCTGATGTAGTATCTCCCGGCAGGGATATTTTCAGCATCATAGCTGTAGTTCATCTCCCCATTTTTTACCTCAACAGTATTCACATCATAAATCTGCCCGCTGTTAATTATGCTTATCGTTGCCAAACCATTCATAGGCAAGTCATTTAATTTTTGAATACTCCCAAAAAAAGAAAATCCTTCTCCAAGCTGCAAATTTGCTTTTGAAATGTCAAAACTTCCTTTCAAATCTCTTGTAATTGTAAACTCGTGAGAGTCAGCATCAACATCATCAAATTTTCCATTAACAAGGCATTTTCCCTGCCCATTAACAGGCAGATTCATAACCTCATTAAATGTATACTGCTCATCTATAGATAATCTTAATTGCTTGCTCTTGACAATATTTGTTGCTTGGTTATTGCATACAATATTTAACTGGAATAGTCCGGAAACCTCTCCTCCAGAAATTATCTTCCCATCAATTGAAAGAGAATCCCCCAGATTGTACTCAGTTTTTAAGCTTGAGCCAAACTCTAGAGTGGATGCATAAGCAGGAAAACTAAGAAAAACAATAATCAATAAGCAAAATCCTATCCTCTTCATGCTCTTTTTTAAACTAAGGATATTTATATACCTTACTATCGAGAGAACCCAGGATTTCAAAGAAACACCAAATTTATAAATTCTCCACCTATCTCAAGTCTATGGAACCTTCCCTTGAAAAGTTAAGGCATTCAACAGCCCATCTTCTGGCAGCAGCAATCTTAGAACTCTACCCAAAAACCAAACTGGCAATAGGTCCTGCTATAGAAGATGGTTTTTACTATGATTTTGACGCTCTTTCAATAAAAGAAGAAGACCTTCCCAAGATCCAGGAGAAGATGCAGGAATTAATAAAAAAGAACATAAAGTTCGAAAAAACAGAAAAATCCCAGGCAGAAGCTAAAAAACTCTTAAAAGACCAGCCATACAAATTAGAGCTATTAAAAGAAATAAAGCAGCCAAGTTTCTATCGCTCTGGAAATTTTATTGACCTATGTTCAGGCCCCCATGTTCAATCATCATCAGAAATCAAAGCATTCAAGCTAACAAGACTGGCAGGAGCATATTGGAGAGGAGATTCAAAGAACAAAATGCTCACGAGAATCTATGGAGTGGCATTCTCCAGCAAAAAAGAGCTGGATGATTACCTAAAACAGCAGGAAGAAATTGAAAAAAGAAATCACATAAAACTAGGCAAAGAACTAGGAATCTTCATGATTTCAGATTTAGTGGGAAAAGGACTCCCAATCTGGCTTCCAAAAGGAAACATAATCAAGGAAGAAATTGAAAAACTCGCAAAAGAAAAAGAAGCAGAATATGGATATGTTAGAGTAACAACCCCAAATTTGGCAAAAAAAGAACTTTTCATCAAATCAGGGCATCTGCCTTATTACAAAGATTCTATGTACCCTGAAATGAAAATGGACGATGGTTCTTATTATCTAAAAGCAATGAACTGCCCCCACCATCATTTAATCTTCAAGCATCAACTGAGAAGTTATCGTGAATTGCCATTGAGAATTGCAGAATATGGGATGTGCTATAGGAACGAGCTTTCAGGAACATTGGCAGGACTGCTAAGGGTAAGAGCAATGTCAATGAACGACGCTCATATCTACTGCACAAAAGACCAAATAGAATCAGAATTCTCTCAGATAGTCAAACTTGTCGAAGAATATTATAAAATTTTTAATCTAAAAGATTATTGGTTCAGATTATCTCTTTGGGGTCCAAAAAACAAGGAAAAATACATTCAAGAGCCTGAAAACTGGAAATATTCAGAAGAAATACTAAGAAATGCCTTAAAAAAACTAAAAGTCAAATTTGTTGAAGCTGATGACGAGGCAGCATTTTACGGTCCAAAAGTTGATATTCAGTTCAAATCAGCATCAGGAAGAGAAGAAACAATGTCAACAATTCAGTTGGATTTTGCAGCAAAGAAGCGTTTCGAATTGTCTTATCAGGATAAGGAAGGTAAGGAAAATAAGGATGTCTTTGTTATCCATCGTGCACCATTATCAACACATGAAAGATTCACAGCATTTTTAATCGAGCATTATCTAGGACACTTCCCGCTTTGGTTATCCCCTGTCCAGGTTAAAATAGTAACTGTAAATGACTCGTGTATTGACTTTGCAGAACAAGTTGAAAAACAATTAAAGTTCGCTGGAGTCCGAGTTGAATTAGATTCAAGAGCAGAATCAATCGGAAAAAAAGTAAGGGATGCAGAAACAGAAAAAGTCCCGATAATTGTAACAATCGGAGAGAAAGAAGTCCAGAAAAAAGCATTAGCAGTAAGAGAGCAGGGCAAAGTAAATTTTGATGTTCTTATTGACACTTTCTTAAAAGAAACAAAAGAAAGAATAGAGAAAAGATGCTAGAAATTTTGAAGAAGTTAGAATCATCAAAAGAGTTTAAATCATGGAAATCAGATAATCCTGGTTATTATCTCTCAAGCTTATTCTCAACTTTAGATAAGGAAGAGTCATTAAAATGGCAGTTTCATTATTACAGCAAAGAAAAAGATGAAATAGTCACATTCAACCTTTCCCCAGAAATAACAATAGATCCAGACTCAGAAGTATTCAAAAAGAAAGACTCAAGAATAGAACCTTTGGAAATCCAAAAAGTTAAGCTTGGGGTAATGCAGGCATTAAGAAAAATAAAAAATTTAAAGCAATACTCGCATGAAACATTTAATCAAAAAATAATCCTATTGCAGCAATTTGAAAACCAGCCTTCCTGGAATATTTCTCTAATCACATCAACATATCAAATTATCAACATAAAATTATCAGCAATCTCAGGAAAGGTTTTGCACGAATCCAAGGAATCTTTGTTAAGTTTCAAAACATCTTAGTTTCTGTTTTGTATGCAACATCACTCTATTTTTCTTTGTGGATACAAAGTCACTCTGTTCTTTTTATGGATATGTTAAAGGTCATTGACTTTAACATTTGTTCACCAAAGGTGAACACTACAAAGTTTTTTTCTCTATTAGTTTCTTTTTTAAATACAATGTTTTTTCTTTGCAAAGAAAAAAAATTGTTTACTCAGCCTTGGCATAGAATGTTCCTGCAGCAGTATGACCAAGTTCCCCGGTAACTAGTTGGTTATACTTAATTTCTATTGTTCCCTTCACGCTATCGCCTTTGCTCAGTGCAGCACATTGAAACTCTACAAGTTGTTGTGCATTATCAGAATCCCTGAGTTTTTCTAATACAGTTAATGCAGGAGGAACGCTTGCCACAGGTTGGCAAATCACGACCCCATTTTTTACATCAACTCGATCTGCAGTAGTCACATCGTTCGAACTAATAGCAAAAGTAACCTTGCCATTAGACTCAGCTTTAATATCCACGCAATTAAACGGAGAATCAATCTTGCAGGAGTTAGGAACATTAGGAGAAAAAATCCCCATAGCATAAAGCGAAGAAATAATAATCATAACAACAAGTACAGCCCACCCATAAGTCATCAAAAACTCCATTGCAGCCTGTGCTTTTTTAAACATATTATTTGGAATCAAAAGAAGTATTTAAATCTTGTTTCTTTCGCTAACGTGTTCAGCTTTGCTGAATACTCATTGCTCTTTAGCAATGTTGTTTCTTTTTAAACGCTAAAATTCCTTTGGAACACTAAAATTCTTGGAATTTTGGGTGTACCCAAGAACATGATTCTTGGTATTTGGCGTGCTCAAGAACCTTTGTTCTTGACAGAAAGGTTAATTTAATATTTTCTTTTCCGAGGTTTTCTTTTTAAAAAGAAAAGCTCATTTAAACCTTTTGTAGAAAAAATCAACCAAGAATAAACAATAACCAAAGTAGAATAATTAATAATCATAAACCAAGGAGTCCCCCATGAAATACCATTAAAGGTAAAATCAGACAAAGGCCATAAAAAAGGAGTAGGAAAAAACTCTTTGCTATGAGAAGGAATATCAATTAAAATATGAATCAACCATCCAAATACGAACCAATATACTCTCTTTGTAAAAAAATAAATCAACAGCATTACTAAAGAAAAAATAATCAAACTATGAGTTATGCTATAGAAAACAAAAACAGAATTTGGGATGCTATTAATATCAGGTTTTCCAAACGCTATTGTCCCAAAAATCAAACTCATTATCATATGAGGACCAAAACTAAGCAAGTCAGGCATAATCCCCATCAAACCAGCTTTAACTCTATCTTTGCTCTTAAAAAATATTCCAAAAGTCCATAAAAAATGCGCTAAAATATCCATCTTATCCTTTATTGGTCGCCGAGGGTTCTTTTCCGTTAACGCTTTTATTAAAAGGGTTACGCAGGGCACCCTTATATCTTAACAATATCAAAATTCTTCACAACATGCAATGTTCTTCCAGGCTTATAACCCATTGCAAGCCCAAGCTCTTCCATCCCTTTAATAATCTCATAAGGCCCATGGCTCGGGAATAAATGCTCAGGCTTAAGTAAATTCAAAACATCTCTATGGTCTTCAAGCGAGGCATGACCAGAAACATGGATATCTTTAAAGATTCTAACTTGCTGTCTCTTAAGTTCTTTTTCCAATTCATCTCTATTCTTGGTAGTCTCAGGGGTTGGAATTGTCTTGCAGGAAAAAATAACAATATCCCCTGAAGAAAAATTCCATTGAAAATCTCTATAAGCCATCTTGCTTAATATGGAATCTTTTTCTCCCTGATTGCCAGTGCAGACAATCAGATATTTTTCTTTATCATGAGCAATCTCTTTCAGTCTTTTCTCAACCAGCCTTCTATAGCCAACAATCTCAACTTTATCTCTAAATTTAATCAATTGTAATCTCTCAGCAACATCAACATATTTGAACAAACTCCTCCCAAGAAAAATAATTTTCCTGTTTAAGCCATTTCCAAAATCAATAATGCTTTTCAAACGAGCAATGTGGCTTGAAAATGTTGTAACAACAATCGCATTATGCTCGCTTCTCACCCCAGCAATAATATCTTTTAACATTTCTCTTGCAACTTTCTCAGAAGGAGTTTTCATTTCATTGTTGCTTTTTAAAGAATCAATAATCAAAGCTTTAACCCCCTGTTTGCCAATCTCTTCCAATCTGTCATAATCAGGCTTCTTCCCAAGAACAGGATGATTATCCAATTTAAAATCATTCATATACACAACAACCCCTTCAGAAGTCTTCAAAACAACAAGAGCAGTATGTATTGTTGAATGAGTAATCTGCAATAGCTCTATTTGCAAATTTGGAGTAATCTTAAGCTTACTATTAAAATTCAAAGGCTTGAGTCTTTTTTCATAATTCAAATCTCTTTCTTCAAGCAAAGTTTGCAATATTCCAAGAGTGTAAGGTGTCCCAATAATCGGGCAATCATATTTTTCAGCAAGATAAGGCACAGCCCCAATATGGTCTAGATGGCAATGCCCAACAATAATTGCCTTAACTTTATCTTTGTCTTTATCCAAAATATTGTCGTCAGGTAAAACACCCCTTTTAATTAAATCAGCAGTTGACAACTCTCTAGGGTCTGGATCTCCCTCTTCAAAATCAAGAAGTTTAGGCATATAAAATCCCATATCAAATATGACAATCTCGTCTTTGCTCTTTACAGCAGTCATATTTTTGCCAACTTCATCATACCCACCGAT
>Ga0209542_10001707_pt1 | contig 51097 bp, 43 predicted proteins | sample RifCSPhighO2_01_FD_184028 | JGI IMG/M metagenome (GOLD analysis project Ga0209542, IMG submission 184028) | Soil microbial communities from Rifle, Colorado - Rifle CSP2_plank highO2_0.1 (SPAdes) (version 2) | ecosystem: Environmental > Terrestrial > Deep subsurface > Rock core/Sediment ...
AGAGCAGGGGCTCGCCAAAGGCGAGCCCCTGCCACCTACTATCTTTTTAGATTTTTCTTCTTGGACTTATGGATTAGATTCGGAAGGATTATAGAAAAGGTTTGAGGGGATTTTATTTCGGGAGCTACAAGCACCCGACACAAATCGGCTTAGTCGTCGATTACGTCGAAGACCGAGTTTTCACATCAGAAGAAAACGGAATCTATCCAGGAGTCGAAGTGTTTTGCGAAGACTTGACTGGCGGGGATTTGTTAGCCGCCTTGAAGTACGACGCAGCCAAACGACTACGAAGGTGGCAATGCGAACCACTCGGGCAGAAGAAGGCCAAGTGATTCTATGAAGCCGTGATATCCCATGAAAGGACTCACGGCTTTTTCTTTTCAAAGAACTTGCCACCAAGACTGAAATTCGTTAGAATTTCAGTAATTCGAACTCCGCCAAAGAAAAACCTGAAATTGTCTTATTCAGAATTGCGGTTCAGATTTCTGGCCACCGTCCCGAGCCAGTCGAGGGGTGAAATGGGTTCGAACTGTTTTAAGAATACAGAGCCAGTTAGGAGAGGAAGTGGCAAAAACCACTTCTTTTCCTTTTGTAGCCTGCCTTTTTGCGAGTTCGTAATCTTTATTTAGCTTTGGTATCCATTCCAGGAGGAATTGAGCCGCAGAAGTATAGTTTTTCTTTATTTCAAGCTGTTTGACAACCCGATATATTAAGCATAATTTTGCTTAAAGTTCGTTTACAAGAAAGCGAGAGGCATTATGCTTGGAACAGCTAAAACAGTTGCAATTTTGACCTTTGCTTTTCTGACAATATCGAATATCACATCCGCCCAGTTCAGTCCCAGCCCCATTAATCCGAATTTCGGCAAAAATAGGGTGGTATGGGAACCGGCATCTGAAGAGTTCTACCAATCAACACACTTCGATGTATGGCATTCGCTTGATATATCTGATCCCGGCCAAAAGTTCTATCTTGAAAGAACAGTCCGCGAACTCGAGAGATCATATGAGTGGCTGAGCTCAACGCTCGATCATCAGCTCAAAGACAGAGTCCCGGTCGTAGTGTTCAAAACGCATAGCGCTTTTGAGAGCTCTCTCGTCGCAGGAGGAAATCCGTTCATGCCTGAGGGAGTCGGAGCCTATGCGGAACCATCAAGAAACCGGATGGTTCTTAAGTTGGACTTCCTGCCGACGCTTAATAATACCATCATGACCCACGAGCTGGTCCACATCTTCTATTTCGATATGGCCAGAGGCATCTTCGGATTGGTTAATCCTCTGCCCTTGTTTTTCGTCGAAGGCGTTATGGCTAATTATCTGGCGGCCGTCCACAATCCTTACGGACGAGATGATATTCGCGGAATCAGCCAACGGGCGATCGCTTCAAATCCGGCAATGTACCTGCCAACATGGGAAATGATGGAAAGGGGCCGCTGCGGCCCGACCCAATCATGCAATCCTTATGTCGTAGGGGCGATGGTAAGCGAATTCTTGGCAGATACATTCGGAGAAAAGGCGGTTTTGAACTTCATAATCAACGGGTCCAGGTTAAAGAAAACCAGCGGCCAAATAAACGGAAATACTCCTTTGTTCAATGCGGTTGTTGAAGCAACTGAAGGGAAAATAAGCAATCCCAAGAGATTCCACGAGCTTCATATGGAATACTGGTCTAATCGCTATGCCCAAGATTCACTCGATAAACAGAAACCTTTTCAAGAAACGGCCAATTTCGCTGGTAGATCAATATCTCCCATCCAGATACCCTATCCGATTTTATCGCCGGCAGTATCACCGGACGGAAATAAGATCTCGTGCCTGACAGTTCATGAAAACAAGATAGTGGCCATATCATTTCCGATCGGCGAAGAGGGTCGAAAGCCCGACGGCGAATATTCCAAATCTGGCGGCAAGATTTCAGTTCTTACCAAGTATTCTCCGCCAAACCCCTTTGAATACATAATTTCTCAAGGGCTGGTTACCTGGCCGTTCAACGGTTCGGACCTCGATTGGTCTAAAAAGAGCGATAAAATAGTTTTTTTCGCCCGCAAGAATCGCGACCATGAATTGGTTATTGTTGATTCATCAACGGGAAACATTCTCGATGAGATCGAACTGGATCTTGATCAGGCATTCTCGCCTGCGTGGGGGCATGACGGAAAAAAGATCTACTTCTCCGCATCAGAAAATATTACCCGCGATATTTATGTTATCGATCTCGAAACGCGAAAGGTCGCCAATATCACAAAAGACGGGTCATTCGACACCGCTCCGGCGGTTTCGCCCGACGGAACCAAGCTCGTATATGTATCATCTGTTGGCAATATCCAGAAATTGTTCATATTAGATCTTGCCACCGAAAATAAAGAGCAGCTGACATTCGGTAATTTCAACGACAGTTCGCCGAGCTTTTCAAGCGATGGGAAAAGGGTCGCCTATACATCAGATGAACAATCCGGCGGGGTCTGGAATCTTTATACCCTTGATCTGGAAACGAAAACCGTCAGCCAATGGACTGATCTGTTCGGCGGAGCATTTACTCCAAAATTTTCTCCAAACAAAGCGGATACCATCTATTATGTCGCTTATTGGCAGTATGATCAGTATATGGGGTATATCTATCCGAACTTCCGGTTATATGAAGCGATCCTCAAAGATCCTATCCGGCAATATACGACTGAAAGCAGATCCGGCTCGTCAGATCTTCCAGAAGAAAAGCCGCTGATTCAGCTTGATCCCAATCAGCTGTCCAATCCCCTTGAACGGCCTGCGCGATGGCGTTTTTCACTGGTTAGCGCGCAACTGGCATACGGGGGCGGATCTTTTGCGTCACTCTTTTTTACCGGCAGCGTAAGATTAACCGACATGCTGGAAAATAGAATGCATTACTTCCATTACACCTCGTTCGGAGACAAGTTTAGGGCCGCAAATTACTCTTATACTAACCGCGAAAACAGGCTGAATCTGGGATACTCCGCCTATTATCATGATTTCCCCGTAAGAAGCATATTCTGGGATCCAGACCTCTTTGTAATTCAGCATCAGCAGAGAATATTTAATCAAACAGACAGCATTCGGGCCGGATTCGATATTTTCGGCTCATATCCGCTTAACAAATTCAACCGCTTTGAAGTCGGATTAGGACTGAGGCACCGGACATTTACGAACAGTTATAGAGCGACAACGGACAACCTTGACGATTTAGAAATTAACTTTACCGATGATGATCGCCAGGTATTGAGGGTCTTTGAAGAATCAAGCGGAAACAACGCGAGTTTTTCCGGATCTTTGGTCAGGGATACGGTTTACTACTCTTTGCGTGCTCAAGGCCCGTATCAAGGTAGCGCCCTAAAGATTCAGGGAGAGATCGCTCCGACGATAGGCAATTTTTCAGGATATTCTACGTTCAGGGTTCACGGCCGGAAGTATTTCGGCCTCACCAGCAGCGGAAATGTCGTTTTTGCTGTCCGGGGAGACGTTATCTCAAGCTCAAGCAAAAGCGGAGAAGTCATCCTGCTGGGAGGATCGCAGAGCCTTCGCGGCTATAACTATGGGGCTTTGATCGGCAATAATATCGGATATGCAAGCGCAGAATTAAGATTTCCCCTTGTGAATGGAATCCTCTTTCCAGGCAACGTGCTAATCGGCCCGTTAAGAGGAATTGTGTTTGCCGACGTGGGATATGCAAAATTCAGAAATGAAGATTTTCCGATCAAGAAAGGCTCATCAATTGGAGGCATGATTCAATTTCTTCCGATTGCATGGTCTTTTTCCTGGACTGAAATGGACGGCTTTAAAGACAGAAAGACCCAAATACTTTTAGCTTTTAACTGGTAATTAACAATTTAAACCCCTTCGGAAAGACGAGGGGTTTTTATTTGCGGACACGGTTTGGCTTGTACCCGGTAAGATTTTTCATTCATAGCCTTTGAGTTTACTGAGTTTATGATGCTGGCGGATTTTTTCCAGCGCTTTAGCTTCGATCTGCCTGATACGCTCGCGGGTAACGACGAATACTTTGCCCACTTCTTCAAGAGTATGGGTCACGCCATCGCCAAGGCCAAATCGCATATCAAGTATTTTTTGCTCTCTCGGCGTAAGATCGCTGATTATCTCGTTCAAATATGTTTTTAGAATTTTCCTAGCAGCCGAAGTTGAAGGAGATATGGTGTCTTCATCGGGAATAAAACTTTCAAGAGCGCTGTCGCTGTCATCATCATCTCCAACCGGCGCTTCAAGCGAAATTGTCTCCTGTGATATTTTCTGGATATGCCTTATCTTCTCTACCTCAACGCCCATTTCCGAGGCCACTTCTTCCGGAAGCGGATCCCGGCCTAAGTCCTGGACAAGACGGCGCACCACTTGCTGGTATTTGTTTATCGTTTCCACCATATGTACCGGAATGCGGATGGTCCTGCCCTGGTCTGCCAAGGCGCGGGTGATGGCCTGTCGTATCCACCAGGTCGCATAAGTTGAAAATTTGAAGCCCTTTTTGTAGTCAAATTTTTCAACCGCTTTGAACAAACCGATATTCCCTTCTTGTATCAGATCCAGTAAAGTAAGGTTCGCCGAACGGCCGACGTACTTTTTCGCTATTGATACCACGAGACGCAAATTGGACACCGCCAGACGCTGTCTGGCCGCCTCATCGCCCTTTTCTATCCTTTTGGCAAGCTCCATTTCTTCATTCCCGGTCAGCAATGGGTATTGGCCTATCTCTTTGAGATACATCTGAACAGAATCGGAGGTTACCGCCTCGCCAAACTCCGTTTCTATTTTCTTTTTCTCTTCATACTCTTTGGCCTTCTTTTCTTCAAAAACCCTACCCGACTCAATGATATTTATGTTCGCCGACTCAAGCCGGTCATAGAGCGCTTCAAGGCCCCTTATGTCTCTTTCAACTTCCGGAAAAGCGTTCAAAACCTCGGATTGAGTGACAAATCCCCTGTGTCGGCCTTTTTCTATCAAGGCCAAAATAGTACTCTCGCTCAATCTAGCGCTTTTCTTTTTTGAGACCGCTTTTTTTATGTGTATTTTCTTAGTTTTAATTTTCTTGACGGCCTTCCTTTTTTTGGGTCGGACAATTTTTTTCTTTGCCGGTTTTCTCTTTTTCAAATGTTTTTTCTTTTTAAATTTTGCCATGTTTCACATAACCGATTCTAACTTACTAATAATCCGAATCTACAAATATTTATTCGCAGATTAGTATGATTCGAAAATTGGGATCGGCTAGTCAAATTTGAATTAAATCTTGTGTATCTCCGCCAACTCTTGAGTTAGCTGGTTAAATCTTCCCGCGAGATCGGCTATTTTACCCTTATCTCCTGCCGCTTCCGCCGCTCTCATCTCAAATCCAAGATCAGCCAAACGAGCGTTAATGATCTTCTGTTTTAATTTATTAAATATGTTGTTGAACTCCGCTTTCAGTTCGTCGTCTTTGAAATTTTCCCACAACGATTGGGATTTTAAATAAATGAATTCCAAGTCCAATGTTTTGTCTGAATCGAATTTTGCGGCAAAGTTGCCAAAGTTGAACTGCGTCAGGTCTTCCTTTATCATTTCTTCAAACGCTTGCGACGCCAGCGGGTTTAGGAAGCTTTTGTCAAGAGCCGTTATTTCTTGTTTGAACAACGCGGGGTTTTTTATCACAACGGAAAGCAGAGCTTCGTTCATAATATCCGGGGCTTCCAATTTAACTACTAAAGACGGTTTCGGCTTAGCCGCGTCGGATGATGCCCTGGCCGAAGTTTCATAAATATTCAAGTCGTCTTGAGCTGATGCAATATCCGCCTCAACGGCCTCTTCTTTAACTCGGAGCAAATACGCCAGTTGACTCGTCCAATGCGATCTTTCCACGCGACTTGAAAGACGCTTGACGAAAGGAGCGACGGCTAAAATGACGTTCTTTTTACTTTCTGCCGACTCGGGGCGGTAGTTCTCTTTGGCTTTCTCAAAATAGAATTCAACGACCGGCTTTGCGGACGAAACGACTTTCTCCCACTCTTTACCGTATTTTTGAACGTAGTCGGCAGGGTCTTTACACTCTTTGCCTGCCCCGCCCCAAGCCCGCCCCTCATCCGCCACGGCGGATTGGCGGTCAGCGGATAAGCTTGGGGCGGGGTCGTCTAGGGAAACGGCTTTCACGTTAAAGTCCTGCCCGAGCGCCATTCCTATTCCCCTTTTTGTTGCCAGCGCGCCGGCAGAATCAGTATCAAAACAAAAATCAAGATTGCTTGTGTATCTTTTCAAGATGGCAAGATGCATCGGTGTAAGAGCGGTACCTGAAGAAGCAACCACGTTAGTAACGCCCGCCTGGTATGACATGATGGCGTCCATATTACCCTCCACAAGAAGGCACTTGTTTTTCTTTCTAATATCGCCTCTCGAGTGCTCCAATCCGTACAATATCCGGCTTTTGTCGTATATCAGCGTCTGTGGCGTATTGATATACTTTGCCTCTTTAATTTCTCCGCCAGAGGCGGACCCGCCTTCGGCGGGGAAAATCCGACCCGTGAATCCCACGACTCTGCCGTTCACGTCCGAGATGGGAAATATTATACGCGAACGAAACCTATCGTAAATACCAGTTGTCGGTTGTCGGTTGTCGGTTGTCGGTTGTCTTTTAATAACCATACCGGCGTCAATTATCTCTTTCTCCGTAAAGCCGCTGTTGCGTAAATACTTGGTCAAGGCATCCCATGTATTGGGAGCAAACCCGAGCCGGAATTTGGCCATCGTCGCTTCTTCAAGTCCTCTGCTTTTCAAATATCCAACGGCTCGCTGGCCCGTATCGGAACGGCCTAATTGTTTTTCAAAAAATCGAGCGGATAATTCGCATATCTGATACAAGCAGTCTTTTGAGTCTTTGATGGCAGAATCGAATTCTTCCAATTCAATACCGGCCCTTGCGGCAAGGATGCGCAAAGCCTCGGGAAACTCAACGCCTTCCATCTCTTTTATGAAAGCAAAAATATCCCCGCCTTTCTGGCAACCGAAACAATGCCAGATCTGACGCTCGGGAGATACGAAGAACGACGGTGTTTTTTCGTTGTGAAAAGGACAAGGGGCTTTGAAATTAACCCCGGCTTTGTGCAGTTTTAAGTACCCGGAAACAACGTCAACAACATTCAAACGATCTTTGATTTTAGAAATATTATCATTCATTAAGTATGTAAAATAGTACCATATTAAATGCCTAAAATAAAGCGGTCTGCAAAACCGCTTTTAATTATTCAGCCGCCTAATTGCCAAATTACCTTATCGTTATCTCTTCCCGCCAGGCATTGTATTTCTTTGTGTCTGTGTGCTGAAGATAGACGTTAACCACATATTCGCCGGGTTGAAGTTCGTCGTCAATTAACTGCCGGAGAGTGGCCTGATCCTCGTTGCCTGCAAACAAATTCGACATTCCGTCCAGTTCAACTGTTCTGGTATATAATTCGCCAGTTTTGGGATCCTTTCCGCGAATCAATGACTCAACTGCCTGCCGCGGCCCCCTAAACCCTATTCCTGTTTCAAATTCGTTCAAAACCCTGGTTTTTTTATTCTGAAAACTGATCCTGACTTTTAGAGCCGCTTCTGCTTCTTTGTCTTTAATCTCCCAGTCCAGATCGGCATAAAAAACCTTAATCGAGAAAGAGGGTCTGCCGCCAGTTGGATCGGCGGCAATAAGGAGATATGCTGGAATAAATGAATGATAACCGCTCTCGAACAATTCTGTTCCTTTGGGGATATTCGGTTGGCCCAGAATGGTCGGCTTATACCGCTCCGCTGTCAAAGACGCCGGTTCAGGCGCCTCAAGAGCATTGTGAATCGTCCACCTCGTATTCTTATCTATGCGATCGTAGTCAGAGAATTCAAATAAAGCGTTTCTAAATATCCACTCGGGGTCGTCAAGTTCAAGTTCGCGCCAGATCTTGATTAATTCTTCGCGAGTAGGAAACGACTTGGTGCTGATCTTTCTCAGGGGGGAACTTAACGGATCAATAAGGGTCTCGAAACTAAGCATGGGCAAGTGTTCTTTAAATAAATGTGTCCTGCCATAACTTTCATAGAATAGGAATCCGGCAAGAACCTTGCCGTTATAAAAATAGTGCCACGCCGTCAACTCGGAGCGAAAAACACTCTGATCTTCGGACAGTTTTTCTCTGCGATGAGGCACGCCCCAGAGAAGATACACGCGAGCCGGATCACTGGTTAACCCGCCGTTTATATCAAATCTCGTTTCGGGAGCAAAGATCTCGTTTTTAACATCCTGAATTCGGTCGTCTATCAGTTTCTTGAACTCGTTTTCCGGCGTATCGGAATCGGTATCCCTTATATCCCAAAAATGTTTTTCAAATCTCTGGAATTCTTCAAGCGTCTCAATTTCATCAAACGGCTTAATGGATTCTTCCAGATCCTGATATTTCTCTAAAGTATAACCCTTTTTCTTTTCATCTGGAGTAATGAAGAAGCCGTAATTTTGTTGAAAATCGCTCTTTGGTTTATAAACCGGATTGCTCGGATCAATGTTTATTCCCTTCCCGGCGCAACCGGCAACAAACAACGAACAATAAACGACGAACGGCAAATAACAAATAGCGAACGGTTTTTTAATCATTAGCGGTTTCCTTTCGTCAGCGCGTCGTCATCACGACGATCAACCTTGAGAATATGGTATGCGTCGCCGACTTGATATTTTACGCCAACAAGGATGTTGCGCGGCTTTCCGTTTCCAACATTTTCAGTCACAAACTGAACCCCCACCCATTCGTTTTGGACAACAAGACATTCTCCGCTTGACTGCAGGAACCAGATGTCCACATCGCCGTCTTTCACATCTTTCCCGGTACGAGAGTTTTCCTTGGTTAACCATCGGACATAAAGAATGGGGTCAGTTTCTTTTTCAAGTTGGTTCAAGCGATCTTCCTCTTCTTTGCGAACAGAAAGGGCTATTGCCGTTTGGGAAATTATCAGCTCATCTAGATTCTGTCTTTCGGAAACAAGGGGGATATAACGGCGAACCACTTCTACAAACTCCCTTACGTTGGCGGGGTTGCGGTATTCGATATATTTAACAGTTACGCCAAGATATGCGACGGTCTTGTCGGATAGACGAAATTCAACGCGAGATGCCTGAATCGCTTCCCAGCCGCTGATATCCGGAACGGGTACGGAACAATTCGCCGGAAATGGCGTATCAGCTCTGGCATAGTACGGGCAGAAACAAAAGACAATCCATGCCCAAACAAGGCCTTTTCTCATTACTGATCCTTGTAAATGAACTTTCAGTTACTTTATAATAATAAAAACACCCTCGCAATAGCGAGGGTCGGGGTCGAATCTCCTGCGGGAGATTCGACCCGTTAGTTGCTTGATTATTTAATTTCTCGATTTCTTAATTTTACCAGTGCAACGTGATATAGAAAGTCGGCTTCCATTTGCCATTATCTCTTGTCCAAACGGATTGAGCCGGCAATCCGATAAATGGGATGACATACTGGGCTCCAAATCCGTAAGTTCTCAACTTCTGGGCTGGAAAATTTTCATCGCTGAACCGAGCATAGGCCATATCCGTGAAAAGAAATCCCCTTACGCCCGCGAATAAGACGCTCGTTCCCGGAACAGGGAACCTCAATTCTGCGCTAGCATAGCCAACCTGATTGCCTACAATACTGCCGTACTCGCAACCGCGCAGCATTTCCGGTCCGCAAAAAAGCACAAAGTCGCCGTTAGCTTTCGTGGTGGCCTTCGCGTCAACTCTGCCGGCGATAACGGTGTTTGAACCCCAATGCCGGTAAGTTCTTGCAGAAACATTTGCGGATGTATAGCCCTGAAGTTCTTCGCCTAGTGGCGGCGCGAATTCAACTTGAACTCGAAATGCATTGCCGTGGAACGGTCCCCACGTATTGCCGGAATACAAAACCGTATCCCGGACATAAGCTGCGCCAAAAACAAAATTCGAACCCGCGGAATTCCTCAAAAACCTGTACACCTGAAAGTCTTGTTCGGTAAAGTCCTGATTATTTTCAAATTTTTCTTCACTCAAATCACCGACATTATATCCAAACAGGCTGAACGAATGATTCCGCAAACTTGAGAAAAGTTCCAGGCGATTGAATTTATTCCAAGGATATTCGGTATGAAGATCCAGAGCCGACTCGATCATCCAGGTATTATTAAGGACGTACTGGGCTGGATAACGATGAACAACATCATAAAACTGAATGAAATAAGGCATCCGATACTGATGGGCACCCAAGGCCCAACCGGTTCGCTTCTCCTGATTGCCGTAAGAATAGTCAATAATCCTGAAGCTGCCTTGCGTAAGAAATAAGGCTGAATGCTGTTTAGTTTCAAGAAGATTTGAACATTTTAAGAATCCTTGGCCGAACATCCCCCAATAAGTACTCATACCGAAAGAAATTTCGCCGCCGCCGCATTTCCACCGTTCCGGCGGTTCTTTCGGATTCAGAAGCTGATTTTCATCAAGCTGGAACTTGAACAGGTCTCGTGAAGGATTGAAAATATACCTCCCCGCCGGTCCGGTATTGCGAGCCGTATATTCCCGAATCGGCTTTTTGAATTTCGCTTCAAAGACCTTGTCATATACAGCGCCACTTTGGGTATCCTCGACGGGCGACACATAATAGACGGTATCTGTTGCCCCCTTGGCAAAGATAGGCGTTTTAACGCCCAGAAGAAATTCGGTCCATTGTCTAACTGTCCGCGTGGATAATTCGAGGGTGTGCAGATTCCAGGTGCCGTCGGCCTCATCTGAAGCAAAAACAAGCGTTGAGCCGTCATCCGACCAGTTCGGCCAGCCGTCGTTGAATGGGCCAAACGTAAGCTGTTCCTGTTCTCCCTCTCCAACATGGTAGAGAAAGAGATGCTGGAAGTCATCGTCTTGGTCAACATAAACAATCTTTGTTCCGTCGGGTGAAACTACCGGCGCAGTGGCAAAGTTTTTATTGTCGGTAATTCTTTGGATCTTAATCTCGTTTGAATTTCCGACATAAACCGCCCAGATATCGCGAGTTGTGTCTTTGTCGGCTGCGGAGAAATAAACCCATTCTCCATTGGGACTGAAGGATGGCGAGAACGCCTGAACAAGCGGCAATTCTATCTTTCTCAAAACCTTACCCGCATTGGAATCAATAATAATTAGAGCGTGATCTCTGATTTTCGCAAAAAACGCAATCTTGCTTCCGTCGGGAGACCAGCTCGCGTCAAAGCCGTTGAACGGCCATGTCTGAAGCTGGCTGATAACACCTTCCCACGGCACCGGAGGAAGTTGTGGCGTAAGATTCACCAATTCTCCTAAACCATTCGAGCCCAAGGACTTATCCTCATTTACCAACTTCTCCCGTTCTTCTTTAGGAACATATAACTTGTCTTTAGGTACTTCATACTTCCCCAACCCCACACCATACTTAAAAACGGTAAATGCCGCCAGCTGCATGCCGTCCGGAGAAAGCACCGGCGAACTCATCGGAGCCGAATGTCCCCAAGGCATAATAAGGCGTCCCTCAAAGTTATCATTCTTTTCGTCTGGCTTTGGCCGAGCGTTGAACTCATCCCCATACTTGTCCATCCAAAACCGGGTAATTGCTTGGTTGAATTTTTCAGAATTAGCATCCGGATTGCCAAGCTCGCCTTCAGTGAGATCATAGAGTAGCTCTCCGAGTTCAACTCTGCTCTGCTTAAACCCCTGAATTTGAAATGCTGCTCCAACATCAAACTTCTCTTGAAGAAATTCAAACACCATCGCTCCGCCTGAATACGGATTAACTTGCTCCAGATTAAGGGCTTCCCATGTGGGAATAAAGTGCCTATCGGATGAGGTAATCCGCTGGTCATCTCTTCTGATATCGCCGCGAGTATGCGGTTCGTACAAACTGGCAATAAATTCAGCGCCGCCTTCATAAAACCACTGAGGCCGTCGTCGATTTATTCGAACCGGCATCAACGGATTCAAGTTGTCCCAAATACCAGGACTCCAAATATCAAACTGAAATTCATGCGCCAACTCGTGAACGCCGATAGCCCGGCTCAACGGCTTTGAAAAATCCGCCCTGAGAGCCATCCGCTTTCTTTCCGGTTCGGCAAACGCACCGACTCCTTCGGGCAGGAAACCGCCGACAAGATTGCTTGATTCCATATCAGTGTGGGTCTTGTACAGGAAAACTGGAATTCTTTTCTCTATCGTGTGGTCGTAAATCTGCTGACCGCCCATCCAATCGCGCGCGTTCTCAAGATTAGCAATGATCATCTCCAAATACTCTTTTTGAACAGGATCACTGGTATCAAGGTTATGCCAAATGTCGAACCGAAATGATTCGTAGAACTGATCTAATTGACTATAGCGGACATTATTCTTTCCGAACTGTCCAAACTGCGCCTCGACAACATTAGAGACAAGAGACAAGAGACAAGAGACAAGCAAAAACACAAAAACACCTTTGATTTTCACGGCTTTTCCTCATTGTCAATGAACCAAATTACGCTTAAAGTACGACTAATACATTAATCCGTCAACATCCAAAAACCCCCGTGGATAACCGACATTCAATGTCGGTTATCCACAAACAAAAAATCCGCCATTTGGCGGAGGCGATTTTATCGCCGACACTTAATCGCTTAATATTTCACACCCAGATCAGCGGGGCCAAACTTCAGCGGAAAAGCGTTATCGATTGTTACCATAGTTACTTCTCCTGTCGGCAGTAAGCCGTACATTTCGACACTACCGTCTTCAAGACAATTTTCCCAGATACATTGCAGACAATGCCCGCACGGAGCGGGAATCTCCGAAAATTTAACTTGCCAAATTTCACGCTTCTTCATAACGACAGGCGTAAGGACCATGTCTGCGCTCTCGGGTCCGGCCAAAAGTACCAGCCGAGCCAACGGAGCTCCTCTGCCTTCGGCGGCAACCATACTATCCAACATTGCCTGTTCAGCATGAGTCGTCTGCGTCCAACTTCCCCGTTCCACATTACAGCCACGATAAATTTTGTCCGTCTTTGCGCTTTGTCCGGCAACACCAACCAAATAATGTGAGTAGGGCGCTTGAGCGTTTTTTCGAACTTCTCTGGCCAAATAAAACATTTCTTTAACAACACCGTCTAAATCCTTAAAGTCGCCGATCCATCCGATAATCATTCTGCTGATGGCTTTCATTCCCCGCCTCCTACAATTTCGTCGTATCTTTCAATAAGCTCTCGGAGCGAGTGTAGCTCAACGCAACGCGTCCAGTCAATTTTGGTTCTTATCTCATCAAGCCGGCCTATAACTTCCCAGGTCTCAACCGGTATCCATACGCCGCAGTGGTATCCCGCCTCAAAGGCCGGGACAATATCCTTTTCATAATCATTGCCGACACTGAACAACCGATGGTCTTCAAAACCCTTAACTATTTCACTGAACACTCCGGGCGTCTTGTCGTCTACCACCTCGACCCGCGCGAATCTTTTGCCCGCGTCCAGAATCGAAAGTTTATTGCCCTGAACTCGCTTATCGCCTTTGGTAAGAAGAAATATCCGATCGCCTCTTTTTTGGAGATAAGTAAGAGTGGGCATCGTGTCAGAATACAGATCCTTTCTGTACCTGTCCGGATCAAATGCCTCAAGCCCGATACGCATAAGTTCTTTTTCAACCCCATTTTCCGGTTGCTTGCCGGCGCACCGACATATTTGTCTGTAAACCTCTACAAGCGAGGTCGGGAACCTTTCCATCGAATAGCCATAGGGCTTACCCGTAACCGGGCTGGTTTCCTTTACGCGTTTTTGGTCTACCTCTTGTTCAAGTGCAATAATGGCGGAAACGTGAGGGGCCGCATCTCCCAAGGTGTCTATGATCAAACCGCAGGCATCAAGTATCGGATGAGCGTAATCGTGGACATTGCTCATCAATGTGTCATCCAAGTCAAAAACCCAAGCATTAAATTGTTTCATTTGTACTTCCAGTTTGTAATGTTCTGCCGATAGCATAAACGAGGCGTTATGCCTCGTCAAGAACTATGCCCTCGAAGAACCCTCCTCTTTCTTGGGCTTTCTTTTGCCTTTCAAATTCAACCTGTTCCGGACTTGAGCCGATAACCTCAGAGAGCGCCCTGATCACTTCGCTTAAATCAGCCAACTCGTTTTCATTCCAGCTTATTAAAAATTCTTTTGCTTCTTCATACAGCTTATCTGCCAATTTTATCTTTAACTCTTCTCTTGAGGCAATATGAACAATCGGATTGCCGTTATTTGCCCGCATGATTTCCGGGATCTTGTCGCGAACAAGCTTATCGTATCTCATTTTTAAATCCACACAAAAAGGACTTAGAATAAACTATCAAAAATTATTGGAAGAAGCAATCCGCAAACGATCGGAGTAATTTGAGAAGGAGCCATCCGCGCCTTTAGTGACGTTAATATTTGGGCCTTATCGCAAAAAATGATATCTATTGCCGGTAATACTGGCGGAGAAAAAATAAGATTTTATCTTTCTCTATTGATTGCAGTAAAATTCCGACAACTATGGCAAAAAGTCCCGCAACAGAAGATGTGAGTATTTTTTCTCCGACCAGAAAATAAATATAGATCAGCGAGACGAAAGGGGTCAGGAGAATCATGTTCGCCACTTTGGCAGTATCGCCATGTTTCATTGCCAAAAACCAGAACACGAACGCAAGCCCGCTCGTAAAAGTTCCAAACCATACCAACCCTAAAAATTGACGGGTAGTTAAGGCCGGAATTGCCGAAAACATAAGAACAACTACCAGGGCGCAGACAGTTGAAACAAGATAATAGAACGCCATACTAATTAATTTGTCGTAATTTTGTTTTTTGCCAAGCACCCCAAAAAGCCCAAAAATAACCGCTCCGGCAACGGCTGATAAGACCCCGAACATACTGCCGAATTGCAGAACGGAGAAACTGCCCTTGGTCACTATAAGCGCTACCCCCAGAAAAGAACAAATCGTACCCAAAACTTTTTTCAAAGTAACCTGTTCTTTTAAAATGGGGATGGCAAAAATAACAACCATCACCGGCCAAAGATAATTTATAATGAACGCCTCTTGCGCCGTAAGAAGCCGTAGCGCGGTCAGAAGCAAAAGAGTATACAGAAAAATCCCCAAAAAGCCCATCCACCCAAAATTAAGATAATCGCGCGCTTTATAGCTTTTTATGATACCTGTCTTTTTTTGCGATAGAACAAAAACAAGCAGGCCGAGAAACGCAAATAAGTTGGAAAAAAACAAGATCTGCAGGCCATTAAGGTCGGAGAACAGCAACTTTGCCGTTGCCGGCACAGAACCCCAAAGCACAGAAGCCAAGAGGACAAAAAAATAACTACGATGAATTTTCATAAACTGGCGGTGTATTCTTGAAATAGCTCGAACGGAATTCTGTCCTCGTCCCGCTTCGCGGGACTCGGAATGGGCGGGCGGGCAAAATGAATTGCGAAGCCGAGAGCATTAACAATTTCAAGTTTTTAATTGAGTTAAGTATAACTCAATTCAGTGAATTTTTCAATTTTAAATTATTGAAAAATTCACTGGCTTTAGCGGCAAATTCTTTTACAACCTATTTAGTGAATTTAAAGGATTGTAAAAATGTATTGTACCACTTTGAAGAATCTTTAAGGTTCAAATTTTGATGCATGTGGCTCGATGAAGTCGGATTGTCTTCTGGTTCAACCAGGATTCTAAAGAGTTTGCCGTTCTTGATAAGATAGAATTCGTCATACGTGCCGCCTTGAGCTGTATTCTGTAATAAATGTAAAGTGGACATACACATTAATCAAGCGTTGTTTACACTTTTGGCTCGAGAAATGAATTCTTCCAATCTTTGTAAAAGTGTTAACTCTTTTAATGATTGATGGGGCCTGGACTGGTTGTACCAGTTCACATAAGCATAAAGGAATCTTCTCCTCTCGTCTCTTGAAGTAAAGTGCCTGCCCGAGCCGAGCAATTAGATGTTTAATTTTTGTTTTGCACTATATGACCAAATTTTTGATACATCACCATTACGATAGATTAGGCCATATTTAAAAAGGACATGGCAGGTATTTCTGATAAAAGCATACAACAAAAAAGTTAATCGCCATCTTAACCTTAGCTTTCCGATATATTCCCAATCCAGTTTTGTTTTAGAATATTCCCTAACTTTTTCAAATCTAGAGTGGCTTTCTCTAAGTGTTGCGAGGTCTTTATAAATCCGGTAATAGGTGCGGACAAAATCTCTTAAACTTGTCATTGGCCTGAAGATAATATGCGTATCGTACAGGTGCCGTATACTACTAGGACCGAACCGGTAATGAATACTTCGGTCAAGATAAGTATCCTCTCCTATTCTCTGTCGGGGAACATCCCATATGCCAGGATTTCTAAGGGCAAAACAACGGCCATGAAAATAAATCTTCGATCGTTTCTCAAAATCCACTCCGATTTTTTGAGGATCCTTATCCGCATAGGGGTGATATTCGGGTGCATGATTAAAAGCAATCTCCGCTTTAGGATAATAAGCTCGGCAGTTTAGTATTTTATCTAAAATCAGTTTATCAACTCGCCAGCCAAGAAAAGGAATCGGTACCGGCTGAGCGCCTACTGCTTTCAATCTAGGATGTTTGCGAAACTGCTCTAAAAAAGTATAGACCAGGTTTTTTTCAACAAGACTGTCTGTGTCAATAAATATGACGGGCGACTTATTATATTGACGGTATTTTTGGATGTGTTTAACGCTGGCATTTTGTGCGATTACCATCCCCTTGCTACTAGATATCACATCTATTTTAATGGCGGCATCTGCATATTTTTTCTTAATTAATGCTGCAATTTCCGGGGTTCTGTCGGTGCACCCGTTATGACAAATTACAATTTTTACTGAAATTTTACCTCCAATTTCAGCATTATAAAATTTTATAGCCCCAAGAGCGGCCAAGAGAGAAGGCTCCAGATTGAATTCTTCATTATAGGCCACCCAGATAATTGAAAAGCTTCTGAACTGTTTCATAGTTTTTTATTATATTCCATAAATTTTTTAAATTGAGCTTTTCCCGTAGGATATTTCAACCATTTGAGATAGAGACCAAGTTTATTTGCTGGAACAAAAATTCTTTCCACTGTTTCCCAGCCATCCTTTTCTGGGACAAACTCTTTTATTTTACCTGACCGGCAGACAAATCTAACCTGCTGATAACGTTTTACGATGTTTCCCAAATTATCTTTTTCTATAACCTCAAGAGAGCCAAGTAGGCGTATATTCTTAGGTTGGAATTGTGCCTCCTCAATAAACTCCCGTACTAAAGCGTCCTTAGGAGTTTCTTCAGGTTCTATGCCTCCGCCAGGCAGAGTAAAACGACTCTCATATTTATCCCTGACAAGAGCCACAAGATTTTTCTCGTTTGAACAAAACCCATAAACTTGATGGCTCGGCATGTTTTCTAAAATCTTGTCTGGGTGCCAGATAAATAATACCTTGCCGGTTTTTGTATCAACTTCTTCTGACTTTAGCCGGCTTGATATATCGGCCAAGTCTCTTAGTATTTTGGGAACATCATTCTTTGTGAACGAGAGCTCTGTTATCTGGTTGTTCTTTATTTTCTTTTTTTTGCCCTTATTTCTAAGCTTGCGGTTAAGACGACTAACGACTGATATAACAGATTCGTGGGTAACAGCTAAAACAGGCTTGTTATAATTAATTATATCAACCAAGAAAGAGTATATTCTGGTCAGAAACTCTCGTTGGTTCTCGCCGGTTGAACCGAACCTTACGTCATTATTTCCTAGTCGTATCCTCCCCATCGTCCTAATTATCTCGTTCTCTACGATATCCTGGTTCTTATTATTGAAAATTCCATAATCAAGTTCTTTCAGCCGGAGATCTATTATAGGTGCCACGGATAAATTCGCATTTTTTATGGTTTCAATCGTCCGACGAAATGGTGAGCAATAAACTTTTTTGACAGGTTCAAGTTTTGCAATTTTACTTGAGACTGTTAAGGTTTGTTTCCAACCCGCTTCAGATAAACCAGCACCAGGCAATTTGCAAGAAATTACTCCTTTTGTGTTCGCTGTGCTCTGGGCATGTCTTAATAAATATAATTTCATAGTAGTTATATTACCTCTAAATAAAATATTTTAAAACCACCGCCAACTTGTACCATTAGATCCGTTGAATAAATGCTTATCGGATATAATATTAATCTGAGTATTTCCCATACCCACTTTGATCGTTTCGCCATGGGATAAGCACGAGATGCGGTTACGTCAAAACCACAATTACTAAACATATTACGAAGCTCTTTTTCGTTGTAGTGATGTACGTGGCCATAGCGTCTTTCTGTATCTTTCCAAACATCAAATATTCCAGAGCGGATAATAATCCTAGACAGATATGAATCCTCAAGGGGAATTCGCATTACTATTTTCGAGCCAAAATTTTTAATTCTAATCAAAAACCAGTATCGTCAGTAAGGTGTTCTAAAATGTCTGCACACACAATCAGGTCAAACGGTTCGGAAACATTGTAATCAAAGACACCCACCGTGCGCCAATTTACAAGGTTTTTATTATCCAACTCACGCGCCTTGCTTATCATTTGTTCAGAAATATCAATTCCTTCAATATATTTAGGTTCCAATTTTTTTACCAGCTCAAGCGTGCCCGCTCCTGCCCCGCAACCAATTTCCAAGATCCTTTGACCTTTGGGGAAATCGGCTAAGACGCTCAAAAGCTGGTCTCTCTTTAAAGACGCGTGCTCAAGATGCATATTTGGATTTTTTTCTAAATATTCTTTTTGGTAATCCATGATTAAGTGTCCTTAGCTATTTTTTCAAGCAAAACCTGAAATTCCTCAATTTTTTTACTCCAAGTAAAATTACCCGCTATCATTTTTGCAGCATTTTTACCCAAACGCTTTCTCTCTGCAGAATTTTTTAGTAAATACGTTATAGCCCTGCTTAGATCTTTTGGTTGGCGCGGTTTTACCAAAATTCCGGACTGACCATTTTGTATGATATCCTCATTGCCATTTCCGGTTGTTGTAACAACCGGTGCGCCGACAGACATTGCCTCAAGAACCACATTCATTAACCCCTCTTTCTCATAAGACGGGAATACTGCCACGTCTGCGGATTTGAAATACCCAAGAAGATTTTTTGTTAATCCTTTAAATGTTACTTTCCCATTAAGCTTTAGGCGACGAACCTGAGCTTGAAGGTCATCTTTTTGTGGACCATCGCCCAATATCCATAAGTGTGCCTTCGGAAGTTTTTTTATTACATCTTGAAAAGCTTCCACTAATGTCGCCGCCCCTTTCCTCTCAATAAGCCTGCCGGCAAAAACAATGTTGTGTTCACCCCTCAAGCCCAGGCCCTTAATATCAGTTTTTACGTCTACTCCAATATTTAGAACGAAACTTTTGGTATGCTTCTCAATATAATCTTGCCACTTATTTTTAACGACAGAACTTATGGAGATGGTGGCTCCATAGAATCGTAGAAATGACTTTCTGATCGCTTGTTTATCGGACGGGTAACCAAGGAGATATAAGACGTTGGTAAAGTTAGTCGGATTGAATATCCCGTCAAGTAGATAATAACTTACTATGATGTCCGGTCTGAATTCTAACAAATACTTATGGGCCAGGTTTCCGAACAGTAGAGATTCCGTGTTCCAACGTTCTCTGTCTACGCCCGGCTTAATTTTATAGATATATTCAAACCTTTTTGGAATGGGTATTTCTAATATTGAAAGGTTTGGTATTTTTTTATTTTTTAAATCTTTAAAAAGAAAGGATTGTCTCTCTGGTGACATAGAAGTCGTCAATATTAATACTTTATTTCCAAGAGACGCTAAATGCTTGGCATGGTCTAGCGGTATTTTCTCCCCCCCTCCAACATAGTAGGAAACTCGGGGTTGTATTAACGCAATTTTCATTTAATTTATAGCTTATTGGAGACCCAACAATGATTAGATACTACTTAGTCATTGTTGGGTCTCTGCGTACTCTCGAGATATTGGATTTCCCTCTCAATAATTTTGGAGGCTGGGTTGAGCTTCGGCCTAGAAGCAACAATACCGCAAGCATGATTGATACTAGCTCGCACACCCCTACGTTCCAACTGGCACACTAGATCTCCCGCCGCAGGAAGATTTGTCTCGTCTACGGCTTTCAGAACACTGAAGATTCTTTGAATTCTTGAGGCTGTGGCCTGATGTGCCACGATAATGGGGATCCTTTGATCTCTAATGTATAAAAAATCATGCAAGAATCTATACAACCTCAGAGAAAACCCTATTTGACTTTCACCATACTTAGTAAAATGACCAAGCAACTGAGGATATTCGGCACTTCCGTCCTCTTTAAGTATCGGATCCCCAAATCTATATGATAAATGGCCGAGACTTAACTTTTTTCTAAATGCCAGCCATGCATTTACCAGCGGCGGATAGTCTTCGCTATCAACATTATTCCTGATGATAAATTCTCCCTGCCCCATCTCTCTTAACGCAGACGCCTCTACCATTTCCGTGTCAACGAGATTAGTTACACACGTTTCAAAAATTAGATTCGCAGTCTGCGAAGCTCTCAGTCTGGGGCTGTGATAGATTCTTACCCCGCTGAAGATGCCTGCCAATTGTTGTTTATATAAATCAACAATTTCATCGGCCAAGCATCTGACTTCCGGAAGAGATTCCTCTTGCAACGGCTGATCTAACACCTGTGTCAGTTGCGGCTTGTCTCGGCCATGTCTTGCCAAAATATAGCAATCGTCACAGTTGCCGCTATACCCTGAAGTGTCCAGAGCTTTTCTTTGGATCATCTAACGCCCTCTAAAGTTAAGGTTCCTGTGTTATTATAATGCCTAATTGAGTAATTGTCAACGAAAACAGAAAAGAAACTCAATGAGTTTATTTTCTAAAAAATTGATGAGAAATTTCTTTTGCTCTTATTGATAAATCCTTTTCCTTTTCGCCAAAAATCCAATACAAATTAGCCGCCGAGCGAAGCGAGGCGGACAGCTCGCGCTTGCAAAATCCTTTCTGGCGGAGGGTAGAGGAGTCGAACCTCTAAAGGATTGCTCCCGCCGCCTTTCCAAGGCGGTGCCATACCATTAGGCGAACCCTCCCTTTTTAAAACCCGCTTATTATAACCTAAAAACGCATTCCCTTCAATATTTTTATTCTCTCCTCTATCGGCGGATGGGTTTGAAATAATTTAACAAACCAATTATGCCCCGACTTGCCCTTGAAAGGGCTGGAAATAAAAAGATGGGCGGTACCGCCGTGAGAGTAGCGCATGGGCGTTTCATCGTGAGCGATTTTTTCAAGCGCGCCGGCAAGCCCTTCCGGATAACGCGTCAGCAAAGCGCCGGATGCGTCGGCAAGAAATTCTCTTTTGCGCGACACCGCCAAACGAATGACTGTCGCGATAAGCGGCGCGAGTATCGCCACCGCGAGACCTAAAAGCAAAATAATCGCTCCGCCCTGCCTATTATTGCTGTCCCGATTTAAATTTCCCCACAAACTCATCCTCAAAAACCAATCAGACAATATGGCAATGAGGCCGGCTAGCACAACCACCACAGACGAGATGAGTATATCCCTGTTACCTACGTGAGACAGCTCGTGAGCCATTACTCCCTCGAGTTCGTTTTTATTCAATTTCACCAGCGCGCCTTCCGTAACGGCAACCGCGGCGTGTTTGGGATCTCTGCCAGTGGCGAAAGCGTTTATTTGGGGACTATGCATCACGTACACTCTTGGCATCGGCAAACCGGCAGTAATGGATAAGTTCTCAATTATACGGAAAAGTTCCAGGTGTGTCTCGCGGGATGCCGGTTTGGCGCCAGACATAACAAGAGCGACCTTGTCGGAATACCAATACGCGAAAAAATTCATAAATATCGCCAAGAACACGGCAAAATATAGTATGCCGGACGAATTATACACATACCCAAACAGCCAGCCGATGAGAATTATCAAAACTAAAAACACGGTCATCAACAACCATGTCTTGCGGATGTTTGAGTCCTTGTGAGAATACAAATTTGCCATAGCAAATTTCAATCTCTAAATTCTAATTTCTAATCTCTAAATAATATCAAATCTCAAAATTCAAAACATTTTTGATATTTGGATTTTGGGTTTGTTTAGAGATTGGGGCTTAGATATTAGAGATTAAAAGGCGACCTTGACCGGTTCTCTTGCAACTTCTTCGTTGAGTTCAAAGAAGTCGTCTTTCTTGAATCCGAACATGCTGGCAACGACGTTGGTCGGAAACTGCTCTACCTGAGTGTTGAGAGTAAGGACGTTGATATTATAAAACCTGCGAGCAGCTTGGATTTTGTTTTCAGTGTCGGTAAGTTCATCCTGAAGCTTGATAAAACTTTCAACTGCCCTCAGTTGGGGATAAGCCTCGGATAAGACAAATAAGCTCTTCAACGCGCCGGAGAGCATGTTTTCAGCTTGACCATGTTCTGCTACAGAATGAGCACCCATCGCCGCCGAACGGGCCTTGGTAACATTCTCAAGAACTTGGCTCTCGTGCGAGGCGTAGCCCTTTACTGATTCCACGAGATTCGGAATAAGATCGTAGCGTCTCTTTAACTGCACATCAATATCCGCCCATGATTCCTTCATCCTGTTCCTCGTACGAACAAGCGCATTAAAAGCGCCGGCCAGCCAAAACCCGACAACGACTAAAATTATTATCAAAATTAGCGTGGGATTCATACGATATCATTTTATGTTAAAAGTCTTATTGAGTCAACAATAGCTAAAATAAAAAAGAGGCCGCAATGCCTCTTAATTTATAAAAGTTCGCAAACATGCCTGGCAATTGCCATACTTGCCGACAAGCCGGGTGAATCAATTCCTATTAAATTGATGAGTTTGGGATTTAATCTGTCAACTTTTATTATAAAGTCCAGTTCTCCCGGAGCGCTTGAAAGCGTCGGCCTTATCCCGGAATAAGCCCATTTCAAATCGCAATAGTTTATATCGGGGCAAAAGCGTTTGATTTGTTCAATAAAAACGCTTACATCGGTTTTGTCTTCACTATAATAATTTTTTGACGGAACAAGGCGAGCATTGGGACCGATAAATAATCTGCCGTCAACCCTTGGGCTAAAGTGAATACCTTTGCCGGGATAATGATGGGAATGTACCGGATAAATCAGCCGCTTTATGAGGCCTCTCTTGGCGCCGATAACTTCATAGTATTCCCCCCGCCAAGGATATAATTTATAACCATCGACACCCGCCATCTCTGACACCTCATCGGCATAAAGCCCTGCGGCATTGATAATAACTTTGCCGGAAACGCAACCTGAAACAGTATGAACCAGATATGAGTCCCCTAGAACTTCGACCCTCACAACACAAGAGTTAAAATTGAAATTAACACCATTATCTAAAGCGTCATGAGACAATGCTCTAACAAAATGGACGGGATCAATAACAGCAACTTCCGGAATAAAAATTCCGCCCCACGACTTCAGGTTTGGTTCTAGTTTTTTAACGCCGAATGACGTCAAAAACTTAACTTTTAAATCTTTACTAGCTCCCCTCTTCGCCATATTTATTAACGACGGAAGTTCTTCTATGGCCCCGCCGATGCTTTGACCTGACAACGCTATCAGCATTCCACATCTCAAAACAGGCAACTTATTTCTTCCCATGTAATCAAGCGCGATGCGGCTGCCTTCTCTGGCAAGTTGTGACTTCAAAAATTTAGGATTTTGGTGGAAACCGGAATGAAGAACCCCGCTGTTAAGCCGGCTGGTCTCAAGACCAACATCCGGCAATTTTTCTAAAACAATAACTTTTTTGCCCCGATGTCTTACTGAAATTTCCCTTGCAATGGCGCAACCCATCACTCCCGCGCCAATAATAATGACGTCGTAAATCTCTTTTTTCAATGTCAAAGACCTTTTTTAGACAATAAATTAGTGATACATCAAACGGAAGCCTTAATCAACCCCATAAACAGCGGAGGCGGAACTAAAGAGCGGCGATATCGCCGCTCTTTTTTAATAATCCATTCCGCCCCCCATTCCTCCGCCCATCGGAGGCATTTTATTTTCCTTCTCTTCCGGTTCATCAGTAACAACCGCCTCGGTGGTTAAGATAAGCGATGCGACGGACACAGCATTCACAAGAGTGGCTTTGACGACTTTCAGCGGGTCAATGATCCCTTTTTCAAACATATTCACATACTCTCCGTTTACGGCGTTAAAACCCATTCCCGTCTCCATAAAGAAAACTTTTGAAACAACCTCATTCGGATCCTTGCCGGAGTTCTCGGCAATCGCCCGCAAGGGTTTTTCCAAAACCGTTTTTATTACAGCAACCCCCTTGGCCTCATCACCGACTTCGGGAACCCCCTTCAAAGATTTAACGCTTAATTCTTTTGACGCTTCAAACAATGCCACGCCTCCACCGGCAACAATGCCCTCTTCAAGAGCGGCCCGAGTGGCGTTAACAGCATCTTCTATCCTGAACTTCTTTTCTTTCATTTCAGTTTCGGTCGTAGCGCCAACCTTCAGAACAGCTACTCCGCCTGACAGCTTGCCCAATCGCTCCTGCAATTTTTCCTTGTCAAAATCAGAAGTTGATTTGGCAATTTGGGACCTTAACTGAGCGGCTCTTTTATCAATATCCTGTTTTTTGCCCTTCCCGCCGACAAAGGTGGTGGTTTCTTTAGCGGCAACAACCCGACGAGCTTTGCCAAGCATAGACAATTCAACGCCTTCGAGCTTCATTCCTTTCTCTTCTGAAATAAGCTGTCCGCCGGTGACCACGGCTAAATCCTCGAGCATTTCTTTTTTCCTGTCGCCAAAACCGGGTGCTTTGACAGCCAGGGTCATAAAGTTGCCGCGCAATTTATTCACAACGAGAGTCGCTAAGGCGTCGCCATCCACGTCTTCGGCCACTATCACCAACTCTCTTTTGCCTGCTTTTGATAACTTTTCAAGCAACGGAACGATGTCCTGAATTGAAGAAATTTTCTTGTCGGTTATCAGAATAAGGGCATCTTCAAATATCGCTTCCATTCTTTCCGTATTGGTAACCATATACGCGGAAACATAGCCCTTGTCTATCTGCATCCCCTCAACCAATTCTTTGGACATTTCCGTTGACTGAGATTCTTCTACGGTAACCACCCCGTCTTTGCCGACTTCCTTGAAAACATCGGCGATAAGCTTGCCTATTTCCGCGTCATTGGCGGCAATGGAAGCCACCTCTTTTATTTTTTCGTGGCTTGAAACAACTTTTTTCTTTTTATTCAAATGGTCCAAAACCCAGTCGACGGCTTTGTCCATTCCTCTTTTCAGCACAAGCGGGTTGGCGCCGGAATTGACCGCGCTGAATCCTTCGGCGACTATCGCCTGCGCCAGCACGGTTGCGGTAGTAGTGCCGTCCCCGGCAACATCATTGGTCTTAGAAGCCACTTCTTTAACAAGTTCCGCGCCAACATTCTCAAATTTATTTTTGAGCTCGACTTCTTTTGCCACTGTTACACCGTCTTTGGTGATGGTTGGAGAGCCGAATCCCTTATCAAGCACAACGTTTCTTCCTTTGGGACCAAGAGTTACCTTGACCGCATTAGCTATTTTGTCAACCCCTCGCTTGAGTGATTCTCGAGCCTCTTCTTTGTATTTTATTTGTTTAGACACAATAGTGTAAACCCCAAATTACAAATAAACCCCAATGCCTAAATTTCTAAACAGCCCTCTGAGCATGTCCCGTTCTAGCTGGACAGTTTGAAACATTGAAATTTGGAGCTTGTTTGTTATTTGGTGCTTGTTATTTGGTGCTTATCGCAGTTATGAAATAACTGCGAGGATATCGTCTTCTTTGATAACCAAATACTCTTTCCCGTCGACCCTTACTTCATTCGGGCTATACTTTGTAAAAAGCACAACATCGCCTTTTTTGACATCCGGCGGGATACGCTTGCCGTCCTTGTCCCGTTTGCCGGGACCAACGGCAACTACCTTGCCTTTCTCTGACCGTTCTTTTTCAACGGTATCGGGCAGAATTATACCACCCTTCTTTTTTTCCTCGCAAATCGACTCGACCAAAATATGATCGCTTAATGGTTTTATCATTAAACTGACCCACAACTTACAGCCCACAACCTACAACTTTTTATTGCTTCTTCCGAAAGCAAGGCTTCTGGAAGCACGTTTTTTGTTGTTGGTCGTTAATTGTTAGTTGTTAGTTATTGACTAGCAGTGTATATCAACGAGTGCTAATTTGTCAATACCACAAAAAAGCGGCGTTGTCGCCGCGCATTATTATAAGCTAAATTTTTCTTATTTCTGTGATTTCTGTTTCTTCTGTATTTCTATGGCTTAGAACCATTTCCATGGCTTCAAGTAATTAAACCTCCCTTTGCTTTTATTTTCTTTCGCTGCTTCGTCGGTTAAAACCGAAGACCGATCTGAAATATCAATCCGAACAGTAAATGTCTTATCAAAATCAATGAGGTGGTCCAGTTCTGGTGTAATATCCAAGGTGACCATCGTGCTACTTTCTCCCGGAAGCCGACGCAAGGCGCCTTGATCCAATTCTGTCCAACTCCACTCCGGCTGAACCGACAACTTGGCGTTCTTCTCGGCGGCTTCACGCTCCGCCCTTGTCAACGGCATTATTTGCTGAAGATAGAGAACATTGACGCGACGGTTTCCCAATTCATTTAATTCCTTGATTACTTCTGTCGTTGAAGCGGGCGCATTAGCTATTCTCTTGTCAACAAATTTGTCGGCACTTTGAACGACAACTGAAACTTCTGCGAGAATTCCTGGCACGATTCTATCCGCAAAATCTTCGGGCACTTTGACCGGAACACTGATCTGTCTAACGGCCATACTTGACCACTCTTCAAGAACAATATTTACATAAACCGTCTCCCCCGGTGACGCTTCGGTTTGTGACAAGAAAGATCTTTTTTCCGTCCATGCGTTTTCTCCTCTTATAAAATCAATGTGCACGATTATGCTTTCCAAATTATATGTGAAACCACTTCCTCTTAATTTGCCCAAAATGACATTGTTGAGGGAAAACACATCTCCAAAAGGATTCTTTTTAATTTTTGCCGAAATAAGGCCTTTTAGAAATATCTCCGGCTCGGCCGCTATTTTTATCCTTGTTTGATAAGATACGGACGCAGAACTGATATCGCCAACCATTTCTTGGGCCCAGGAAACTGGAAGTTGATTGAAAATAGCAGAAGCAACAGGACTTTCTGCAACGTTCTCGTTAAAAACAATGAGGTCGTGACCCATGTGCAACTCGACTTTGTAAGGCAAGGTTCGGGCAACTTGGCCTAAGGTACCGCCCATTTCATACGCTCCGTCAAAGTTCATTGCGCCTTCTGTCTCAAGCTTACAGCCGATGATTTTGTGCGCCTGGAACGGCGTCTGAAGCGTGTCCGCCACAGATACATGAGAAAACGGATAATCCACCCGGCCGGTTCCAAAAAACGGATGACCAAAAATGTAGATTCTATCTCCGTCTTTCCAGAATACCGTTCCCGAACCGCCTATATCCCAAGAACCCTTGGCAAGAAAAACCGTTACCATTGAACCTGGCTTAATCTGGCCTTGAACTGATTTGTCGCAGTTTTTGTCAGGCAAAGCCCCTTGGGTTTGCAAACCGTCAATTCCGGAAAAAAGTATCAGGTTATGAAATTCCCTGCCTTCAACAATGATCTTGTTTGGCGGACGAATCATAAACTGGCTCGCAACGGCATAACCGCCGAAATGATTTCCAAGCATATATTCGGCCGGGGTCAGTCCTGCGTTAGAACCACCTTCTATGAAATAGCCGATAGCGTAGCTCAAAGCCCCAACAACAAATACATCATTTCCCGCAACAGATACTTTGCCCATACATTCATCGTATTCACTGCAACCGACAAAGATGGGGCTACCGCTCATTCCAGCAATCGCTCCGACCCTCTCCAGGGGTGTTTCCATCGGCCCGCCGGAAATGCGGGCAAGGATCATATTAAATCCGCCGCCATTTGTAACTCCTCGCAATTCAACTTCGAATCGCTGCGGTTCAACGCCCCTGAACACGGAGAATCCGACAGCTTCGGCGCCAAACTTAACTTCAGACAATTTCAAGACCTTCGGAGTATCCGCAAAAACCGTCGAACCTGTCAGCAATACAAACAAAAACAAGGACAGAACAACTCTGAACATTACTTTTCCTTTTAGTTAACGAACTTAATCAAAAATTAACACAACTAAAAAAAGATGCAATACGGCTATTTGTTTAATAAACTAGGAAAGCCCTGATTCGTTTTCCAAGATATTTGAGATACCCGCTTTTTTTAGTTTATTATTGTAATTATTAATAACAGTCCGCTCAAAAGAACGCGGGTGGAACTCAAGCTCCTTGTCGTTAAAAATTATCCGTCCGCCGGACTCGTAGGTTGCCGGGTTGTTTTTTATTCTTTTTTGCTGGAATGCCCTTAATATTTTTTCCAGCAAGTCGCCCAAAAAATTATTCAGAACGGCTTCCTCAGTTCCGGCCAATGCAAGCAGAACTTTATTTGTTCTTACGTTTCTATAAATGGTTGCCGGTCTGAAATTATAACAGTAGGAATTGGCCCATCTGTTTGAAGCAACAAATTTTTCAAGGATTCCGCCGGCTATAATGACCGGCTTCATATTCGCAAGCGATTGCGCGATATACAAACTGCGATGGGTCAATTCTAAGTTATCATCGGTTATATAATGGTTAAAACAGAGCTTGTCGGGAGCAATGACATCAAACCGGCCGCGCCTTACCCCAAGAACCGACGAGATCAGCCATAAGAACAATCGGCCGGTATAAAGGCGTCCGGATTTTATAACAATAAAAACATCGAAATCGCTTTTCGGTTCGGAGTTGTTAGCCGCAAGAGAACCGCTTACCAAAACAGCCCGAAGATACGGCGCGACTTGGAGATATTTCGCCATGCGCAAAAATATTTTCCACTTTTTTCCGGCCAACTTGTCTTTTTCTATCCTTTTTTCATAGAGCCCTTCCCTCCCCGGCATAAAATAAAATCCGTTCTTATGATCAATAATTCCCGCCTTTGCCATCTTTTCCAGTTCTTCAGCAATATCTATTGCATTGCACTCATTGCATTCATTGAGGTTAAACCTCTCTTGATTGAGATTTAAGCTCAATCTTTTGGGGTTTACAAGGTATTTATAAACCTCCGCAAAAGTCAGCGGGAAATCAAAAACATCATAATAAATGACCGTCGCCAAAATTGAGTTTCTAATACTAGCCATCGTTTCCAAACATATATCAAAAATGAAGAATAAAAAAGTCCGCGATGCGGACCCTCATTCATCTTCACTCCTCAAATACCCGCGAAATGGATATGTCGCTATTCCGAGAACAAGAAATCCTACGGCAACAAGCAGACAATACTGCCAAATTGGGCTTTCTTCTTCCTCGGCCACAAGCTCAAGTATCGGCCTTCTGTTGGAGCTCACAACATATTCCAGATAACTTCCTACATTACCCTGCGCGTTTTCCACGGTCCAATCATGTCCGGAAAAAACAGCGCCGGTTGACTTTGCCAAGCTAGACAGATTGTTCCTATCCAAACGAGTGATCTGCCTTCTCCATTCTTCCTCAAAGTCTGCATATCCGGGATAGTCAATTCCCCGCCTGTAACCTTCCAGCAAAGAGAACCAATCAACCCCGCTTCTTGTACCCACGCCGACAGGGTAAATCTTCAGACCTCTTTTCCGATACTCATCCGCCACATCGGCCAACTTCTTTTTGTACTCGGCTTTTTCCTCGGCAACGGCTAGTATATCTTCGGGCCTAATTGGAGCGTAATTCAGAAACTGATCGTCGCCATCGGAAAAAATTAGAACCATTCTGTTGGTCTTCACTCCGGGCCTATAAAGATAGCGCTGATCGCGGGCATAGCCCTCGCTGGACGCATCTTGCCTATCCAGAGACTGAAAAATATGTTCCAGAGTGGTAGCAAAATCGCTGTCAAATATCGTTTCGTCGCCATAAAAACCTTCAGATTTAGGAAAATTGACCGCAGAAACCTGTTCGAAAAACACCCCAAGATCTCTTGTCAAAAACAGGTTCCTGCGAGAAGTTTTCCCAAATGTAAAAAGTCCGACTTTGTCTCCATCCTTGAGCAACGGTTCTAAACGAAGAATTTCCTTCTTGGCTATCTCCAACCGCGATGGACGAATGTCGGCGGCTTTCATTGAAATTGAGTTATCCAACAAAACAACGATTTCCACATTGCCTCTTAATGGTTTTATCATATCTCCAAAACCACTCGGCCCGGCTAAAGCAACTACCATAAAAACCAGCGCCGGAACAACAAAAAGTCCCCACAGTTTTATTCTCCCAATAAACGGATATCTTGAACCGTAAGTTTGCTCCGGTCTGGAAACCCGCTGAACCAAAACAGCCAACAGCCAAGCAATAAACAAAACCGCCGGTATGACAATAAGGTAAAGAATTAATGATTCTCTAAAATTTATGTTCCCCCAAATATCAATGGCCGATTCCATCTTTACGGCCTCTTCCTTGGTCCGCCGCTACCCGGTCTTTCTTCATCAAGTTTACCGCCATCCGGATATTCACCTGGTGGCAAGCCAGGACCGTATTCTTGCTCTTCCTTTAACGGACCAAGAATGAACCCTGGCAAAATTTGGGGTTTTGTAAGAGCTTCTTCGGCATCTTCTTCGTTGGTGACAATATCGAAATTCCAGACCCGATCAAAACACTCAAGATACTCCGAAGCAGCTTCAAGACAATTCCTCAAATCCCTTTCAAAGTCATCGCGCACCTTCGTCATTATAAAATTAAGAGGCGCTTCAACCAGTTTCGTCGCCCGGTATTCGGCCTGCACTTGTCTGAATTTGGCGGCTGCATACAAGTATGATCTCGAGTCATCCAATTTATCTTTCAAACCGCTCTTATTAATTACCGCGTCCCAGTCCTCAATTAAATACGTGTCGGCGGCTTCATAAAAAAGAGTGTCGCGAAAAAGATACTTATCAGCCAGCCACCGCACTTTCCACTTCTCACTCAAAACATAAAAGTAACGCAGGTTTTCAAGCTCTCTCGCCGTACCGACAGAGTCACCCATTTCCAAATACATATTGAGTTTCTCAACGTGTCCATTAAACTCTTTAATTGTCAGCAGCGGCGCATAAACGACAACGGCAAACGCGGCCAGACAAGAGAGCTTAAGAAGCATCTTTGCCCATTCTCCGACAGATCGCGTTCTTTTCATTTCCTTCTCCTAAATTGTCAACGATGCTAATTACAATTAAAGTACGACTAAAAAAGAGTGCTGTCAACTATTTCTCGCCCCTGTGGATAAACGACTTGCGAAGTCGTTTATCCACAGGGGACAATAAAATGATCCGCCAAAATAGCGGATCTTTAACAATTTATGGATATGTCTCAAAGAAAAATCCTATAAAAATTCCCGAAAACAAACTCGTCGCGGCTAACACCACGGCCACCGCAAGCGGACGCTGATATATCAGAACCCTGAATAAATGACGAGTAATACGAAAGGGCGCGGTCTCCAACCGGTTAATCTCGGCATATGCCCGTTCTATGCTTGCCGGATCGTCAACGCTGAAAAACCTCCCCCCGAAACGAGAAATATTATTCTCAAGCCATTCGGCGGCTAAGAGATCTCGGGATCCAGTATTGTTAAATTTCATTTCGCATTCCCTATTCGGCTGGACATGTATAAAATAGGTCGCAATTCCTCTTTTCTGAAGTTCGGCCAGTTCTTCTTCTGGGTTTAATTCCGTAGCCGCGTCGCTAACGACAAGAACCGCTTTTCTTTTGATTCTTCTGTCGCCCTTAAAATCAAAATACTGAGTTACCGCCCGCAAGCCCGTCCTTAAGTTTGTGCCGCCTTCACTTTGCATTATTCTTATCATGTCCTTGGGGGCGACGATACCGCACAAACCGTTCAACCAGCTGGTTAAATTTCTTTCGGGTAAGCTTGGGTGCGTTGAATCTACTGTCGCAATGGGAGCATCTTCTAATTGAAGAACGTAGACATCATCGTCAATGATGAAGTCCTGTATTTTATACGCGTTGTTGGAAAATATCCAAAGAGTAACCCTATCATTCTGGCCCCGTCTCATCTCACGGAACTCCAAGTGTCTTTCCCTTGCCGTCTCGCCCGCCGATCTACCGGTGTCCAAATATTCCCACCCCATGGAACTTGATGTGTCTATAAGTTCTACCATTTCTAACGACTCGACTATTTCTTCTATTACAGTTCTGGGCAGATATGGGTTTGCCAAGGCGAGAATCAGAAAAAACGTCGACAATGCAAGCGCAACGAATGGACTTAAGCAAATCAAGCGCCTCCATAAGGGGTCGGAATATTCTCCTGGGATCTCCTGGCCGGAGTAGGAATGATAAAACTTTTTGTCGCATCCCCGTAGGATCTTGTACAAAAATATGGCGAGGAGAAAAAGGCCCGCCCCGAGAGCAAAGCCTAAAGAGTCAAAACTGACTTGGCTGAAATCAGTATTCCTGAAAGCCAGAATGGTGGATTTTATAAGCTCAAAACAGGCGTATAATTTATCCGGCATTGTTTATCTCCTCCGCATATGGAGGTAGAGCCTGTTTAGACCCGCTCGGAAGTCCCGCCAAACACGTCGAATCAACATCTGGGCAAGAAAACGTGTTGTTCTTTCAAAATCAATATTCTCAACAAGAGACCTCGACTCGCCAATCTCTTTCAAAAAGTCCGCGCGATAATTATCCGACTCAATGTCTTCGTAATAATATTTTGACTTTTTGGCCAGTTCAAGAATCGCACCGTACCTGCAACCCAGATGTTTCTTTCGTTTGGCATCCAGACCTTTCAAGCGTTCATATGTTTGCTTGGGAGTGTCAGAATCAAAAATCCTTACGGGGCCCCCGGAAAGCTCCGCTGAAATAAAAGATCGAATAAAGTAGGAAAACTTACTTGTCGCCTTCTTTGCGCCTTCGTCATCAATAACAGTAGATCTGACTTCGTTCTCCAGCGCCTTAAGTTCGCGCAGAAACTTTTTTCTTGCTTTCCGGCGGGAAAGCGTCGGGGCGGCAGCATAAGACATACCGTCTGTCTCTGTGGTCTTGTCGTCTTTTTCATTTTCTTTTGAGAGTAGCGGGCGACGAAAGAATCTTGCCACAATAATAAGAGCCGAAAACAAAGTAAGTCCGATAACTAAATAAACGATCATAACCGATCTGTTCACAAACGTCTTGAGGGCGTTGAATTTGACGCCGTCTCTTATGTCAACTGTCGGGGGTCGGACAATGGTAGTGACGTAGGAAATCCCAATTTCATCTGTCGGAAACTCCATTAACTCCCCTGTTTCCTTTGCTTCGGCAACGGTAGTGCCGACGCTCTTTTTAATCCAGATGAAATTAAAAGATGGAATCTTGTAGACACCTTTCTTCGCATCAACAATCATGAATGTGTAGGTGAAATCCTGAACATTTACAAACCCGCCTTCTTCGCTGCCATACCTGAATCTTTCTCCGACAACCAGATCCAATACCTCAATTATGCCCGTAACCGAATTCTCTGTTTGCGGCTTCCCCTCGCTATCCACAACAAGCGTCAACGAGTCCAATCGCATCTGTTCCTCAATTATAAGCACATAATCTGTGTACTTAACCCGATAATTGACGCTGAACGGTTCGCCCGACCTGACAACGCTCGGAACCGGCTTGCCGGTTTCAACAATAATGGGCGACATCTGCTGGGCGTAAGCAATCGATGGTGTAGCAATTAAAAGAACGACCGCAAAACCAAGGAGTTTGTATCTCATTTTCTTCCTTAGGTTGTAAACGTACTTGTGTAGAAAACTACATAAAAAAGACGTGCCTGTCAACACTGCGCAAATCAAAAACAGGGAATTATCCCTGTTAAAATTCATTTCACTAAATCATTATGTCGCCGCTTTTTATCATCTCCTGCCTTTCTAAAAAGAACCGAAGCAAGCGTTCGTAATGTTTTCCATTGTTGCTGTATTCAAGAACCATTTCGCCTATGCCAATATCGTTAAGATAGTCACGCATCCGCTTTCGTTCTGCGCGAATTTCTTGTTCCAATTTTTTCATATCCCCAGGAGAAACGACGTTGTCTCTGCCGGTTTCTATATCCCTCATTTTCAAACGGCGCCACAACCAACCCCTCACCTTAAATTCAGACGGATTATCCAAAAAGAGAAAAACTGTTTCATGCCTGGAAGTGACATCTTTCAGCAACTGCGATTTTACAAATTCTTCGGCTCCGATAAAATCCGAGACAACGACAAGAAAACATTGGTTATTATCATGTCTGGAAGAAAAAAATTCAAAAGCTTTCACGAAATCGGCTCTTCCCCTTAAAAGACCCTCACCGTCTTTTTCCAATCCCTCAAAAAAATCATAGAGATTTTCAACTAGGTTGTCCACCGCTTCTTCGCCAATCTTTGACGTCTCGTCAAAAATTATATCGTTGGCAAACCCGATGAACCCCATTGGGTCTTGGGCGTAAGAACATGTCAGCCCAACGTTGCCTATGGTCTCAAAAAGCAACCTCAACTTAAACAACATTGACGACGAAAGGTCGGCCATAACAACCACCGTAAAGTCCTTAGTGATTTTTGCTTCTCTTACGTAAACAGTGCCGTCGGGATCGGTAAGATGCCACTGGATCTGATCAACTTCATGTTCTTCGGGGTTATATTCCGAAATTTGATAAAAATCCGGGCCTCTGCCCTTAAAAACGCTGGGGTATTCTCCGAATCTTACCCTTTTGGCCGCAGAAGCGATAGGCAAAGCGTTGGCTGCTCTGTCAATGTTGGAAAAGACGTCTTCAAGAGTGAACTGCATTTTAGCCTCCACGCTTGATTCTATTCCAAAATTTTCCCCAAGCACTTTTTGTCGCAGAGCTTTCCGCAAGACTGACTGTCGACCTCAAACCATATTCCGGCAACGGAGTCAGCCGCAAAATCTGTTCGGCGATTTCCATTTTTGTGATTCTTCTGCCTTTAGCCTTACGGTCTAACACAAGCCTATGAGCCGCAACCAAATAGTATGCATCTTTTACATCATCCATGGTTGCATAGAGACGCCCCCTAAACCCGGCAAGCGTCCTGACAACCGCCTTATAATGATAGTTGTAACGAGGAGAAGTGCCGACTTTAACATACGTGTCGATGTCATCCATCAGACGCTTAGGGGCAAACATTCTTCTTTCGGGTTTTCCTTTTTCGCGAGCTCTTGAATTTTCGGTCAACCGTTGAATGTATTCCTTAACCTCCGGCCCAAGACGAACTCGGGTAAAAAAGCGTCCGACCTCATGCGCTTCTTCAAGTGTTATAACTGGTTTAATTATAGGCTTGTTCTGACCGGCAACATTTTCAGAGTCAATCGACTTCTCTTTTTCCCTATCAGGATAATCAATGCTTAAGTGTATGGCAAAACGATCCCACATTGCTTCAGGCAACTCATAAGTACCTTCTTGTTCATAAGGATTACCCGTTGCGATTGGCCAGAAGAAAAGCCGCTTATCAGCCGGATCATCGCTGATTGGGGTCAAGGGCATTCTTTTGTTAACCACTCTTTTAAGATTCTGGTCAAAAGTATGTACAATCGCAACCCTCTCTTCTTGGGTCTGAAAAATGGGTCCGAAGATCTTCGGCGGGGTTCGTGTAATCTCATCAAACAACAGAACATGGACATAAATATCGCCTTCAGCAAAAAAGAATTGCCCGCCGGCGTAAATATCCTGCCCAATGAGTTTGCCGGCTGACATCTCCGGCTGACCTCCAATAAAACAGAATTTGCCGTCAATGGAGAACGCCATGTTTCTGGCGAGAGCAGTCTTGCCGACACCATGCCTAGCCGTCATAATAACCGGTGCAGGAGCAAAATCCATGAAAAGCGCCCCGCTATCTTCTCTAGCATAAGCAACAAAGCTGAACATTCCCAAAGCAGCTTTTTCGATTGCATCGTCGATACCAAAAAGTGTCAAGGCGGTATTTCTTAATACTGCGTTCTTATGATCAAGAGCTTCTTCTAGGGTCATTGACTCTTTGCGCATTTAGCCCCTCCTTGGACCAGTTTTCAACGTACTTTTATCCGCAAAGAGTAAATAAAAAAGAGCAAGGCGTCAATCCTTACTCAATTACGGTATTCGCTTTGCGTATTCCACAAGATTCATAACCGACTCTACCGGTGTTACCATGATAGTATCCACGGTCATCAGCGGGATCCCGCAGGGGCTTATCAAATGCCCGCTTTGATCGTACTGCAGTTCAACCGGTTTTTCGGCGGTAATAATGCCAACTGCTTCCGGCTCATCGTTTTGGTCTATCCGAACCACAACCCCGCCGCTCGTCCCGGCAAATGAAAGCTTGTGATTTCTTGAGGCCGTAACTGAAAAATATTTGTTAATTTTGTATTTCAGCTCACCCGAAGGGTCACTTTCCAAGTTATCCAACTTAACAGAATGGTCCACCGCTGTAACTTTTGCCTCTATGTTGTCAAAAACAATTTCGCTTTCCCTGCATTCGTTTCCGAATCTCATTCCATAAAATGTCTTATAGATCGGCACGATTAAGTCCCCGAATCCTTCTTTTTCATTAAATTCGCTGACCTCGCGAGGATGCGGATGAAAGCCCTGAATAAATACTTTATCGCCAACTTGGACTTTTGTTTCGGCGATTTTATATGGTACCGGCAATCCTACCGTATTGAATGGGCCGATTGTTTTCAAAACAACCACGTCTCTCATCGAGTGAGCTCTTATAATCGCGCAGTCGTACGCTTTCTCGTTTAAAAGTATCTTACACTCTCTCCCGCCCAGCGTAACACGGTTATTGAACGAAGTATCGGTAACATGTTTTGCGCTGAACAACGCGCCGTTACTTCCGTCAATAAGCCATGCCGAACCCAGAACTCTGACTTTTCCGGCCCACTCAATCGCCAAAAGCCCAACCGGAACGTTCAACCCGCCCGGAAAACGGCCTTCTCTTCTATAAACATTGGTCTCCTCGTCAGGAGGACCACAAGAAGCCATTACGCAAACCAAGAGAATGAGCGTCGTTCGTTTCATAGTCTTGTCCTTTTCAAATAACTAAAAATATAGTATAATATTGTGTTCTATGACACAAGCCAAACTCAAGAACTTGACGATCAAGGCACCGATAGGACCGGGTGTTTATATGTTCACCGGCGACAAAAGAAAATTATATTATATAGGCAAGGCCTCAAATTTAAAAGCCCGACTTTTGTCATACTTGAAAACAAAAGACCCGCGCATCCTAAAAATGCTCTCGCTGGCCACTGATATCAAGACGCTTGAAACCGATTCGGAAATAGAAGCATTGATACTGGAATCGCAATACATTAAAAAATATAAACCGGCGTTCAATATAATGCTGCGTGATAATAAAAATTTCTTCTCTGTGGTTTTTACGAAAGAAAAATTCCCTAAGGTTTTCATTACCCACCAGCCCACATTCTTTGGTCCTTTCACTGATGGTACGGCGCTAAAAACAACTCTGCGCCATCTGCGAAGAATATTTCCCTACTGCACCTGCAAACAGCTCCATCACAATTTTTGCCTCAATTACCATATCGGCAAATGTCCCGGATTTTGCTGTCTGAAAGACAGTCCTGAGCGAAATCTGAAGATTAATGAAGAAAAAGAATATGAGAAAAATATTAAAGCCCTAAAAGACATATTAAAAGGCAAAGAGGCGTCGCTACTCAAAAATCTGGAAAAGGAAATGATAAGGCGCGGAAAAGAAGAAAACTTTGAGGAAGCTATTGAACTGCGCAAAAAAGCAGAAAAAATAAAGCGCGTTTTTGAAAACGCTTCAATAATTAGAAATTCGAAATTAGAAATTATAAATTTGGAAGCAAGGAACAGTCAATTAACCACCCTTCACAAATTAAAGCAGTTGCTAAAACTAAACAAATTACCGACCCGTATAGAAGGATATGATGTGGCCAACATCCAAGGCCAATATGCCGTCGGGGCAATGGTGGTTTTTGCTAATGGCCACCCCGATAAAAACGAATACCGAAAATTTAAAATCCGAACCAAAATATCATCCGATGATACTGCGATGCTCAAAGAGATTCTTGAGAGGCGTTCCAAGCATATCGAGTGGCCGTTTCCTGATCTTGTTTTAGTTGATGGCGGAAAAGCACAACTAAACACTGCGTATTCAACAATTAAAAATCTGCAATTAACAACGGGGGTAATTGCTTTAACAAAAGACGAGAAACACAGAGGAAGCAAAATTTACATATCGGAAAGAAGATCCGCCAGCTGGCGGATAATTTCGCTGTCAAAACTTTCTACCGACGTCAAAAATTTGCTTATTCGCATAGATTCGGAAGCTCATCGATTCGCAATAACTTATTATAGACACGGACACAGAAAAGCGTTAATATAAAAGTACGATTATGATAGGGTTTCTTGTTCGCATACTGGGCAATTCCATTGCTATATATGCCGCCTATTTTTGGGTTCCGGGGTTTGTTATAATCGGCGGAATTAAAGAATATCTCCTTGCAGGCGTACTGTTGGGATTGCTTAATAAAATAGTCAAACCGCCGATAAAGCTATTGACGATGCCCCTAATAATACTAACCCTGGGTCTCTTCCTTGTCGTGATCAACGCTCTTATGCTATGGTTAGTTGACTATGCTTTTGACTTTGTAGCAATTGAGAGCATTACTGCTCTAGTCTGGGCAACTGTTGTAGTTGCCGCAGTAAATGCAACGATATCGGCCTTTAGTAAAATCGTTGATTAATTATGGATACCATTCTTACATATTCACAAATAATTTTAGCGGTGCTGCTTACGGCGGCTGTTTTGGTTCAGCAAAAAGGAAGCGGCCTGTCCTCTGCTTTCGGAGGAAGCGGCACAGAGTACAGCACAAAAAGAGGCGCGGAGAAATTTTTTTTCTATGCAACCGCAGTTCTTGCCGTACTCTTTCTGACTGTTTCGGTTCTGAGAATTGTGTAGAACCAACGACCAATGACCAACGACGAATTGTCGTAGGTCGTGGGTTGTAGGTTATAGCTCAAATTGAGAGACAATAATCAACTCGACGATTTCTTTGGCTTTAAAACAAAAGACGACGAGAATCCCGGGATACGGGAGACGATAGCCAAAAAGATCCAAAGCAAACTCAAAATACGGCTCATACCCAAAACGCTTTCAAAAATGGAAAGATATATTGTTGCGCTCCTTGTTCTTATAATTCTGGGGGCAATGGTTGCGATACCTTTTACCGCTTATTTTCATTTCACTAAAGAAGCGCCCGATTATGGCGGCAAGTTCACAGAAGGAATAGTGGGCGAACCTCGTCATGTCAATCCTCTTCTTTCCCAAGCAAATGATGCGGATAGAGACCTGGTATCACTTGTCTACTCGGGTCTTCTTAAATACAATGGCGAAGGCAAAATAATACCCGACTTGGCTCAGTCTTACGAAATATCCAGTGACGGCTTGAATTATACGGTTTATATGAAAGATGACGCTTACTGGCACGATGGGAAGAAAGTTACCGCCGATGACGCACTCTTCACGATCCAAACTGCGCAGAATTCCGATTATGGAAGTCCGCAACGCATCAACTGGCAGGGTGTTCAGGTGGAAAAAATCAACGACTTCGCCTTAATGTTCAAACTTCAGGCAAGATATGCCCAGTTTCTTAATAACTTAACCGTAAAGATACTGCCAAAGCATGTCTGGCAGGATATTAAGCCGATCAATTTCGCTCTTTCGGAATTCAATTTAAAACCAATCGGCTCCGGTCCCTATAAATTCGACCGGTTCAAGAAAGACAGGAACGGCGGGATGCGCTCATATCAATTGTCAGCCAATGACAACTTTTATGGGGGTCGGCCGTTCATTAACGAAATAGAGGTAAAGTTTTACGTTTCCGAGGATGAGATGATAGACGCTTACAACAGAAACGAAATAGAGGGCTTGGGCTTTGTCTCGCCGGATAACTTGAAGAGGGTTAAATTCAAACAGCGGCTTAATCTGAGAGAGCTCCGGCTCCCGCGCTACTTTGCCGTTTTCTTCAATCAGAACAAGAGCGCAATATTATCGGACAAGAACATTCGTTTGGCTTTAAGCCACGCTACCGACAAAAACGCTCTAGTGGAAAAAGTTTTGGAAAATAGGGGCATCGCCGTCCATTCGCCAATGATGGGAGGAGTTCTTGATATATCCAATAATATCAAAAAATATGACTACGACCTTGACCTGGCAAAGACAATACTTGAAACGAATGGATGGTCTAAAGACAAGAACGAGGTTTTCGCCAAAAAAGACCAAAAACTGCAAATAAAGATTGCCACATCAACTTGGCCCGAACTCGCGGAAGTTGCTAAAATAGTAGAAGAACAATGGGAAGCACTTGGCGCACAAGTTGATATCGAAGTATTGCCTACGCCGGAACTTCAGCAAGTAATAAAGGATAGGAATTATGAAGCGTTGCTTTTCGGAGCAGTGTTGAACATAGACCCAGACCCTTTCAGTTTGTGGCATTCCTCGCAAAAAAAAGATCCCGGTCTCAACCTGTCTCTGTATGATAATAAGGCCGCTGACACCCTTCTTGAGGAGGCCCGACAAACACTTAATCCTCTTGAACGAGCCGATAAATACAACGACTTCCAGAAACTGATAATAGAAGATATCCCCGCCGTATTTCTCTATAATCCGCTTTACATTCACGGCCAAGCCAAGAAAATAATGGGTTCGAATGGTAAACTCATATCGCTGCCGTCGGATAGATTCATAAATATAGAGAAGTGGCATATAGACACGAAACGAGTGTGGAAATAAAATCTCTAATATCTAAATTCTAACCCCTAAACAAATCCAAATATCTAAATTCAAAATACGAACAAAATATCTAATTACTAATTCCTAATGAAATGCTAAATGTTAAATTTCAAAAAATTAAGACCTTGGACATTAAAGCATTGGAAATTTTATTAGAAATTAGATATTAGAAATTAGAAATTTAAACCATGAGAGACCAGATCCTAAACTTTCCATCCCAACTACCCAAGGGTGCAGAAATTGCCCGAGATTTAAAAATCGACAAACCCTACAATAAGGTCGTCATTTGCGGTATGGGCGGTTCCATTATGCCGGGCATGATACTGCTTACCTGCAAGGAGCGTAAAAACAATGGTCCCGGTGTTTCCGTCGTTATCCACAATACCTATGACCTGCCCTCAGACGTTGCCGCTGATGATTTGATTGTGTGTATCTCCTGGTCAGGAACAACAGAAGAGACGATATCTGCATTTAACGCCGCGGTGAAACGCGGTATCAAACCGATCATTATAACCAAGGGCGCAAAACTAAGTCAGCTGGCCAAAGACAACAATACTCCGCTGGTCATACTCCCCGATCAATCGACCCCTCCCCGCTTTAGTGTCGGATATATGATTGGCGCGCTTTTTGCCGTCCTGGGGTTGGAAAAAGAATTAAATATCACTCTTGATTCCCAAAGCCACGAGAACACAGGAAAAGAGTTAGCCGATAAGATCGGCTCTGCAACGCCTTTAATTTATACGTCATATTCATGGCGCAAGCTCGGCGCGTTGTGGAAGGCAAATTTAAACGAAACCTCCAAGACACCTGCCTATTGGAATTATTTACCCATTTTAGCCCACGACGAACTCGCTATGTATGTTCGCAAGGGCCTACCGTTTTATCCGATAATTTTCAGGGACAAGAATGATTATCCTCATTATGTTCGTGACCTAGATGCCGTTGTTGCAATTTTAGACAAACAGGAGTATAATTATAGTATCGTTAATCTCTCTGTAAGTGATAACCCCCTCGAAACAGTCCTAAATAACTACATTTTGGCGCTTTGGACAAGTTTTTATCTGGCACAAAAAATCGGGGTAGACCCCGAAAAAATTGAACTTATTGAGAGATATCAAGAGTTTAGGAGGTACTAGTTGTATCTTCGTTTTCTGATTCTGCTTCTGCCTTACACTTATCACAGTGGTGCTCAAGATGATCGGCTAAAATACCGAGAGATTCTGAAATTTCTGACAATGACTCTGTGATTTGTTCTAATAAAGGAGAGAAGAAAAAAATAGAACCGCAGCAACAAGATATACAGTAATTGCGATCATTTTCTCTCCTAAGTTTCAAGGTTTTTAATTTAATAACATCCTAATACAAAATACTTAACTCGTCAAGCCCCCGTGGTGAAATTGGCAGACACGTACGCTTCAGGTGCGTATGGCCTCACGGCTGTACAGGTTCAAATCCTGTCGGGGGCACTATGGAAAACAACAACTCATCATCTCGAGAAGAGGCAATACTTGCCTCTTCTCGAGAAACCCCTTCCAGAAGCCAGGCTTCTGAAACTCATGGTCGAAATTACCGAAGACCGGGAGACGGTTCAAGGAGACAGCAAAGAGACGCAAAACGCCGATGGATGAAACCCACCGTTCGCAGGGTTAAAGTTCTTGGAAGAGGTCCCGTCGGAGGCGGGTCCGCTTATGGGGGAGAAGAAGCCGAAAAAACAAAAATCGGCGGTCTTAAAATAGTTCACCTCGGCGGATTGGGCGAAGTTGGCCGCAATATGTCGGCCATTCAGTATGACGACGAGATCATACTTATTGACGCTGGCATAAGTTTTCCCAACGAGCAGATGCCCGGCATTGATTTTATTTTACCAAATGTCGGCTATCTTCAAGACAAAGAGCATATGGTCAAAGCGATGTTCTTTACCCATGGGCATATGGATCATACAGGCGCTCTCCCCTTCGTCCTTGATAAAATAGGCGATCCTGATTTCTACGCCGCCGCCCTGACAAGGGCTCTCATCATAAAGCGCCTTGAAGAATACAAAGACAGAAAGCCGGTAAACATAATGCAGATCGAGGCCGGCGACGAGATAAAGATAAGCGACAAGCTCTCGGTTAAAGTATTGCGTGTCAGCCATAGTATTCCCGATGACCTTCAGATAGTGATAAATACGCCCATCGGCAAAATAGTTCACACATCCGACTTTAAATTTGATGAAACACCGGTGAACGATAAGCCGGCCCAAATAGAAGAGATGCAAAGAATGGGCGACGAAAAAGAGGTGCTGCTTTTAATGTCTGACTCTACTGGCGCGGAAAATGAGGGTCATTCTTTGTCTGAACAGGACATTACTCAAAATTTGGAGAAAATTTTCAGCGACGCGACCGGAATGCTTATTATCGGTACATTCGCCTCGCTTATAAATCGTATCCAGCAGACAATCACCATCTCCGAGAAGTTCGGTCGAAAAATCGTGATTGACGGATATTCAATGAAAACCAACGTGGAGATAACTAAAAAACTCGGGTACTTGAAAATGCAAAAGGGTACGCAGATAAGCATGGACGAGATAGATCGTTATCCAAGAGAAAAAATAACCGTGATCTGCACCGGCGCCCAGGGCGAAGGCAATGCCGTCCTCATGCGAATTGCTAACGGCGAACACAGATATATTCATCCGCTTAAATATGATACTTTTGTCTTCTCGTCATCGGTCATCCCCGGCAATGAAAGAAACGTCCAGTTCCTGAAGGACCAACTCTACCGAAACGGCGTCAGGGTGTACAACTACAGAATGATGGATATTCACGCCGGCGGACACGGAAACAAAGAAGACCTGCGCACGATGTTGAAGTTGATAAGGCCTAAATTTTTAATGCCTATCCACGGCCAGTATTCGATGATGGTAAACCACGGTTTTCTTGGCAACGAAGAGGGCATACCAACAGAGAATGTCATTATTGCCGATAACGGCACCGTAGTAAATTTAGAAAAAGATAAATTCTGGTTTGATAAAGAGCGGGCTCCCTTTGACTACGTATTCGTTGACGGACTTGGCATCGGAGACATCGGCAATGTCGTACTGCGCGACAGACAAATACTTTCTGAGGACGGAATGTTCGTCATTGTCGCATTGGTTGACCATGCCACCCACACCGTAAGAGGCAGTCCCGATATCATCTCCCGCGGTTTCGTATATCTCAAAGAGAACCGTGAACTTTTGATGCAGGTTAGAAAAAAGATACGCCAGATAGTTGAAAGCCAAAAGAACATACGCGAGCCAAACCTCGCTGACATCAAAGACCAACTCCGCAACCAGATCGGTCTATTCCTGTTCCAAAAAACCCAGAGACGTCCTATGGTACTCCCGGTCGTAATTGAGGTCTAACCAATAATATTCTTATTGCCTCTTGTTTCCCTTCCCAATCATTTATTAGACAAATTTATCATATGATAAATTTGTGTAATAGTAAATATGGCGGATAGGGGGATAGGGCAGCAGGTAGCAAAAACAAAAGCGGGCTTAGTTGCCCGCCAGAAATTTTGTACCACCGACATATTATTGAGTAAGAGCAGCTTTCCAACAAGTTTGCTGTGCTTGTAAGCGATCGTGATTTTGGGCAAGCCAGAGAGCCGTTCTGGCAACTTCATCGTCAACGTCAAGCTCCCGAATAACTTCAAAAGTTTTTTTCGGAAGTTCAACCTCGTAGTTCTCCGGATAGTAGTCAAGTTCAAACTTGCCGTCTAAACCCTTCATCTCAAAAAAATGAACTCTCCTCCCCCACTCAACAACAAGGACATTTAGTTCAGGAATAATTATCGCTTTTTTACTCTCTTGCCATGTTTTAAGACCTTTATGAAAGTCGTCCTCGTGTTCAGTGTAAGAGTATGTAATCAATTGAGCCTTCACGATATCGCTCCTATGGCAAATTAAGAACTAACGAGAGGATATCAAAATTTGGCAGAAAGTCAATTTTTGTATATTATATTTTTATGACTAGAGTTTTTTCGGGAATACGGCCAAGCGGGAAGTTGCATCTTGGCAATTACCTCGGGGCGATAAAGAATTGGATAGAATTACAAAACAAAGTCGATCGGGCGATTTTTATGATCGCCGACTATCATGCGATTACCACTCCTTATGATCCAAAAATATACCAACAGCAGATAATGGATGTGGTGCTGGATTATCTGGCCGCGGGAATTAACCCCGACAAGGCATTGCTTATCCGTCAGTCAAAAGTCCCCCAGCATACGGAACTGGCTTGGTTATTCAATACAATTACTTCAGTTGGCTGGCTTGACCGCCTCCCTACGTATAAAGAACAGCTTGAAAAAACGGGTGTAAACAACATGGGTCTTCTTGATTACCCCGTGCTGATGGCAGCCGATATTCTTGCTGAAAAATCCAATCTTGTACCCGTCGGCGAGGATCAGATTGCGCACATAGACGTGACCAATGAGATAGCCAAAAGATTTAACTCGACTTTCGGAGAAATATTTGAACCGGTTAAACCACGCCTTACTGCAGGCGCAAGAATTATGTCCCTGCAAGACCCGACAAAAAAGATGTCTAAGACGGGTGATGAGGGAATTGCTCTTTCCGATGACCCCGATACTATCCGAGCAAAAATAAAGAAGGCCGTCACCGATTCAGGCAAAGAAGTTAAGTACAATGAAAAGTCAAAACCGGCGATCTCAAACCTGCTTACTATCTATCACCTGCTTTCCGGAAAAGAAATTAAAACTCTTGAAAAAGAGTACGACGGCAAGTCGTACGTCGACTTTAAAAACGACTTAGCCGAAGTGGTGGTTAATTTCCTCAAACCATTTCAAGAAAAAAGAAAGAAATTTGGAAAAGACCCCGATAAGGTTCTCGAAATATTGACAAAATCCGAAGAAAAAGCTAGAGTATTAGCCAGCACAACACTCCGGGAAGTCAAAGAAAGGATGGGGTTGGAATGAGAATTCTCGGTTTTGTCTTGCTATATCTTGTGGTTTCTTTTTTTCTCGCCTGGCTAGTCGGCTTAATTCTAAACAGGGTAAGCAAGAACTATCCGCGCTCCGATTAAGGAGCTTTTTTAATTCCAGAAACGAGTTCGTCTTTTTTGCTTTTCATTAATTCTTTTGTATTTGCTTCAACAACGACTCTCACTATCGGTTCCGTGTTGGAGAATCTCACATTGAACCACCCGTCCGGATATTCAACCGTAATGCCGTCCAATTCGGAAATTTTACCATTGGAGTATTTTTTTTTAAGCGTGTTTATTAAATCTTTCTTGTCCCCTTCAAATCTTATGTTTATCTCACCAGAATTTGCATATTTAATAAATGGTGCCACAAGCTGCGATATTGGTTTATTTTCTTTGGCCAACATCTCTACCAGCCGCAGCATCGCTAGTATTGCCGAATCGGCATAGTTCATTTCTTTAAAGAAAAAATGTCCGGATAGTTCCCCGCCAAAGTCGCAGTCATTCTCTCTCATGGTTGTTTTCATAAAAGAATGCCCGGTTTTCGAGATAACACTGTTATCTCCAAGAATATTCTTAACTGCCTTTGAAAATCGCGAATCGTATGCGATCTTTTTACCTTTATAAAAATACTCGTAAAGCAACGCTGTTATCATATCCGCCCTTACTACATTGCCGTTCTCATCAATAACCGCCATTCGGTCGCCGTCACCATCAAAAGCAATGCCGACGTCGGCTTTTTCGGCAATCACTTTACTCTTTAGGTCTTTTAAGTTTTCTTCGCGCGATGTATCAGATAAATGGTTATGGAACGTTCCGTCAATCTCAAAATACAAAGGAGAAACATTTAGTCCCATTTTCGGTAAAAGTTCGCTGAGAACTAACGGCGTCATGCCATTGGATGCATCTATTACAATTTTTAAATCCCTTGCTTTATCGAAAATACTTTTTGATTCGTTCAATAAAAAGTTAATATATTCATTTTTAAGCAAAACATCTTTGATGCTACCAAGAGAACCTTCTTTTACAGAATCCCCTTCGCTTATTTTTTTAATTTCTAATAAGCCGGTATCCACGCTTATCGGGATACTTCCCTTGCCGACTATCTTAAGCCCGTTGTATTCTGGCGGGTTATGGGAAGCGGTCACCATAATTCCTCCGTCAGCGTTCAGCTTGTTCACCGAGAAATAAAAAAGTGGCGTCGTGCATTGACCGATATAAATTACATCGCATCCGACCTTAGTTATTCCGTCCAAAACCGCCTTTCTTAAAGCCGGTGACGAGACCCTTGCGTCTTCCCCCACAACTATTTTTTTGGCTTGCCCTGAGCTTGCCGAATGGGTATTCAGAAATTTCGCTGTCGCTTCGGCAATCCTGCCGGCAATTTCTTCATTCAACTCTTGCGGATACACCCCTCGAACATCGTAGGCCCGAAATATGTTAGACATATTTCAAAGTATATCATAAAATTACTCCTGCTATGGCTTTATCCATCGGAATAGTATGAACGCAATCCGACGTTCTTCCGACAATATAAACGCTAAATTGATACCATTTTATTTCAAAATTAAACTTCCTCCGCCCCAGAAGTTATTTGGCAATCCATAATTTTCTCTTCTAACCTTCTAGAGTTTCCATGACTAAGAAGTCCTAAATATGATTGTACCGTGTTTGTGTTGCCTTCTTTATTTTTAATATTTCTAAACATTCTCTTTTTCGTTGTCGTCCTCAAAACTCTGTGATCTGGAAAATGAACCCAGCCGAGAAAATCGACTCCCGAAGAGAGGGTTTTAATAAAAATTTTATCTGGGTGTATTTTTAGCTTTAATCTTTCTTCCAAAAAGTCGCCCATTTTGGGAAGCAACTCTTCAAGCCACGACTTATCTTGAGATAAAACAACAAAATCATCGGCATATCTGATATAATATTTTGCTTTTAAATTATGCTTAGCAAATTGGTCAAACTCATTCATATAAATATTTACGAACAACTGCGAAGTGAGGTTGCAGAGCGGCAGTCCCCTGCCCGGGGCGGCAGAGAAGCTGTAAATCACCTTTTCCAGAAGCCAAATGATATTTTTGTCCGAAATATATTTTTTCAGAATTTCTAATAATATTTCGTGGTCAATATTCTCAAAGAACTTTCTGATGTCGCATTTTAGGACCCAAACTGTCTTTTTGCTATTCTCCGATTCCTTTTGAGTAAAACTTCTAAATCTATTTAGGGCATTATGGGTCCCTTTAAAATTCCTGCACGAAAAAGAATCACTCACAAAAATTTTATCAAAAAACGGATACAGAATACGATAAACCGCGTGGTGAAGTAATCTGTCTCTAACACTGGCCTTGTGAATACTTCTCGGTTTAGGGTCGTTTATTCTAAATGCTTGATATTTTCTGTGTTTATAGATAAAGTTTTCTAGGTCGTTATGGAGTGATATTATGTTGTCCATTAGATTGAGAGAGAACATTTGAACGTCTTTTCTGTCACGTTTGCCTGACTCAAATTCCCGCCAAGCTAAAAGCAAGTTATCAATACTAACAATATCTTCAAATTTATGAGCCAGCTTGATTTTAATAAAAATTCTAATCCTTTAAGCCCCCCCCCCTACGCGTCTCTGCCTATTATTCAAAGGTTTATTTTAGTATACAAAATGTGGCAAGAATTTTTACCCCATTTCCCGAAAAAATCCAAATACACCCTTGGCAACAAAATCGATTCCCTATTCGTTGAAACATTAGAACTTATTTTTATTGCTGTCTATTTGCCCCGCAACGAAAAACTGCCCTATGTAAGAAAATCTATAGGTAAAATAGATTTGTTAAAATTCTTTCTCCAAATAGCTTGGGAAGTAAATTCTCTAGAAAGTAACAAATACGCGGCCTTATCCGAACCCCTAAATGAAGTCGGCAGAATGACGGGTGGCTGGTATAGACAGCTTGAAAAACAAACCCAGCCCTAATCCAATAAAGAAGAGGGCTGGGAAATGAAATGAGTTGCGAACACCGGCGACGAGAACGTCGGAGTTCCACCTATTGTCGGTCCAGTCCAGATTCAGCTTGCGGTTGCCGGCATCGCTCCAGAGATAAACCACGTTCGAGTTGCCATTCACGGCAAGCAATTATGCGCAGAATACCCCCTTAGTCGTCACCATACCTTGAGTGCTCTCGGTATTGTATCTTATTCGGGATCTTAAATCCTCTGATATCCTGCGCCAAGTCGTTTCATTTTTTAGAAATTAACAATGACTCTGGCATAAAGTTGCCCCCTATGCCACTCCGCATTAGATAATTTCGAATCTCGGCCGTCTAAAGCCCCAAGCCGGAGAAATTCCTCCTGGTAACCGTAAACATATATTAGCCTAATATCCGGAGTTAATATACAAAACTTTTAAAATTTTTACAAAAACAAAGGGGCTAAGAATCAGAGATTCCCAGCCCCAAGGGCACAAGGCCCAGAGTGCTACGACTTGCGGACACCGGCGACGAGAACGTCGGAGTCCCACCTACGGCCGGCCCAGTCCAGATACAGCTTGCGGTAGCCGGCATCGCTCCAGAGATAAACCACGACCGAGTAGCCAAACACGGCAACTGGCTCGTGAGGGAACGTGATGGGACGCTCCCGCTGCTTCTCGGGGTGCTGTTCCCCGGCGAGCAGGCCGTCTTCGTAGACCGGCCTGTCGAGGCCGAGCTTCTGAAGGACAGCCAGTGAATCGGCGAGCGAGTAGTCGGACGCAAACCCATGCTGGCTCATATCCACCAACTCAATCGTCCGCTTCCCACTGCGGCGGCGCCACGGGAACAACTGGCTGGTGATGTTCGGGTTCGACCAGCTGTAGTTGCCGGCCGCCACCACCTGTTCGGTCGTCCGGTTGCCGCCGATGTTGATCCGAAGAACATTGCTCGCCGCCTTGGCGAGAGCAACGAGGTTGGCTACGAACCGATCCACCACCGGGCCAAGCTTGTCTTCAGAGAGACCGAGGAGAACATCCTCGCCATACTCCTTGACGGCGGCCATCACTTTCGTGGTGACCAGTGTGACGAACCCGAGCGCTCCGCCGAGAGCCGATTTCTGCTTTGCCATCTTCTCTTCTCCCTTGCTCACCCCTCACCCCGCGGAATTGCGAGGCCCCAGGCTTGCCGGTTTGGGTACAGCTTTCAAGGCCCATATCATAGGCTCTGGAAGCTGTACCAAACCGCATAGTAGGCTAATTTATAAGGTACTATCTAACCATATTCTAATTATACGCCTTTTCACCCAAAAAGTCAAATCCACGCCAAAAATAAGGACTCGACGGTATTTTAAAGGTCTTACTAAATTTTCCATAAATATTACCTCGGCCTGATCGATATTTGAATTCTTGCGTCTAACGCCTCCACGATCCTATAGAGAAAATCAACGCTTGGGTTATAAGTTCCCGATTCAAGAAGAACGCCTGTTCGTGAAACACGAACAGGCGTTAGGAGACCAGGGGTCCAGTGATCCAGGGAACCAGGAACCTACTTGCGAACGGCAGCGAACCGGCAGCGGCCGTTCCACCTGTTGTCGATCCAGCTCAGGTACAGCAAGCGCTTCGAGCCATCCCCGTTGAGGTAAGGCACGACGCGGTCGACGTCGCGACGCCGCACGGAGCCGAGAGCGACGATCGGGAACTCGCGCTGCTTCTCCGGGTAGGTGGCGCCGAAGGCCAGTAGCTCAGGGAGCGTTGCTGCGCGGAGACCGCGAGCTTCGAATTTCTTGAGTACCGCATCCGACTCCATATCCCGTCCGAAGTGAGCGAGCTCGACGACCACTTCCTGCTTGCCGTCGTTGGCGGTCGTCGGGAAGTTGCCGCTGGTGATGTCGCTGTTGGCGTAGTCGTACTTGCCGTTGGCGATCATCTGTTGGAGCGTCTGCCCGTAGTCCACGAAGACCTTGTAGCAGTTCTTCGCCAGCTGCTCGATCGGCTTGCTGGCCTGGACGATCAGCTGAGCGATCTTCTCGATGAGGCTTTCGCCTTCGGGAGTCGCCAGCCGGTAGATGTCCGCGTCCGTTCCGCCCCGCTTGCGCACTGCGGAGACGAGAGCGGTAATGATGCTCATGAGGACGCCGAGCGCGCTCACGATTGCCGAGGTATCCTTCTTGGCCATGACTTTCTCTCTCCTTTGGCTCACCCCTCACCCCGCGGAATTGCGAGGCCCCAGGCTTGCCGGTTTGGGTACAGCTTTCAAGGCCCATATCATAGGCTCTGGAAGCTGTACCAAACCGCATAGTAGGCTAATTTATAAGGTACTA
>Ga0209542_10001710_pt1 | contig 51080 bp, 49 predicted proteins | sample RifCSPhighO2_01_FD_184028 | JGI IMG/M metagenome (GOLD analysis project Ga0209542, IMG submission 184028) | Soil microbial communities from Rifle, Colorado - Rifle CSP2_plank highO2_0.1 (SPAdes) (version 2) | ecosystem: Environmental > Terrestrial > Deep subsurface > Rock core/Sediment ...
AATACCAAAAGAGCTCATGGAGGATACGGAATGAAAGGCAGAACACCACAAAAGGCAGTTGAGGACTGGATACTATCAAACAACCACAACCAATTATCTGATGTCAACGAAACTCTGATACTGTACAAAATTTGACTTTTAGGGGTTTTACAAGGTATAATTGTCGATATCTCGCAATTTTGCGGGATTTTTTTGTGATCATAATTGATCAAAAATATGGTACTAATATCAATTCATCTGCCCGCCAAGTACCGCTTGAGTATTAACCTAGCGAAAAAGCGGAAGGACTTGGACGCCGTTTCCCTCTTGCCTAACTTGGGAAAGGTCTTGCGTGCTAAGAAAGGAAATAAATTTTCTCGATATTTTAGACTTCTTTTCGAGAACGAAAGAATTAAAAAGGTTATTGGTACAAATTTGGCTGTCTTAATCATTGCCTCATCTTTATTACCTACACCCACCTCGGGTTCCCAAGAGGCAGATGTAAACAGCATTAGCTCTCCTCTCGTTTTAAACACAGAGGAAGGCATCCAGTTCCCACTAAAAGATATAAAAATTACGCAAAGTTTCCGTTTTTATCATGCAGGAGTCGATTTTGACGGTGTTACGGGCGATGCAATTTATCCAATAATGGCTGGCATCGTTTCCAAAGTTGAGTATTCTCGATTCAACTATGGAAAATCTGTAATTATTTCCCATGGAGAAGAAATTGAGTCTTTGTACGCTCATTTGTCCAAAATCGAAGTAGTTGAAGGCCAAGAGGTTACAAAAGAAACAAAACTCGGAGAAATGGGAGCAACAGGTCGCGCCTTTGGAGATCACTTACACTTAGAAATTCACGAGAACGGAAACACTATAAATCCTCTAACTATTCTCTCTCGTTAAGGGCATCTCTTACAAGCGTAAGAATTCTTTTTGAAATTGGACGCCCACAGATCTCTTCTGCTTCATCTAAAGTTGCCCAAAAGGGTCTATTTCTGTCTTCATTATTTACAACTTCACCCTGGTAATCTGTTATCAGAAATACATGTCTTATATTTAAAGTTCCATCTGCCTACAATTGTTCTACATCTCCGATTTGTTTAAAAACAGTTGGAGTTATCGACCTTTCCTCGTTAACTTCCCTCATCATTATTTCTTCTAACGTTTCACCTTCCTCCACTCCCCCCCAGGCACAATCGTGAAACCATAAAAAGATCGTTCCGGATCTGTTCTTTCTTTTAAAAGTATTTTATTGTCTGTATATATTACCAATATCACCCCATGTTTTTTTTGGGTATTCTTTTGTTTCGGGAGTTTTCGAAACTGCCATATTAATTGACTTAACCGTTATCTAGAACTTGCTAAATATACCCCCAGCACCAAACTTACTTGCTTCCGAATACTACTTGTTCGTATCGCAAGAGCGTTGGTGCGGGGCAATCAACTTATTTATTATCTAACAACGTCCATAAGTACCATGATGCTACCGTCCTGTAAGGTTTCCAACGAAGGGCGAATTTTGACATTTCTTCGGCTTTCAATTCTTTATTTAAAAGCTTCCTCATCCCCTTTTTTATACCTAAATCATCATCAGGAAATATATCTTGCCTCCCCAAAGTAAACATTAAAAACATCTCAGCGGTCCAGCGACCAATCCCTTTTACTGCTATAAGCTCTTCCATAACTTCATCATCAGGCAACTCATTTAACTTTCTTATGTGTAATTTCCTACCTTTTACTCTCTGAGCCAAGTCTTTAATTGACCTTACCTTTGCCCAAGCCATTCCACAATTTCTTAAGTCTTGATCAGAAAGAGCCAAAAGTTTTCTGGGAGTTAATCTTCCTCTAGTTTTTCCTTTCAAACGCTCGAAAATGACATCGGCTACTCTTCCAGAAAGTTGTTGGCCTATGATTTCTCCAGTTAATCCTTGAAAATAGTCGATATGAACTCTTGGTTTTATTTTACAGGAACCGTATTTTTTAATGAGCGGTCCGATGTACTTATCTCTTGAGAGAACCCTTTCCGCCTCATTCCACATGAAGTAAATTATATTGAAGAATTTTTTAGTAGTCCATTCCGCCACCCATTCCTCCGCCTGGCATGCTAGGCATATCTTTCTTTTCTTCCGGAAGATCTGTTATCAATCCTTCTGTAGTCAAAACCATCATTGCAACACTTGCTGCGTTTTGGAGTGCCGATCTGGTCACTTTCAAAGGATCTAAAATCCCGAATTTAATCATTGAACCAAATTCTCCCGTCAAAGCATTAAAGCCGTAATCATCATCTTTGTTTTCTTCAACTTTTCTTAGTACAAATCCATCATCTTCTCCTGAATTTTTGGCAAGCCATCTTAATGGTTGTTCTAGTGCGCTTCTTACAATGTCTATTCCTATCTGTTCATCGTCATTTTCTGCTTTAAGTGTATCTAAAATAGCCCTTGCACGAAGCGGCGCAACTCCTCCTCCGGGTAGTATGCCTTCCTCAATAGCAGCCTTTGTTGCGCCAACCGCATCCTTCACTCTTTCTTTCTTCTCATTGAGTTCAATTTCAGTTGCAGCTCCTACATTAATCTGTGCAACGCCACCTGACAACTTAGCCAATCTTTCTTCAAGTTTTTCTCGATCAAAATCTGAGTCGGTTTCAGCAATTTGACGCTTCAAAAGCGCAATTCGACCATTTATTTTTGCCTTGTCTCCTTTACCCCCAATTATTCTGGCATTATCCTTGTCGGCCCAAACTTTGTCTGCTTGGCCAAGGTCTGTTATTTCAATCGACTCGTAAGTTCGACCAGTGTCTTCGCTTATAACGGTTCCTCCTGTTAAAACTGCAATATCTTCTAAGCTTTCTTTTCTTCTGTCGCCGAAACCGGGCGCCTTAACCGCCAGGACGTTAAACGTTCCTTTCAGTTTATTAACTACCAAGGTAGCCAGAGCCTCTCCTTCAACTTCGTCAGCAATAATAACCAAATTTTTTGATACCTTTACAAATTTTTCCAAAAACGGAAGCATATCCTGAATAGAAGAAACTTTCTTGTCCGTAAGAAGAATGTATGCATCTTCTATTTCGGCTTCCATTCTGTCGGGGTTGGTCACAAAATAAGCAGAAACATAACCGCGGTCAAATTCCATTCCTTCCTTATATTCGATATCTATTGTTAGGCCTTTCCCCTCCTCAACGGTTACTACCCCATCTCGACCAACTTTGTCTAAAGCCTCTGCAATTTTTGATCCGATTGCTGAATCTCCAGCTGAAATTGTCGCTACCTGTTCTATTTCTTCCTTATTTTTAATTGGTTTTGAGATCTTTTTCAGCTCAGATACAACCGATTCAACTGCCTTCTTGATTCCATGCTTTATAATCATTGGGTTTGCACCAGCTGTAATGTTTTTCATTCCAGCTTGAGTCATTTGCTGGGCAAGAAGGGTTGCTGTTGTTGTTCCGTCTCCCGCAACGTCATTCGTCTTATCAGCTGCTTCTTTAACAAGCTGTGCACCCATGTTTTCGAAGGGGTCTTTGAGTTCGATTTCTTTAGCAACGGTTACTCCATCGTGAACAATATTTGGTGCTCCCCACTTTTTGTCGAGTGCAATGTTACGACCCTTTGGACCAAGCGTAGTAACAACAGCTTTGGCAACGATATCAATCCCCTTCATAAGGGACTGCCTTGCTTCATCAGAAAATTTTAACTGTTTTGCCATAAGTTTAAGCAACAACTGCTAATATATCATCAAATTTCGCGAACAGATATTCAACTCCGCGCAATTTGACTTCATTTCCGCCCCATTTTTTATAGATAACAACGTCGCCAACTTTCGCGGGTGCGCGTCTTTTAGCTCCAGAATCAGTTACTTCATCGTCTCCCACAGCGAGCACCTTTCCTTGTTGAGGCTTTTCACTTGCCGTATCAGGAAGGTAAATTCCAGAGGTTGTTTTTTCTTCTGCCTCGGGAGGTTCAATCACAAGATAACCGGGCGCGGGTTTAAGGTTTAACTTTGAAGTTGTCTTAGTCATGTCTATAAAATAAAAATGCTGTCAGTTTATCCTGAGTAGTTCGACTTTGCTCACTATCGAACGATTAGCAAAACCTAACAGCGAGTGCTATTTTAATAAACATATAGGTCATTTGTCAAGACCTGCATTATTTTAGTTATTTTAAAGGTATCGTGTACTTTGATAAAATTGCCTGTACGTCGTTAGTCAATTTATTAAGTTTTTCGACTCCACCGCCACTTCCCCAATCATTTATTGTTTGTCCAAAAACTTGCTCGAGTTGAGAGTTAATACCTGTTGTGCCATCATTGGTATTATCTGCAAGATACCAATTTTTAGATTCTTGCACCAATGCAACAACTGACCCCAAAATCGGATCGTCTCTATATTGTATATTCATTTCGGGACGCGGATAGGTTCTAGGATATCCTTCAAGCTCTTCAATATTACTATTGATATTTTCTAAAGATTCCCTTTGAGCTAAAAATTTCAAAAATCCCCAAGCTGCTTCTTTGTTTCTACTTCTTTCCCAAACACCATGTGCCCAGAAGGTAGCATAAGAATAATTGGGATCAGAAGGCGCGTTTTTGGGCAATTGCGGTAAGGGAACTGTACGAAATTTCAGACTTGGGTTTCCTCTGGTTATATCTGATGCTCGACTTGTTGGTCCAAAATACATTGCCACATTCCCTCTTGAAAAAGCTATTGTTGAAGGAGGGAGTGTATTATCCCACGTTCCTAGACTTCTGAATTCTATATAAAAGGAAAGAACTTGTCCCGCCAATTCTGAGTTCGGTTTTGAAGGATTAACTCTGTTTTGCATAAACATAAGAGCAATTACCTCCGGCCAGTAGTCCACATTTGAAGTAAAACCCAATGCAGCACCAGATTGGATAATCCTGCCTTCTTTTTCTCGAATTGTCAAACCATCTTTGCTTGCGTCGGCCAGATCCCTAAGTTCAACCCAAGTTACAGGCGGTTTTTTGATTGCCGAAGCAAAAATATCCTCGTTTATATATAAAGTTATGGCATCGTATTCCAATGGCATCGCGACGGCTTTACCTTCAAGGGACAGCGCCGAAGAAATGACAGGATAAAATGTCTGATTATACTCATTTTGGCCCATAACCGAAGATGGCAATGGTGCTAAATCATTTTTGAACATATGGGGCCAAGTGCTGTGAATTTCAAAAATGTCTGGCCCCTCACCCTTCGCTAATGCGTTAGTCAGGCGTTCGCGGTAATCCTGGGCAGATTGTTTTTGGTATATTATCTTTACATTAGGGTTTTGTTTTTGATATTCTTCAATAAGAGGTTTATAAACAACTTCTTCGTGTTGTATACCCCACCATACAATCTCTCCCGGAGTGCCTAATAAAGTTGTTCCGGATTTACGAAACAATAAAACTATAACAATAATTATTGCCAAGATTGATAATCCAAGTACTATAAATAGCATTTTGGGGCGTTTTTTCTTAGGAACGAAGGGTATTGTACCGGAAGGCAGATTTGTTTGCGATTCTGTACTCACCTGCGGAACTGGTGGAGAAATCATTACATCGGAAGGTGATGTTCCTCCAGTATTTTCGCTAATCTCCTGTACTTGATAACGCTTAGTTTGATTAGTATTTTGGTTATTATCCTGCATATTTAGGCAGTTAATTCATGATATCATACAAGAAACTTTAATGGCGAACTTTTTTAATTTCGGTCGAATGAAAAAAGGTTTCTATAGAGTAGCTAAAAAATATAAGTGGGTCTTTCTATCCGTTTCGTTACCCCTTATATTGTTATTTCTCACAATTCTCGGCTTTTCTTTATTTTATAGAAATAGAATTTTTCCAGGAGTATATGTAGTCGGGATTAAAGCTTCGGGAATGACCACCGATGAACTACAAACCGCACTTATTAAGGCAGTGGTCTTTCCAGAAAAATTAGTAGTCTTTGCTAAAGAAAAATCTTTTGATTTATCTTTACATGAAATCGGTTTTGGTTATGATTATGACAAAACCGTAAAGTCTGCCTATTCTCTATATAGATCTGAGAATTTCCTTCTAAATTTCCTTTACAATCTTCAGTCTCCTTTTCAAAAGAGGGAAGTTAATCTTGTAATTAATATCGATGAAGAAAAACTAAACGAGTACCTACAAGTAGTATCTAGCCAAGTAGCGGTTGAGCCAATATACCCAAATGTTGTTTACCAAGAAGCAAGAGTTGTTGTGAATAAAGGGGTGGCAGGAGAAGATATTGACCCCAAAGCAATTAAAAAAAAGCTAGAAAATAAATTATCAAGGCGCGATTATTCTCGAGTTGAACTTCCTTTAAAAAATATTGACCCCACGATTAGCGACGATGAGGCCGGTCGTCTACAAGAGCGCGCAGAAAAACTTATCGGAAAAACACTTAATCTCTCCTATGAATACACAAACATTGTTTTAAAGGAAGATGATCTCTTTAAATTATTAGATCCTCATAAGTCATATAATGGCGAAAACATACTTGAATTCACAAATAAGGAGGTAGCACTGAAAGTTAATCGTGAACCACAAAATGCGGTTTTCCAATTCGAAAACGGTAAAGTTATTGAATTTACTCCTGCCAAGAACGGCATAACAGTTAATACCCAACTTTTTAAAGACCAGTTGATCGAAAAGCTAACGTTTTTAGAAACATCCGAAGAAAAAACCTCTACGCTTAACGTTCCAGTTCAAACCGCACCTCCGTCCATAACAACTGAACAAGTTAACAATTTAGGAATTAAAGAGCTTCTAGGAAGTGGCGTATCCACATTTAGAGGTTCAATTCCAGGTAGGGTCTTTAATATCGGTCACGCCGCTTCGAAATTAAATGGAGTATTGGTTCCTCCCGGCGAAACCTTATCTTTTAACTCTGCAGTTGGGGAAGTATCAACTCTTACCGGTTATAAGCAGGCATACATCATTAAAGATGGTATGACCGTTTTAGGAGACGGTGGTGGTGTTTGCCAAGTTTCAACTACTCTTTTCCGTGCAGCTTTAAATGCGGGGTTGCCAATCGAGGAACGACGAGCGCATTCATATAGAGTTGCATACTACGAACAAAATTCCGCTCCAGGACTCGACGCGACGGTTTATGCTCCAACAACCGATCTTAAGATTAAAAATGATACGCCTGGGCATATTTTAGTCCAAACAATATTCAAGCCGGAAGAAGTAACTTTAATTTTTGAAATTTACGGAACTTCCGACGGGAGGGTCGCAACAATCACAAAACCTGTTATTACCAGCGTTTCAGCTCCACCTGAAGACTTATATATAGATGATCCGACACTACCAATAGGACAAATCAAACAAATTGATTATAAGGCCTGGGGAGCTAAAGTTGTTTTCGATTATGAAGTAGATAGGAATGGGGAAACTATTTACGAAAAAAAATTTGTATCTAACTTCCGTCCTTGGCAAGCAAAATTTCTCCGCGGCACAGGACCAACTAATTAAGAGATGTATCTTAGGGCCAACGATATATCAGCCAATTCACCCAAAGATTCCCTATACGTATTATCGCTCAACCATTCTCCATCTTGTGATAAATGCTGGAAATCCTGTTGGCATTTACCATCTATAAGAAGATATAAAACTCTTTGGTCTTCACAATTACCTTGCAAAACTACTTCAAGATCTGATTTACTACCGTTTTCGGGATGCCTTATAGTTACAGTTACTGATGAGTCTTCGTATTTCTCCATATCAACACCCAGAAAGGAAAGGGTTTCAGTAGAAAGCCTCATACTAGACGTCACTCTTAGGGGTGTAGTAAGAACACCATTGTTTCCATTGTGTTTCTTAGTTTTTTCTAGCATCTCAATTCTTGCCAATATTACATCTGTGCGACCTATATGAGAATCATGCAGAGTAGCCTCGTCTGACGAGAAAGGTTTTTTAGGTGTATCAATAACCTCAGCCTGTTTAGGTGTCCCTAAACGGCTACTCTTAAGTAAATCGTTAAAAAACCTATCTTCTATAGTCATCTGTGAATTCTCCTCCAAAATTTAATACACAATTAAAATTTATAGCCACATCCATTAAAAACGAATTACTTGAGTAAAGTCAATGTATAATTACCCTATGAATATCTTGGGAATCGAAACTTCGTGTGATGAAACCGCGGCTAGTGTAGTTAAAAACGGAACGGAAATCTTATCAAATGTTGTGGCGACATCGGCCGAAATGCATGTAAAAACTGGGGGTATTATACCAGAACAAGCAGCAAGACAACAAGTTCGCAGCATCATTCCCGTTATAGAGGAAGCACTAATAAAAGCTTTTGGTTCACCAATCACTAATTACCAATCACTAATCACCAAAATTGACGCAATAGCTGTAACTATTGGCCCCGGACTAATTGGCTCGCTTCTAGTCGGAGTGGAAACGGCAAAAACTCTTAGTTTCGTTTGGAAAAAACCTATCGTTCCAGTCAACCATTTAGTAGGACATATTTACGCCAATTGGCTAGTAACAGACAAACGACAACCAACAACTAACTTACCTAAGTTTCCAGCTTTAGTTTTAGTCGTTTCCGGCGGGCATACGGATCTAGTTCTAATGAAAAACCATGGAATATTTGAGTGGCTCGGAGGAACAAGAGACGATGCAGCGGGCGAATCATTTGATAAAACAGCAAGATTATTAGGGCTTCCCTATCCCGGTGGCCCTTCTATCTCTGCCGAATCCGAAAAGTATTTTAACCAACAATTAACTGTTGATAACTTACAGCTAAAACTTTTTCCGCGTCCTTTAATCCACGAGAAAAATTTCGATTGGAGTTTTTCCGGACTTAAAACTGCTGTTTTACGCGAATTAACAAATCAACCAATTAACAAAACTTCTATTCCCAAATTTGCGGCAGAAATCCAAGAAGCAATTATCGACTGTCTGGTTGAAAAAAGTATAAGAGCGATGAAAACATATAAACCGAAAAGTTTTCTGTTGGGTGGAGGCGTAGCTGCAAACAAAAGACTTAGGGAAAAATTTTTAAAACGAATAAAATCCGAAAAACTACAGGTCTTCCACGTGGCGGCGCCCGGAAACTTATGCACAGACAATGCAGCATACATTGCATCTGCTGCTTTCTTTAACTTCAAACCAGTTAATTGGAAAAAGATTTTTGCAAATCCTCAGTTTACAATAATGGGTTAGGTGTAATCTTAAAACAGTATGAAAATTTTAAAAGTAAACACTAATAATCCAGACCAAAAAATTATCGAGTTGACCGTTAGAATTCTAACAAACGGCGGCCTTATTGTTTATCCGACAGACACAGCCTATGGTTTAGGAGGTAACGCCCTTGACGAGAAAGTTATTAGAAAGGTCTACGAATTAAAAGATCGTGATTTTAAAAAGCCAACACACGTAACTGTCCACAACTGGAAAATGATTAATAAATTAACTTTTACTAATGATTTTGCGAAAGAACTTTATGTGACCTTTACGCCAGGACCACTTACTATTATCTTAAATAAAAAATCAATAGTCCCAGACATGCTTACTGCAGGATTGCCCACGCTTGGGGTACGAATCCCAAAACTCGCGATTATAAAAAGAGTTTCAAATTTTGTTGATTTTCCTTTTACAACACCTTCTGCAAATAGGTCCGGTGGAGTAGCTCCTTATTCAATCAGCGACGTCAAAAAAGAATTAGATATAGAAAAAGTTGATTTGATTCTTGACGCAGGAGAACTGCCGAAAGTTCTTCCATCTACAATAATCGATTTGACTTTGGATCCTCCCAAAATTCTCCGCCAAGGACCGATTTCCAGAAATGAAATAGAAAAAGTACTGGGAATTGAAGTGCTGGTTTAACTTCTTTTTGAGCTTTGGCCTCGATTCAGATATAATTTGCCAATGAGCATGGACAAAACATATAACCACAAGGAATATGAGGAGAAAATATATAAGCTCTGGGAAAAGTCGGGCGCTTTTACTCCAAAGATAGATCCAAAGAAAAGGCCCTTTACTATTGTTCTTCCTCCTCCAAACGCCAGTGGCAAAATGCACACTGGAAATGTTTTGATGATTGCGACAGAGGACCTTTTAGTCCGATGGAAAAGAATGCAGGGATACTCGGCTTTATGGCTTCCGGGAACTGATCACGCCGGGTTTGAAACCCAGATTACTTTTGAGAGAAAACTAAAGGAGGAAGAAAAGTCTCGTTTTGATTTTGACAGACAAACTCTATACAAAAAAATTTGGGATTTTGTTCAAGAGAATAAACATTTAATCGAAGATCAAATTCGATCGATGGGTGCGAGTGTGGATTGGACCCGTAATAAATTTACTTTAGATCTTGATATTTTAGAGTCAGTAGTTAAAACTTTCAATAAAATGTACGAAGACGGTTTAGTCTATAGAGCAGACTATATGGTTAACTACTGTCCAATTTGCGGAACTACCTTTGCGGACCTGGAAGTAAAACACAAAGAAAGAAAAGATCCGCTCTATTATATAAAGTACGGACCCTTCGTACTTGCTACTGTTAGGCCGGAAACAAAATTTGGCGACACTGCTGTCGCTGTCCACCCTAATGACAAAAGGTATAAAGGGTATATCGGTAAAGAGATTGAAGTTGATGGGCTTTTAGGAAAATTCAAATTAAAAGTCATCGCGGATAAGTTTGTAGATCCGAAATTTGGAACCGGCGTTGTTAAAGTGACACCCGCTCATGATAAAAATGATTATGAGGCTGGCAAAAGACATACCCTCGAAGTAAAACCTGTAATTGGATTAGATGGAAGGTTAAATGAAAAGGCCGGTAAATATGTAGGCTTAACAATAAGTGAAGCAAGAGAAAAAGTAGTCGAGGATTTAAAAAAATATGGGTTACTTGAAAAAATCGATGAGAATTATACCCACACTGTTGCAGTCTGCTATAAGGGCGGACATGATATAGAACCAACAATTCTTCCAAACTGGTTCATTAAAGTTGAGTCCTTAAAAAAACCTGCGCATGATGTTGTTATAAAAGGAAAAGTTAAAATTTATCCAAAATGGCAAGAGGTTAAATATCACCGCTGGATGGAGTCTATGATGGACTGGCCGATTTCAAGACAAGTGGTATGGGGAATTCGAATTCCAGCATGGTATTCATTTAACGAAAATCCTAACTTACAAATAACATTTCTTAATAAAGACAAAGTTACTATTACGGGTAGATTGGCGGATTTACTTAAAAATTCTTCTTTAGATGATATTCGAGAAGGGTTACAAACACTTATCGCCCCCGGTGATGCAAAGGTCGTAATTAGTGATAAAAATCCAGGCAAAGATTACTTACAAGAAACTGACACTTTTGACACTTGGTTTTCTTCAGGACAATGGCCGTTGGTTACTTTAGGTTATCCCGAATCAAATGATTTCAAATATTTCTATCCTACAGATGTTTTGGAAACAGGTTGGGAAATTTTGAGGCTTTGGGTATCAAGAATGATCATGTTTGGAATTTATCTGACAGGCAAACCTCCATTTAAAGATGTTTATCTCCATGGAATCGTGAGAGCTCTTGATGGAAGAAAGATGAGCAAAAGCCTTGGTAATGTAATTAACCCCGAAGAATATCAGGCAGAGTTTGGGACCGACGCCCTACGAATGGGATTGATAAGTGGAACAGCCAACGGGAAAGACTTCAACTTTCCGGCAGATAAAGTAATCGCTTTTCGAAACTTTGCCAATAAAATCTGGAACATGGCTCGCTTTATGCTTATTATGTTTGATAAATATAAAGAGGATGTTCCGTTCTATTCTGCTGAACTTGAAAACAAACTAAAGAAAGAGGATAAGGACGTTCTAAAAGAGTTAGAAAATACAATAAAGAAGGTAAATACCTCATTGGAAAAATACCGATTCACAGATGCAGCTGAGTCAATTTATCACTTTATGTGGGATAAGCTGGCTTCAGAGTATTTAGAAGAAACAAAAGATCGTGAGGACAAAGAAGTTTCGCTTTCTGTATTAAGATATGTGTATTTTAATTCTTTGAAGCTTCTTCATCCATTTATGCCTTTTATTACTGAAGTAATTTGGCAGGAGTTAAAAGATTTAAGAAAGTATCCCAATCAACTTTTAATAACTTCTTCCTGGCCAAAGATAAGTTAATTAAGTAATTAGGAGATTAAGTTACTAAGATTTGAGATTCGCTATCCGATTTTATTCCAAGAACTTAAAACTCTCAATTACCTTCTCTACTTGCTCGGGTACTGTACTTATTGAATAGGAATAGTCTCCTTTTGAAAAAATAACTACTGAACGCTTTTCTCCTTCTCCTGTGGGCTCAAAATCAAGCCTCGTACCTTCGAAATCATCCACTGTAATTTTGTCTTCTTTAACTAACTTTGCACCAGATTCAGTTAAAATAGTTTTTGTGCCCTCAACCTCTTCCTCATAAGTTTTACCACTTACTCCGATTGCTACCCCTTTTTCAATCGAGAATTTCGTTTCTTCAAAACGAATAAAAAATACGTATCCTCCCTGGTCTTTAAACTCCCTCTCATAAAGAAACTTTGGGCGCTCTACCCGAAATCTGAATTCTTCATTTCTGTATTCTTCCCATTTAAGATTTGGGGTGGCGGTTGGGTTAATATTGTCTCCAGTTGTCTTTCCAGGAGTTGGACTAACAACAGAGCTTGTTTGTACAAAGTCCGATTTATTCAAGTAGAGGTAGACCGACAAAAAAGCTAAAGCTAAAAACATTATAAACACTCCCACTTTTAATATGTCGGGTTTTTTTTGACCATGGCTTTGCATATATAAATATTATATATAATGAATTAGGAAAAAAAATGAGAAAAACTGTATATATTTTATGCGCCGCCATCATACTTGTTGCACTATCTTTATTTAATTTATCTTTATATGTTACGAAAGGAAAACCTGAACGAAGTAAAAAGGTTCTTGGTACCGAAACTGCAGTTTATAGAGAAATATATTATTGGAAAGGACTTCTCGAAGCTAACCCGCAATATCTTGAAGGATGGCTTGAATTAGCTAAAATAGAATATTCTATTGGAAATTACGAAGAGGCAAAAAATGCAATTAGCAAAGCTTCCGAAATTAATCCTAATTCTGAAGAGCTTAAAAAGGTAAGAAAGTTGATTAATTTTTGATTACACACCTTCCTTTTTAGATGCACTTGGGGTTTCTTCCGCCTGTATTTCTACCTCCCCTTCCCCTGTCGGAGCTTCCCCTTCTACGGCAACTTCCTCTGCCTCAGTGGGTGGTGCTTCAACTTCTTCTTCTTTCTTCGGAGGTTCAACTTTTACTACAATTTGCTCTGTATCTGCCTTGATTTCAACCTTCTTGGAATCGACAGGAAGGTTCTTTACAAAAACTGTTTGGTCCACTTCGGTCAAAGAACTTGCATCTACTTCAAACTTATCGGGAAGGTCTCCAGGTAGTGCTTCGACTTCAATTTCATCAACGTATTGAACAACAGTGCCAAGGCCTTGTTTTTCTGCGGGCGATTCACCAGTCAATTCAACACGAACTTGGGCTGTAACCTTTTCTTTCAGATCTACCTGAAGTAAATCTGCATGAAGTACCACATCTGTAACTGGATCAAGTTGCACATTATGGACAAGAACCGGTTTATGTTTTCCATCTAGCACCAATTCAACTAATCCAGTCTCTCCCACCTCACGGTAAACCTTCATAAATTCACTAGCATCTACCTGTACAGACTCGGATTTTATTTTCTTACCATATACATTTGCAGGTAAAATTCCCTCTCGACGGAGCTTCTTAACTTTTCTTCCAGTAACTTTTCTTTTGTCTGCTTTTAATGATAGTTTATTCATTTTTCTTTCCAAAAGATACGCGAGACAAAATCTCGCGACAATTCCGTATTATAGACAAAATTACTCCCATTGGTCAAGGCAAGAGGGGGGGTAGATGTAAAAGTTAAGTTTTCAGGAAACATTATTTCTACTTCCAGGGGATAACCTTCCATTCCAGCTTGTTTTCGCACTAATAACTTATACTCTCCCCCCTCTTTATAACTAAGCTTTGTGGCGCTTTCCCAAGAGAAAAGCAGTGCTTTAGTTTTTTTTGCCAGAATTTCTTCAAAAATGCCTGCTTCTTTAAAACTTCTTACGCCGCGAACCTCAAGTGATTTAGACATCTCGGATTCATTAGTAACTATCTCAACAGGGGAAAAACCGCTTTCAGAAGGAGAAAGCACACGCATATAAAAAGAGTACACATTATTTGAATTGTTCTCTAAAAAAACAAAGAGTTTTCTTTTAATTAAACCCTCTTCTAAAGATGCCACAAACTTATACTCCCGACTTACTTCTGTACTATTCCCCTCCTTTGTTGACTCAATTAACGAAACGGTATCTGAATAACAATTGTTTGAGCACTCTTTATTTACAAGTCCGCCATCCCAACCCAATTCTGCTAGCAGTTCCATTATTTGGTAATTCTTAAGTGAAATCTGAATATTTTTTCTTTCAAGCCGCTCTAAAAGAAATTTATTAAGTTTAAATCTGCTGGTGGTGTTCAGGCTTTCTGTATTATTGACAAAATTGGTTAAAAAATTTGTAACGCTACTTTCTAATTCTCCTGGGTACTCGCCATCGGTCGGTAAGTCCTTTATAGCCTTATTAAAATTTTCTTTTTGGGTACTTTTCGAGATATCCAGAAGTTGTGACAAAACTACATAATCTAGCGCAATAACTCCATCTACTTTTTCGTCTAATTCCTTATCAATAAACCACTCTATTTGTGAAGAAGTTGTAGTAAAATCAGGATCCCAGTTCGCATCTCTTAGATACCATGTTTTACTTCCAAAATATTTTTTTAATGGAGATGGTGGATCAACAGTGCCCACCAGGTTTTTGTCGGCGAACTTTGCTGAAACAACGTTTAAGTCAGTAATTTTCCCATTAGATATTGTAACCAAAACTAAAGATTCAATACGACCTCCGGTTGCTCGCAAAAACCTATTATCTTGAATGACTAACGCAAAGCGCGCAGGTTTCTCTTTTCCTAAAATCGGGTCTAAGTTGGAAAATATTTTACTTCCTAAAAGAATTTTTTCGCGAAAAATTTTTAGATTTTGACTATCAAAAACTATCGTTGAAATCTTTTGAGTTAGTTTATCAGCTTCTTTAATTTCGCTTTCTAAAAAAGCCAATTCTTTGTACAAAGAATTTAACTCCAGCGAAAAATTTTTATTGTAAGAAGATAAATCATAAGGTTCATTGTTTGTTAATTTTTCCGTGAAGGTAATGAGATTATTACTTATGCCTAAAAATTCCTCACCTATTTGGGCTTCTTTCTCTATAATTCTCGCCGACCTTTCTACTCTCAAAAAGGGATATTTAATGTAAGGTGAATTTATAAAGATAGAAGTATATTTTCCTGACAATTTTGAGCTGGCAGAAGAAAAATTAAGTGCCCTGTTTGTTAGCGGAAGGTACCCCCACTGAAAAGATTTGTAAGCAATAAACAAAGATGAGATAGAAAGAGCAAGGAGAAAGAAAGGTAATAATAAAACGCTAGATAGCAACACAAGGAATTTAAGTTTCCAACGCCTAAAAATTAGTGCTTTATTTAGCGTAAATTTTGATTTTTTTTCTTCCTGTGTTCGGATCAATAACAACGCATCCTTCTCAAGTAAACCTAAAACTGATCTTATTAATTCCCTTTTGTTTTCCTTTACAATTATTCTTTCATCTGCCTCTTGATTTACTAATTTATTATCATCAAAAAGTATTTCTTTCGGGGCATGTATTCTTTTAAGGAATCTTATTAACTCGCGAGCAGCAACAGGTTTACCAAGTATGGCAGTTTTCTTTCCATAAACTTTCAACGAAAAAAGACTTCTTACTATCTGTTTGGCGGCTTCTTGGCTAGATATAGGATAGAAAACGTGATGCTTATTAAAATATGCATGGGGTTTATCATCTCTTAAATAACTTAAGATAAATTCTGTAAAATAACTAGTTTCTCTATGAAGCGGGGAATCCCCAATAACGTCTCCCAAAAATATAATGCCTTCAAAATTTTTGCTGTTGTAAAGTACTTCTTTTGCTTTAGGTGAGGTATTAAAGAAAGATTTTTCATTTAGTGTATACGGAAAGACAAATAAAGTTTTTGTGTTAGTTGATAAATTAAGTTTTTTAGTAATAGTTAAATCTTTTTCCAGCTCTTCGCCATCTGGATCAAAGTAAATAATATAATCAAAAATTTTGCCACTTAATTTCCCGTCCAACTCTTGGACATTTTCAATCAAAGTTACATCGCATTCTTTTCTTACCAATAACTTTTTTAACTCGCTTGTTAAACTATTTATATTTGAAACGATGAGAAAGCTTGGAAAGTACATAAAAGGAATTTAAGAAACTCATTATCATTTTACACATTTTGTAGCAAAAGATAATTTACTAAGTGTACTTTAATTGATAAAAGAGGTTTTAGATGGATTTTTTCAAGTGGCCGTTGGCCAGTAACTTTATCGTGACGTGAAATTAGACAAGGTTTTCATCGAGTTTTAAGTTGACTAATTTATCGGCTAACCTATTTTCTTCTCTCCCAACTGAAAGGTAAACCAATTCTACTTCACTTAGTGTTGATGTTAAATTTTCCACCCTTTTAACAAGAGGTTTTAGATTCTCGCTTTTTACTTTGTACAATTTAGTAAGCTGCCTTACAACCAACTGGGAGTCTAATAAAAACAATACATTCTTTTCCTTCAATTTTTCTTTATTATTTTTAAGCCACTCAAGTGCAATGATCAGAGCACGATATTCTGCCTCGTTATTTGTTGAAATGCCTAAAAATTTTGAGTCTTTATAAATTACCTTTCCATCCGCAACAACTACAAAGGCTGCAGCTGCGGGGCCAGGATTTCCCCTCGCCCCGCCATCTGTATAGATTTTTACGGAATTATTCATAGAAAGGCTTTGACTTTAGGCTAATAATAATATTTTGAGAAATTATTTTTTGGAGCTGACAATAAGATACCGATCTTTTCCTTCCCCCACAGATTCGGTATTGATTTCAGAATCCTCCGACAAAGTAAGATGAATTATTCTTCTTTGGGCAGAACTTAAATTATATAGATGTTGAGGTTCCCCAGTGTCCTTTGCTCGCTCGGCCACTTGTGTTGCAAGTTTTTTAAGCCTTTCTTCTTCTTTCTCACGCCAATCAGATATGTTGACAATTATTCTTACCCACTCATTCAATTTGTTTCGCGCCATTATTCCGATTAGCGACTGGATTGACTGCAAAGTTCTACCTCTGTTGCCGATGAGTAGTCCTGCTTCGTCTTTCGCATCTATGTCGATACGAATTGCTTCATTTTCGGTATCTTCGTAAACAGAGGCTTGTGCTTTTAGCCCCATCAAAGTAAGAAGTTCGTCTATAATGCTTTTTACAACAGTTGTCTTGTCGATACCGACCGATTCTTCTTTTTCTTTTTTTCCGCCAAAGGCCGATCGCCCTTTGGTTGACTCTCTAGTTGTCATAATTTTTATCTTTCCGATTTTACCAATTTTGTTTTTTCAATCCAAGGAGTAAGTTCTCCCCATCCTTGCATTCTCACCTGTTGATATGCTTGTGTCAACGAAAAGACCAGCCAATAAAGAGCTAGTCCTGACGCAAACTGCAAGCCAATAAAAAGAGTAAATAGTGGAAATGTATAAACCATAGATTTCTGCATTGCAACTTGAAAGTCATCCGTTGCTTCCTTGGTCTTTTTTGCAATTTTTTCTTCTATCTTTGTATACGGAGTCATAACTTTTGCGGAAACAAATTGAACGAGTGCTGCAAGAATTAGTATCGGACCAGGAATGGAAAACGGTAAAAATTCTAATTTAAATGAATCGGGTTTGGTTATATCCAAATACAAAAACTTAGTATTGATTACCTCATCTTGTTCAAATTTTAATGGAGTGTACAGAAGTTCATTAAATCGTAAGGCTGGATTTCCGTCCGGAGAAAGTACTCGAGTAAATACGTTAAAAAAAGCAATAAGCACAACTATTTGCAAAAGATAAGGTAAACAACCTGCACCGGGATTTATTCCTCTCTCTTTATATAGATCAGCTTGAGCTTGAGCAAATTTGACTCGATCTCCTTTGTGTCGAATTTTCAGTTTTTCAAGCTGCGGTCCCAGATCTTTCATCCTCTTCATAGATTTCATGTATGGAGCCGTAAGAGGATTTAAAATAAACCTCAAAAAAAGGCTAAATCCGATAATAGCAAGTCCTAAATTCGATGCTAATAATCTGTAAAAAAGAATCAGACCATTAGCTAAAGGTTGTAGTAAGATAACGGTAAAAATATTCATAAGTCTTTACGGTACTGGATCATATAGACCTTTTGTAAAAGGGTGACAACGTCCAAATCTTTTGATTGATAGGATTCCACCTTTCCATACTCCATATTGTTTAATAGATTCCGCCGCATACTCGCTGCAAGTTGGAACAAATTTACAACCCCCCCCAAAAACCCTTTCAAGTAGGGGAGATATGAATTTTTTGTAGAAAGACAAGAAAAGTATAGCAAGCTCCTTCATAAATTTAAGTTCAAGCGAGAAAAAAAGTTTCCAACTTCTTCTATTATTTCTTCTGTTGTTTTGCCTCCAATGCTCCTTTTTGTTAAAAAAACAAAGTCATATCCTTTTGGTATATCTCTCAAATTCCTCCTAATTCCCTCATTCATAGAGCGCTTAATTCTATTTCTATGTACTGCGAGTTTCGAAATTTTAGTTGAAATTACAAAAGCAAATTTCGAAGGATCATTGTCATCTCTTTTGAGAATTGCCAGGCCAAAATTATCGCTTTGTATAATCCTACCACTGTTTTTGACTTCCTCAATCCTTTTGCTTCCAAAGATACGGTTTTCGTTAGCCAACATCATATTCTCAAGAAATAATCTTTCGTCCCTTTTTCATTCTTCTTTTAAGGACTAATCTTCCCTTCGAATAGGCCATTCTTTTTCTGAAACCGTGCCTTTTGACTTTTCTACTCTTGCTTGGTTGTAAAGTTCTTTTAGGCATGACAGTAAAGATTATATAACATGTAGAAGCTTTTTTGTTAATCAGTAGTAATTGATTCGGTATTTTTAGGGGTTGACGGATTGTGGATAACTTTGATAAAAGTACAAAGTGCAAAGAGCATAGCGCATAGGTAATCTTACTTCTTGCCCATACATTTCTTCTTTGAACTTTGCGCTATGTCCTTTTTACTATATTATGATTGATAATAATATTCTTTGGCACGAAATTCTAGAAAGCATCAAGGTAACTGTTTCCCCTGCAAATTTTACAACATGGTTTGCTCAAACTCATTTATCAGATTTAAAAAGAGAGAGAAACAGATTTGTTGCTGAAATAGGTTGTTCCTCGGCGTTCGTAAAATCGACCATAGAAAGTCGTTATTTCGGTTTAATCCAAGACTCTCTCACGAAATCTCTTGATTTGGCTTGCGATGTTTCTTTCGTTGTAAAGGAAGATCCTCATATTAAAAGTGGTGATTCTGTTATTCCACCCCTTTTTCAGAAAAGCTCACAAAGCCAAGAAGAAATTAGTCAAATAGCCAGAAATTTAGGTATGCGAATTGGCTTTACTTTTGAAAATTTTGCCGTTTCTTCATCAAATCAAATGGCCTGGGCCGCTTCCGACGCTGTGGCCAGAGATCCTGGAAATGCATACAATCCCTTATTTATTTGGGGAGGGGTAGGAGTTGGAAAGACTCATCTGATGAATGCGGTCGGGTATTCAATTTTAGAGAAAAACGCTGATGCTTCCGTAGTTTTTTGTACAGGGGAACAGTTCACAAACGACATTGTTGAAGGCATAAGAAATAAAACGACTCCTCAAGTTAGAAATAAGTATAGAAAGATAAAAGCACTCCTAATTGATGATATCCAATTCATTGCAGGAAAAGATGCTGTTCAAGAGGAGTTTTTTCATACATTCAATGCCCTTGTAAACACAGGAAGCCAAGTAATTTTGACTTCTGATAAACCACCAACAGAAATTGCAAGATTAGAAGAAAGATTACGAAGTCGTTTTGAGGCCGGATTAATTGTAGATATTGCCCCATCTGATTTTGAATTACGTTGCGCAATTACACAAATTAAAGCTCAGCAAAGGGGATTAGAAATCCCGATGGATTTAATACAACTTATTGCTGGGAATATGGAAACCGCTCGTAAGATTGAAGGTTTTCTAATACGATTGACTTCAGAGTCCAATCTAAAAAATCTAGAAATAACCTCGGACCTCATAGAATCGCTGCTTGAAAAAGCTCCTGAAATCAACGGTCAGTCAAACAAAAAATTAAATCCTACCGATACGATAAATGCCGTTTCTAAGTACTTTTCTCTTGGCAAAAGATCTCTCTTGGGAACATCTCGTGCTCGACCAATTGCCAGACCAAGACAAATTCTAATGTATATTCTAAGAATAGATCTTGGTCTTCCACTTGAGGAAGTAGGACGAATTGTAGGAGGGCGCGATCACACAACCGTAATGCACGCTGTTAATAAAATTACTCATCTAGCCTCAAACGATGTGGGTATCCGTGAGGATCTGAGGGGGATAAAAAGTATGCTCTGGGGATAAAAGTTTATGACTTACTCACTTATCCACAAAATTAAAGTGTTTATCCACAAAATTATCCACATTTTACCACGTTTAATGTTAACAACTTATGCTGAGCCTGATTAAACTGAAGTGTCCACATATCAACAAGTACTACTACTAGAACTACTATTAAAAATGTGATAAAAGGGGATATATGAAAGTACAAGTTCTTCAGGAAAATCTTTCTAAAACTTTAAACACCTGTTCCCGATTTGCAAGCTCTAGAGTACAACTTCCAGTACTTGCCAATATTTTATTTAAAACCAATAAAAATAAGCTTTTAATTGCAGCAACAAATCTTGAAATTTCTATTGCAATTTCGATTGGTGCCAAGGTTGTAAAAGAAGGAGAATTAACAGTACCTGCAAGAACGATAACAGATATTGTAACAAATCTAACTCCTGGCCAAATTGATTTAGAAGTAGAAAAGGAGTTACTGAAAGTAACTACACCTAGTTTTGAGTCAAGTTTAATGGGAATGAATGCGGCTGATTTTCCTTCTATACCGTATGACTTGGGATTAGATTCGTTGACTATTCCCGCTAAAGATTTAGTTAATGCACTCGACTGCGTACTTTTTGCTGTTTCATTGGATGAAACTAGACCCACTCTTACTGGTGTACTTATTTTACTGAGAGAAAAAGAAATTGTTTTTGTTGCAACTGATGGTTTTCGTTTATCTCAAAAAAAGATAGCAGTATCTGGTGTTAAAGAAGAGAAAAAAATGATTTTACCAAAAAATGCCCTATCTGAACTTTTAAAATTAGCAGCAGATTCTGATGATGTTAAATTTTCGTTTAAAAAAGCTGAAAATCAAGTTGTATTTGGAATTTCGGATTCGATCCTTGCTACACGCGTGATAGAAGGGGAATTTCCTCCCTATGAGAAGATTATACCAACAGATTTAAAAGTAAAGTTAGTTTTAGACAAAGAAGAATTTTTAAGAGCAGTTAAATTAGCTTCAGTTTTTGCAAAAGATGCGGCTAACGTTGTTAAATTATCAATTGGTAGTGATGTTTTAGAGGTTTTCGCTGAAAGTTCGCAATCCGGAAGTCAAAAAGCTAAAGTTGATGCAAAAGTTGATGGTGTAAAAGATAAGGATAGTCAACTTACGGTTGCTTTTAACTATCGTTTTTTGGAAGACTTTTTAAACGCGGTCAAGTCCGACGACGTTCAAATGGAATTTTCAAATCCGAATGCCCCCGCTCTCTTTTTAGATCCAAAAGACACAAATTTCCTTCACATAATCATGCCTGTTAGACTACAATCTTAATTTAATAACGACCTTGTGGTATTTGCGTTGATGGAGGAGTTTTTGAATATTCTGATGCGAATTTGCTATTAAATATTTCCAAAGTGTTGGTGGGGAAATACCAAACTTCCAAGAGTACACCACTTTCTTCTTGCCCTATATATGCAACTCCCTTTTCAGGATAGACGTACAAATTAAATCCAGCAATGTATCTTGGTCCATAAAGAACGTCTTTCGGTTCTCCAAAATTCTTTTTAATATCATTAATAGTTTTTTGGTCGCTTATGTAAACAGTTTCTTTTATTAAGGTAACTTTATCTTCTTCGAAAAGTATTTCGTGGGGTTTGCCTGGAGCGGAGGATTTAAATTGGAGTAAATTCCCACTTTGATCTTCCTTCAGGGGAGTTCCCAGCTTTTCAATCACTTCCGCTTTGGTGCTAGTTCCAGGAGAAATGTTTTTAAAGTTTGTTAGCTGTTCCAATGGTTTATTTTCAACAGGTTCTTCTGATTCCTTTTGAAGAAAGATTTTATCTATGATGATGAGCGAAAATAGAATTGCAAGAAGGATGACGATTGTTTTATGTGTTTTTATAAACTGAATCATTGTCATTAATTATATCTCTTACTCTTGAAAAACTGTATTTTTTGCAAAATCGTAATGGATTGGATACAAGTCCTGGAAAGTAGTTCCGGGCCCGCAATATGTTGGACCCGACCAAAAAGTAGGCATTTGAGCATATAGTGCGTTTCCTTCTGCGAAACCTTCAGAAGGATCCGATGTGGACGAGTAGCTGCATAAAGGTAGTTCAGACGATGCTCCTGAACCTTCGTATGCTGATTGAAGTTCAGGCATTATTTCAGGTTTTTGTAAATGATGTGAGGACTCATGAGTTAAGATGTAGATCGAGTCCTGTAGATTATCTACGCCTCCAGCATCAAATTTAATATCGCAAGCCTTCGTGTGTGTGTGCCATCCCCATAGGCTTACTGCGGGCGGATCGTAGCATAGATTGACAGGTCCCCATGAAGTACTGCTGCAAACTTTAGCAACAAAAAGCGGGTGTTGGGAAACTAAATCAGATACGGCCGCTTCCATATTAGCCTTGTAGTTTGCAGGCCAAGGATAAGCATTATCAACAACCGCGTAACATCCAGTCGGACATTCTCCAATACAAATACTAGCAAAACCAGATGCTTCTGAACGATTGGCACCTTCAGGGGTAGCCGCAACCGTAAATGTGTCAACTATTAAAGAATCGTTAAAATCTGTAGATCCGTTGCCATCAACATCTCCATAGACAACGTCATACATTATTACGTACGACGTGCCAGCTGAGATACTTGGGGGAACAGCGTCTGTAAATGATGGAAATGTTTGTGGTCCAACCCGAATGTTTTTGGGGTCAGGACAGGTTTGACTATAATCCGCTTTGACTTCACATTTGTAAGTAAAAGTAATTGCTGTCAAAGTACCTTGTTTAGCTGTAATCGTAATAGTATAAGTTGCATTAATTTCTGTATTATTTGGTCCTTCGGTGGGGGAAGCTACTTTTTTGACCTCAATATAAGGTGATTCAGGTACTCCGGGAGTAAAGTTATACCCTCCCCACGGAACTACGAAGGCGCTGTTGTTGATAATAAATACTATAAATATAAATAGTAATGGTACGGCAATTACCCCAATTAATATCGCAGGTGTAAATATTGGTGCAGCTACCGTGATTGCACCGAGCAAGAGTGTATTCACAAAGCCTGCTGCCTGTCCGCCTGCCGCCATTGCCCCAACCGAGCTTAAGTAAGAAGCCCCCATTGTTCCAGCTCCAGCTAGTGCGAGACCAGAACTTCCCGTGGCTAAACCTCCAACCAACATAAGCGCCCCTAAACCCATTATTGCTTTTCTGGTATCTTTTTCTCCGGTTAATAATCGGGGAATAAAAGAAAGAATATTTTTAGCGACATTTTTTAGAGTACCTAGAACCTGCAAAGCAATTGCTACAGCTGTGCCGACTCCGGGTGCAACAGCGCTTGCTATAGCAGTGATACCTAATTTTGTAGCCAACCAAGTGGCACCCTTTTTAAGAATTCCCTTTGCTCCCGCCTTAACGCTACTTACAGCAAGTTGTTTAACTTCAGTTTTTGCAATCGTCTTCGTTGTGGTTTTTAGTGCTTTTCCTGCTAATTTCTGACTGGTTTCAATAAGTGACTTTGTTTGATTAAAAAATGAACCAATATCGGGAGAAAGATATCCGTTTTGTCTTTCTAGACGTAAGGTGGGTAATTCTGCGCTGGTCGGAATGGTTGATTGTATAGATATTTCGGGATTTCTGTTGGCAATTTCTAATTGTTTACTAACGTCTTTATCAAATCCTTCTAGTGCAATTAAAGCCTTATTTAAGTCTTGTTCTTGTTGGAGTGTGATTATGTTATTATTGACTGCCTCAATTCCGGCCCCTTCTAGTTTTTCAGGTGTTCCTCCTCCAAGATGGAACGCAAGCGCGGTATTTATATGTCTATCGTCTAAACCGATCTCGTCAATTGCATCTTGACTAAAACCTGCATTTTTTAAAGCTTCATTTGTTTCAAACTTAGTGGTTACATCTGAAGTAAAGGGACCTGCGGCTGATACGGTATTTGCATAATCCGCTGTATTTACTCTTGCTTCAGTAGTTTTTTTTGATTCAGCAGTCGTCGGAGTAAAGACTATGTAAACATCGCGTGACCCTGTTGGGGTTCCTGCCTCTGTTGGTTGTTCTTGTGCTGCGGCCTCCTTTGTTCTCCAGGGCTCCTTACCACTAACACGATCATAATTTTCTCGGTTTGTATCGTTTGATAAAACTGCGTATGCTTCGTTGATGTCTCTCGTTTTTTCTCCATACTCAATTTTTAGATTTTGCCATTCTGCTTCTGATATTTTTCCGCTTCGAAACATAGCCTCTGCTTTGTCGGGATGGTATTGTAAAAGCTGTTTTCTATATGCGCTTTTAATCTGATCTTGGGGTATATCAGGATCAACGCTAAGAATTTGATAGTAATCACGGACAGTAGTTTTGGGTGGGGCTTTAGGTCCAGCCTCATAAGTTTTTTCTCTTTGTCTTTCCTCATATCTAGCCTTTTCACCCGTTTTTTCCTTGTCAGTTTCTGGCTGTTCTTCTACAATTTGGAGTTCTTTTGTCTCGGGGATCATTTCCGCTTCTTCCCCCTCTATTGTTCCTAGCGCTTTTTCTTTTTCCGAGGTATCTTGAAGTGCTTTATATAATTCTTCGTAAGCAATAGGCTCTATTTTTAAAAGTTCTTTTTCAAGGTTTTTAGCTTCGCCTGGAGGAAGTAGCTCAATTTCTTTTTGGGAAAGCGGTTTTATCTTTAATCTCGAGTCTGGGATGAAGCGAGATATTGAAAGTATAAACTGAGTAAGTCCCCAAAGACCTTTAAATTTATACCTATTTTCTAATAATCCTACTACCTCCGAATGTTGAGAACTTGCTAAGATATTTGCCATACCAAGATTTTACACTAATTTATTGTGTTTCTTTAGTTATTACTCGCGCGGTCTCACCCGGAGAAACTGCGTTTGTAAAGCTTGTCAGTTGTTGTGCTTGCTGTAATAATTCTGAAGGTTTTGTAGTAATTAATTTATGTTCTTCAGCCGAAGCTACAACGCTAATTGGAGCATGGTTTGTTCCGGCAAAAAAGATACCTTCCCCGATATTTGCACCCAGCAAAAGATTCCGTTCTCCTTGAGATAAATAAAAAACTTCTCCTACCCTGTCTATCGCTGCAGGAGACTGCTTGAAAAGAACTCTAAGGGCGCTGTTGGTCACAATTGCTTTACCTATATCTTGTGCAAGGAAATCTTCCACATCCTGAGTGATTGTAGTTAAACCAAGATAGTATTTTCTGGCACGTTTTACAATAGACCAAAGAAACTGTGCCGAATCTTCATACCTCATCATATGCCAGGCCTCATCGACTACCATAAGTCGAGGTTTTAAATCTTTTCTAATTCGAGTCCATATAAAGTCCAGAATTACAAACATTGCGATTGGTCTTAACGCATCTTGAAGTTCACGAATTGAAAAAACGGTGAATGGGTTTTCAATTTCTATATTTGTTTGTTTGTCAAAAATTCCAACAAAAGATCCTCTTACAAATTTTTCAATTCTAGCTGCCAGGTCAAGTGCTTCTGGAGTTTCCATTCCGATCAGGATTTTATAAAGATCCTCCATTAAAGGAGCTTCTTTAGTTTGCGTAATAGGATCTTGTGTTATGCCCTTGCTTCTATATGTGGCAACAATCGCTCTATCCAAAAGGGCATCTTGTAAAGGAGTGATAGCACCCATTATTACTTTAAAAAGTGAATGTAGGGATAGAATTTTTAAGCCTAAATTATTTTCTCCCGGTTCATATACCTGAGCAAGATCAAAGGGATTAATTTTCGACGGTGAAGAAAAAGAAAAGGATATATGCTGCCCTCCTACGGCCTCCGCTAGGGCTTTATATTCGCCTTCGGGGTCTATTACTATTACTTCTGTTCCCAACATTAATGAACGTACGGACTCCAGTTTTACAAAATAGCTTTTTCCGGCGCCGCTAGTCGCGAATATGGTCATATTGCTGTTCTCTAGAGAAAACCTATCGAAGATGATAAACGAGCCGTTTTGCGTGTTAATTCCATAAAGAACACCTTTGTCGCCGGATAGTTCTGCAGAGGTAAGGGGAAAAGTTGTTGCTAGGGAAGTTGTATCCATATTTCTTGTAATAGAGAGCCTGTCGAGGCCAAAAGGAGCAGTTGATAAAAATCCGTTTTCCATATCAAGAGTTGTGTGCTGTGCTTTAATTAAAGTTGATCCTAGAGTGGATTCGACCTGCTTTGATATGTGATTGAGTTGTTCCAAGTCAGCAGCACGAACAGTTATATAGAATCCGAATTCATAAAAATGCTCAGCACCTTTAACCAATTCTTCTTGAAGTAGCCTAGCGTCTTCAAGTTTTGCTGTTGTGGCGGGATCGACTATTTTTCCTCTTTCCAAATCGGTTGATATTTCTGCCTCCATCTCTGCAACTTTTCTCATAAGGTCATCCAATACGCTTTTCCCCTCGATTGGGTAGATGAAAAAGGAAACATCTAATGAACTGTTAAAATTTATTATTTGTTCGAGCCAGCCTGGAGAAACAAATCGAGGGTAACCCGAAATAAAAAGTGTTCGTAGATAGACGCCGTCTATTTGTAAGTAATCAAAGTCAATTTCCACTTTTCTAGGTGCGATGACGTCCAGTAAATCCATATTTTGAGTTGCTATTGCTGCTACAGGATCGACAATTTCGGGCTTGTTTGTAGAATCTTGCAGTGCTTCTTGGGGTTGGGTCGAGAGATTTTGGACGATGGCAGAAGCACCCTTCGGATTTTCAGGAGGACTGGATTTTTTGATGCGTTTTAAAAAATTAAAGGCCATATAATTTAAGCAAAAATGTCCTTCTCTTTTACGGGTGTTTCAGGATTATAGACATTATAGAAAAGTTCAATTAGCTCCTCTGTTGTTAATTGTTTCAGTTTAATGGTTAGTCGACCCGCCTGTCTAATTAAGTGGTCTCGTTTGGGGAAAAGAGAAATTTTTGCTTTACGGATTACATATGATTTTGGATAAGGCAAGGGAGCTATCTTTTTTGAGGTTCTAAAAGTTGAAGCAATTGACTTTGCAACACCAAGTTCATAGGGAGTGAAAAGAATGACGATATAAAATCGTTTACTTAATACATTCTTCTTTTTAATAGCATCTTGGATAAACTTTTTGTAGTCTTCCATCAACCCAAGTAATTTTTGATTCTTGATTCTCTTTCCGGCTTCTACTAGAAAATCCATATAGCTACTTATATCTTTCTTTTGGCTTCGTACTACAATTTGAACAGCAAAGTTAAAAGAATTAAGTAGTCCTGCGTAACTTGCAATTACAGCTCGCTGTTCCGTTTCGGATAACAGCCCGAAATTTAGAGACGTTGATTCCATGACAAGTGCTGCACCACCGTTTTCGTAAATTACAACCCCATCGACAATGTCGGCAATAGGTAGTAGGTCCTGAGTGGACGAGCTTAATGCTTTATCCGGCGTACTTAGTAAAGGTATTCTCATTTTATTAAGATATTAAGTTTTCAGATTGTTTTTTCGACCATATTGCGATTGGCGGAATAATTTCACCTTTTGCTTCAAGAGTGATGGGTTCAAAAGTGTAGCCTTCTTTTTCTGTGATTATTTCATACATTCCGTTAAGTAGCGGTGTAACAATCATAAAGTGTCCCAGTTTATTGCTCTTCAACGCCCTAACCGGCCTACCTTCCGAATCTCTTATTTCCAAAATTGCTGCTTCGATTATTCCGCCACTTGGGTCCACAACCTGACCTACTATTACGTTCGGTTTTGTAGGAGGACTGGGGGGAGCAGCTTCCTGAGAAAATTGAGCAACCTGTACTCCTTCAATTTTTTTACCCACAGAAGGAGTTAGCGTAGATATATTTGTCGGCTGAGGTGTTGCCTCAGGCGTTTCATTTATTCTAGCTTTTTCCTCTTGTGATACGGTAATTATTGGAGACGCAGGGACTTTCTCTTCCTGTGAAGGAGGTTCTGGGAGGGTTACTGATTGGGGAGAAATCCCTTGGACGCTTGCTAACTGTTGAGTAACGCTTGAGAGAAATGCACTTTCCTTTTCCTCGAGGTTTTTCAGCTCAGGTGCAGGAGTCATAACAGGAGTGCTTTCGCGCGGAATAGATATTTGAGTTTCAGTAGTGCCGGGTTCAGGCGAAAAAAAATTTTGTTTCTTTTGGCCCTTTCGCCACACATAAAGGGTTGGGGAATATATCGATTTAATGAATAGAAAGATCCACGTTGAGAGCGGACGATCTTGAAGTGGGAAAAAAGCAAAGGCGATCCCTGTTAGAAAAGAAAGTATGATAAGTGGCCACTTTACATAACTTGCTGCATTACTGGTGTAAACCAAAAGTGCCACAAGTGCTCCACCCGCCACTTGGAAAAACTGCTTGATCGTCATGTCTCCCACAAGCCTGAATTGGTAGGCAGAGATCTGTTGTGGTATCGGATGCTGTTCTTCGAGTTCCATAATTAGAGTAAATGAGCGTGAGAGTATAAGTTAACTTTTTAACTTCTCAAGCTCTTCTGATAACTGTACAAAAGCTTTTTAGCTTCTAAAACAAGCGAACTTATTTCTTCGAATTTCATTTTATCAAAATATCCTAGTTCATATGAAACCTTAAAATATATTCTAGTTCATTAATTGATCCCTTACTGATATCTAAGAAACGTATTAACTCTTTTCTTGAGGTCTTTGAGTATCCTTTAACTATATTAGCAGTTATAGAAATTGCAGCACGTCGCATTTGTGGTGCTAAAACAAACAGCTCTTCTTTAGGATACCCTTTTGTTAACTTGTATGTGGCTAATACCAATCCAAAAGACTTTTGATATACAATTAATTTTTCGTAACCTTGTTTCTGGTAGGCAGTTTTAATACTCACGCACTTATACCCTTCTACTCTTATACTCTATATCGTGAACCCTTTTTTTCAAGACTATAGCTTTTTCACAGGGAGAGTTGTGTTAAAAGGTGCGTTGGGGTGGTAAAATATGGGTATATGGTAGAACAAGGATCAACGGAAAAGGCCGACAAAGAAGAAAGAGCTCCATTGCAGCCGGATGTAAAATCCGATAAGGGTGCTACTGAATCTGATGAAACCCAAAATTCTTCTAAAAAAAGTAAAGAGGACGAACTGGTTGAAGCAGTAAGAGAGATTACTTCTGCAGTAAATCAGGCAAATAAGGACATTGTGGCGTCCGTTAATAATCTAGCAGGCCAACTTGAAGCTTACGCTAAAGCAATAGGCCAGCAAATAGCCCTACTCGAGAAAAGAAAAGATACGGCATTGGTTGACGCAACGATTGATGCAATGGTCAAAAAATTAGAGCCGGTTATTAGAGAATTTACTGAGGCACTAGATGGTGTAAAAGACGCTTCAGATCGGGAATTTAGACAACTTAAATATAACGAAGATTTGATGAAGGCTTATTTAGAACAAATCGAGCAGGCACAAAATATTCCAGACGAACTTAAAAACCCCACCCTTGACAGGATGATCGGACGTTTATCCGATGAGGATAAAGCGGAGTATGAAGCTACTGTAAGAGAAGAAGTAAGAAATGGTAGAACAGTGGAAATCCATCAGGTACGCGGTAAGGAATGGAATGAGACAAATGAAGTTTACCAAAACATGGTTGAGGATTGGTTTGAAGAAAGAATTAGGGAAATGGAATCAGTCGAGCAATCATTCGAAGAACAACCCGATGTTTATCGATATTTATCTCTTTATGCAAACAACTATGTTCTTAGGAAAGATACGAAACCGTTTGGGGAAAGAATTAGAGACAACCTTGAGACAAGAAGAATTAGACATAGAGTCGTTAGAGTTTGGAATATGGCGGGACCTGAAGGAATTTTAAGTGAAGCTTCAAGAATTACCTTCACTACTTGGAGAAAGTTATTTAAGACCGAAAATATTGGAACTTATGTGTTAGATAGACGTGGTAATAGAGTAAAAGATCCGAAAACGGGTGAAGATAGAAAAGAAAACCACATTGAAAACGAACTTCAAAATTACGAGAGAATGGGAAGAATTTTGAGGGGGAAAAGAGATAGGTTAAGACAAATTCAAAGGTCGCCTGGGGGTGGAGATAAGACAGAAATTAAGGCCTTGGAAAAAGAGATAAAGATTAAAGAGCAGTATATTTTTGACTATTACAGTCTGGGGGGTTCGATAGAGGATACAAATCCAGACTTTTTTGTAAAGCTGGGTGGTGAGATCGAAAAACCCAAAGACGAAGATTTCAGAAAATATCAGATAGAGCACCCAAATCCTGATTTAAGTAGCAAAAAAGCCAGAGAGCATAGAGATGCAATTTGGGCCAAGAGATATGCCGGAGGACTTTGGAGTATGACTTTGAGAGCCGCCACCCACGACATTCAACTAAATGGTAGTGGTGATTTTTTTGCAGCAAGAATAATGAATTTCAGCGACCGTCTGACTAGAAATAACCTAATGAGAGATTCAAGCGAAATATGGGATCCGACTAGGGTGGATGACCCCTTTGATTTGGGGTATATGGATGTAATGACTTCGCTCTTGGGGAATGTTGAGAACCTAGATAGTTTGGGAGTTTCAGGGAATCAGAAAGTGGTGTCTGGAGAAAAAGTTGTCGGCATAAAAAGCTTAGAAAATTTTAAGTGGGGCAGTAGCGAGGTTTGGGATAAAGCGTTAATGAAAGAGGATATTAGACCACCAGAGGGGATGTATGTTATTAGGATGACGTATTTTAACGATGCCGACAATACTCGAAAGAGAATGTGGGCTGCAGATAGCTATTTCCATAAACCAACGCTTGAAAATTTAATCAATATGGAAGGTGTATTTGCACATTCAGGAACTGGAAAAAGAGACGCGATAATAAAAGATAGTTCCGGCGAAAGGGTAATTGGAACCGTAAAAGATATTACTCCTATCGAAGTAAAGTGGATGGAGCTTCTTGATAGGTCGTTAGAATACTTAAAAACCAAACAAGGTGCGGAATGGATGAGCGATCCTACAACTGGTTATCCTCGTCTTGCTATGACTCGTGAGTGGATCAATACTGCACGTAGAAATGGAATGATTGGTGAAGAGACAAAAAATATTTTATTAAGAAAATATTTTGGAACAAGGAATACCTTTCTGCTTAATAGGATATCGGAAATTAACGTGTGGGGGGCTGATTTAATACATAATGCAGGAGGTATGACTTGGAGCGCCTTCATGGAATATATTAAAAGAATGTTTAAATATATGTTTTCAGATGAAGTTAGATAGAATAGAAATTAAAAAGAAGTAAAATATATTTTAATTTGAAATTCTAAGTATTTTTCCCAACCGACTTCCTGCCAGCTGTTCGTATAATTTCTGACCTCTTTGTTTTCCGTAAGCCTCCTTCAATGAACCCAATTGGTACCCAAACGGTGACCAAACAGCTCCGGCACCCGCTGCAATCGGTGCTCCAATTGCGGTTCCGTAGCCAAATGGTCTACCTGATAGTGCGGATTGAATAATGTTGGCAATACTCGGAGCTAGCATTAAAATACCAAAAGCAACAAGAAAGCCGAAGATTCCACCTACCGGTAAATTAAATCCCGGCAGTTGAATTGATCCGGTGGTACCCAAAGGATCAATTTCTAAAGGGTTTATTATATTTACATTGGGAAAGAGATTATTAAGAGCAATAAACAATTGATCCATAAGAGACGCATTTGGATTTGCGTCCAAAGAACTCCAAAATATATAGTGGGCCAAGAAAAACATTGCAATCACCCCCGGAAACACAGCCACTTGAGAAGCTAGATTTTTCAGCCAACCACCGAAACCCCCACTACCGGGAAAAACACCCGCCAATATTAAAAGAGGACTAAATATAATAAGAAGAACAACGTTGATAAATGTTCTAAAAAGAACCCATATAATTCGTACCCAGACTATGATGTAAACAATTATTAATATTATAAAAATTACAACCGAAAGAATTGACAATAGTGCACCTAGGCCGAAAGCGAAGGTCAGTCCGGATCCTCCGGGAAACATAATTAAACCGATGATATAGACCAGAAGCGTAATGGCCATTGAGGTAAAAAGATTAACACCCAATAGTTGTCCGAAAAGTGCAGTACCGTCAAGACCGCTAATTGGATCTGCGGCTAGGGCGAGGATTCCTACCAAGGCATAGGAAAGATCGATAATAAAACCTGCTATTGCATACGAAAACGTGATGAAAATAAGAATCATAACAAGTCGAGGTATGGCTGATTGGATAGTAATGACGGTTTGTGGAGAAATTTTTACCCTAAACATTATCATGAAGGCTAGAACCACAAATGCCAAAACCATAAGGAAATAGGCGAAGTTTCTTGTTGCGCCCCATATTTGTTGAATCGGAGAAAGTGTTCCAAAACCAAATCCTGTCTGGGCTTTCGCTTCGGGTATTAAGTGTAGTTTCGATAGAGTATTTCGAATGTAACCAATTCCGGAAGAAGTAGACGATAAAGTTATACGGTTAAATGTGGAGGCAAGAGAGGGTTGTCCAGCGTCTCCAGTGCCAAAATTCTCATCAATCCATGGTTTTATACAAGCAGCTATTGCGTTTAAGTCGGCACTATCTGCTTTTGTAAAACACTGCAATAATTCTTCTGGCATTAGAACCGCAATCAGTGAATACCAAATCCAGACAACCTGGGCTTGAGTATAGCGCTCACCAAAAATTTCGTCTTCATTATTTGGGTCATATACTTTTGCAAAAAATTCGTTAATTGTCGGGTGATACCAGGTACCGCCTTTTGTAACTTGTGCATGTGCGTAAGGGGTAACTAAAGTTACCAAAAGAAAAGAAGCCAGTATTATTGAGAGGAGGAGTTTTTTAAACATGGACTTAATAAGTTAATAATAGCATACCACTTATACTTAAATGCAAGTGTATTTATTTCGTTAAAGACAAGATCCGTAAATAGTCAGTGCATTAACAGTGTGATCTGCAGGATTACACGACCCGGCCCAGTTTACGAGTGCGGTAACAACGTCTTCACAACTCCAACTACTTTTTTGACAACTGCTACCTCCTCCGGCTGGATCTGAGAGATCATAGTTTATACTACCAGGCTTACAAGGTGAATTAGCGAGGTTGAAAAGCGCTTTATGATTATTAGCTAGCCATTCTGCCATATTCATGGTTGCTTCGTAAAAATTACACGGGTTATAACCGCTTGGACACTGCTGATAGGGTCCGAAAGCACCCCCACCAACATAACAGAAGTCTCCCTGGTTTGCATTATAATTACAGGGTGGATCGTAGTATGTGGGGTTACAATTAGGAAATTCACATAATACGGCATTGGTAATATTTTCCTGTGTATATCTTCCATAGCAACTCGGGTTTGCAACACGGGGTTCAAACCCGCCCTCTGCATACATCAGGGCTGCGATAAGATCAGGCGGAACATTATATTGGCTACCCGCGGATTCAAAAACCTTTCTCATAAGATCAGGTATTGTTTCGTTTCTTATCTGGGTGTGAGAAAGCTTACAACTAGAGTCAGTGGGTAGAGGCGGTATTTCGGTAAATGGACACTCAGCCGGTGGGATAGGCTGAGCCGAGGCGGAAAGACAGCCTTGTCCATATCCTTGTGGTCTTAAAGCAGTTTGCATACACTGCAGGAAATATTGGTGAATTCCCCCGATGTAGCGGAAATAAAGTTCAGCCTGGCCAGGAATTCGGTTGTTGCCCGCCCTTATTGATAAACCAGGTGTTAGCGGGATAAAATCCACGGGCGTTGCGCCGGGAATTGCCCAAAGCCGTCTTATGGGACGCCCTTCCACGTCTTCGATTTTAGGGAACATTCTTTTGAAAACACTGGAAGGACCGGCAACAAGTTTCGACCAGACTTCTTTGGCGAGAGGAGTTTTGGTTATAGTTTTAAAATTAACGGCAACTGTATTGCTACAGGTTTCAGTAAAGTCAAATGCTGAAATATCGACAGTTATGGGTTCGCATTTTTTGTATACAGTTATATTTCCGGAACATTCAAGTCCACCGCAACATTCTCCGATCGGTGTTCCAAACATCTCACAAGTTTCATCCTCTCCTAAGCAGCCGGGAGGTGAAGGCCAAGAACCACAGCCGACTCCGCAAAACTCATTATCACCACAATCAACTTGTCCGTAGTATGTTGTACAATCCAAATCCTCTTGCGGTAAGGGTTCGCAATTACCCCCGGACGCTTCGCAAACTCTTCCTTCACCTGCTACTGCTTTAGTAAAGGTGCAGGCAACTTGGGCTGTATATGCAACTGTTGCGGAGAGCTCGCCCGCAAAAAGATCATCCCCCGGATTTGTGCGAACTTCGGTCAGGTCACAAAATTTATCATAAGGGACATAGCTTGATCCCGGTTCGGCGTCAAGGTCGGCTTCCTGGGGTGAATAAACTTGCTGCAAAAGATCTGCCAACTCAAATGATTCCTGCATGTGGGCAAAGAAAAGATCTGCCGGTTCCTGATTTATTATTGAAGAATCAATAATAACTACATCATTCGGATTGGAAGGCTGAATTGCATAGTCGTCTATTTCTACATTGCCAAGTCTATCTTCGGTTGACGAGAAAGGGATGTAGGTGAATAACCTCCAGGGATTATCTGCTCTCCAGGATAGATAAGCTGACCAGAAGTCCTCCCAAGTGCCGAAGTTACGTCTCAATGGGGGAAGGTTAAACTTACTAATCCAGTCGGTGAGGCGAATCTTATCCTTAATAATATTAGTATAACAACCTGCGGGATGCCCCAAAAGATTTGTACAACCGATTATTTGGTCATGTCTTATGCAGTTTGGGTCTTTTGGAACGGCATTCGGATCACAGTTAATCGAGCGCTGTGCTTTCCTTACTTCCTCACCCCTTCTTACTATTTGACTTTCCCAAGACAAAAGTCGTTTCAAAGGGCCGGAGAAATCAACCAACCTTTTCTCTCCCTCTTCTGAAAGTCCGCCCAAAAGATTTGTGTCCGGCGGATTATACTCTGCCCGTCCGATGAGGCCGTTTATGTACCAACTGACATATTCATTTACTTTGGTTGGATCATCAACCGTTTCATCTCCCTGAAAAAGGCTATTTACTACCTTATATGGATCAGATTCATTTCCCAATGAGGGTTCGGTAAAACCCATGATGGGAAAGTAGGCTTCCCTAAGATCAACCGCAATATCCCTTACCCGATCTATAATAAAGTAACAAGTTTCTGTCCCATTTCCATTATCTATGCACTCGCTTGCCGCACAGTCATTATTATCTTTACAACCTACGTCCGGTATACAAGCGCTGATATTTCTGTCTACACATTGTCCACTGCCATTACAGTATTTGCAGCTAAAAAAGAAGTCAGAGCCGCCTGAGATTGGAGGAAACGGTTGAATTTCATTTCCTTCAAAAAAATACTTCCAGTCAAGGGAAGGAATCATGTTGCCGTCGGAATATCTTTTTTCGATAACTATTGGATCAAGCAAAACCAGATCGTTTCCGCAAAAAAGAGCCAGATCTTCAGCATCAGGATTGCAAGGACTTGCTTGGTAAGGCCTTAGAGAGTGGAATTCGTTGTCACTAGTTTCGTTACAAGGAAAGGGCGTGGGGGTTGGCATAGGTATAGCCTCTTGAGCGATGACCGGTTTTCCGAAATCGATGTATGGGAAAAGCAGGTATAGAAAGAACCCAAAAAGTATGGATAGGAGTAGATAAATATTTTTTTTGTAAGTTCTAAATAAGCGCATAAACCTACTGAGTTATTTTAAAGTTTAAAATATTTAGTTGTCCTGTAAAGACGCCGACAAATCTCAAAAACATATAAGAAAGCGCTACAAGGACAATTCCTCCGATTGCATAGGTTAATGTCTTTTTGGCTTGTTCAAGTGCTTTAGGATCACCGGCTGAAGTTATAAATTGAATTCCTCCCCAGATAAGCATTGCAAAAAGAAGTATCCCACCAAGTCCGAGAAGTGCTGCGAGTGTGTTTGCAAATATTCCTTCAAATCCTTGTAAGGTTGCAATTCCGTTAACGTTAGTTACTTGAGCAAGTAAAAAGGAACTCATAACTTTAGTGTAGCGAAAGAACCAAAGAAGGGCAACTCCAATAAAAAACCCCGCATCTGCGGGGTTATCCTCTTTCCTTAGCTATTTTAGACACCACCTTGGGCGTTTGGAATGTTGAGCGACAAGATATTTATACCAAAAAAGATGTTAACAAGATTTATTATCGCCCAGGCTGCAAACACAATTACTAAACCAATTAAAGCTGCTGTAATTTGGCCTCTGGCTGCCTCGGTCTGAGCTTTATCTCCTCCAGAGGTGATGTACTTAATACCACCCCAAACCAGCATGAAGAAGAAAATTAGTGCTGCAATGATAAGAACAAGAATTATGAGCGCTGAAATAATTGTAGCAATCGTAATATTATTGAGACCCGAAAATTGTCCTCCCGGACCAATGTTAATGGCTTGATCTGCTTGGGCTAATATTGTGCTGAAAGCTGTAAACATACTTATACTGATTAGTATTATGCTGATAACTAAAATCCTTTGTCAAGTGGGAAAATCTATCAATATTTATTTAGGGACAGATTACCCCGGAGAACGTTATATTAAATTCTCCCACATTAATCCGTCCGATACCGATGCCAAAGAAACACGATACCAAATTTAGTATTGCAAAAAAACCAAGTAAAATTACAACTCCAACTAGAGCACTTGCAATTTTACTGCGAGCAGACTCCATTTTCATTTTGTCTCCACCTGAGCTGATCCACTGAATTGCACCGTAAATTAAAATAAAAACAAATACGATTGCCCCAATTACAAAACCCAAACCAACAAGAGCAGGTATCAGTTTGCCAAAAAATTCCGGGCCAGTGAGAGCCCCAAGATCTCCCAATGCGGGATTACTTATTATCTGTGCGATTAGAGGTGAAACAATAAGTGTTTCCATTTTACGGTAGTCTAATTGCTTCAATCATAGCACCCAAATCAAGAATACTAGGAAGACCAAGTAAAATTGCGATTAGGCTCATGATAAACATTCCGGCTATAACCGCGACAAATCCAATAACACCAGTAGATAGTTTTCTTCTCGCATTCTCGTAGGCTGCTTTATCTCCTCCCGAAGAAATAATTGCTATAGCTCCAGTTATGAGCATAAACATAAAATATAACGCTCCTATTATTGTCAGAAGACCAATAATAGCTGAGATGACCTGGGCTAATAATGTAATTGCGTTACTATACGTCCCTCCTTGCAACCCCAAGTTTCCTATTCCACTTAAAGGACCTATGGGGTTGGACTGTTGTGCTAGATAATTCATTGTGGTGTAAAGTATTGAATGTTTAGTAGCGCCCCCGGATTACCATAAAGGATCTCTCCTATTATTGCTGCGATTAGAAATGCGCCGGCGGCGACTAGTAATCCCAGTAGACTTTGCCAGATTTTCGCAGTTGCGTCGCTGATTCTTTTAGGATCTCCACTCGCAGATATGAAAGCAAGGCCCGCTATAACTAGGTTTATTACCGCGTATATTCCTGCAACGACGATAAGGGTTCTTAATATAATATTCAATAGGACTGCTATCCCGCCAACCCCTCCTCCATCAAATGCTTGTAAGAAGTCGGGTGGATTAACAGGACCCCAAGGATTTTGTGCTATTTTCATATTACTAAACATTCTACTCGAAAATAGGGATACCTAGCGAGCTTTCAATAAACCGTACGATCAAGAATGCCGCTAAGACTATTATAAACCCAATAAAGCCTGCAGTGATAATATTTTGTCCTTGCTGGAATTTTTGAGAGTCACCACCCGCGGTTATCATTTGAAATCCGGCAAAGATGATTAAGAATAGAAATATTACTCCGGCAACAACTATTGCATTATTAGCTATAAGAGAAACCAACTGTCCAAGACCAGGTAAGTCGGCCAAAAAATGACCTGTTTTTCCAAAAAATGTGTCTCCGATGGGAACTTGGGCAATTTTATTCATACTTAATTCTAGTACAATATTATGTTATAACTCAAATTTTAAATCTCAAAACAATATCTTAAAACTTTTTAACTTCTTTTACCTTTCAAAGTTAGAAGGCTTGCAGCAATCATCTTTCCGATTTCTTTTACCTCTGTGATGAGAGGTTCTGATTTTCCCGCTTCCACTAATTTGGAATCTTTAAGAAGCATCAACCAATAAATGGTTTCGTTGGCGCTTTTGAGAGCAATCTCATAAAATTTTATGAAATCTCTCCTCGAGCTAGAGGATTTGGCTTCGACCAAATTTGCTCCGATAGAAGTTGAACTACGTAACAGTTGATCTCCTATTATCCAGTAGGCTCTTTTTTGAGGAAAATCTTTAACTAGATCAATTATAGTAAGCGAAAACTTATAAGCTCGGTATTTTACGTTAGATTTAAGATTTGCGTTGTGGTTTTGAGTTTTGACATATGACATTTGAGTTTGATTCACCCAAAAATATCTATAATTGGCGGCAGATCTAGAATTCGTGCAACGAGTTGTACTAGCCAGAAAGATACAAAAACTATTATAAACCCAACAATTGCATTATAAATTTTTTGTTGGCCGGCGGCTAACGCCTTAGGATCATTTTGTGAAGTAAGAATTTGGAACCCTCCGAGAATGATGAATAAAAGAATAAGAAAGCCAGCAAGACCAAAGACATAAGGTAATAATTCTTGAATTATTCTGCCAATAGTAAAATTTCTTAATCTGAAGATGGCTGTTCCCATTAGATTTGAAAAATCAATACCAGCACTCGGTACTTGAGCATGTACTGTCTGGGGAAAGATGGAAGTTATAATTGTTAATACAATAAGAAATAGCATATATGTGCTATTTTAAACCTGGTATTTTGAGTATTTCAACCCCGATTAAGTTAAGAATGTACGCTCCAAATAGAAGTAAGACTACGCCCATCACGGCTGCCGTGAGAAGCTCTTTTCCTGCTTGAAGTCTTTGTGGGTTACCCCCAGAAGTAATAATCATAAACCCTGCATATATAATAAGTATTAATGCAATACCACCAACTATTCCAATTCCCCAAAGTATAACAAATCTTGCAAATGCATTCTGTTCAGTAATAGGAATACATCCAATTGCAGTATAAATTTCTGCTGTACAGTCACCTATGCCTGGAGTATCGCAAGGCTTTCCATTTTTGTCACAGAAAATTTTAATAGGCGAGGCTTTGATTGATTTGCAGGCTGCTTCACAAAGAGCGAGATCTCCATAAGTGCCTGTCCCTGATTCATTACAGCCCACACCAGGAATACACGCATATTTTAATGGTACGCCCCCACTACAAGCCTGATCGCAAGATGTATAGTCGGCGTACTCTGGGGGCGCGCATCCAAAATTTGTGCTAGTTGCGTAACACGGCAAACACAATCCTGCCGTCTCACAAAAGTACCCGGTAACAGCGGCCGGTGGCTCTTGGCATTTTAAATTAGCGCCTCCACCCGCATAATTATTACACACAAGTCCACTACAACAACCATCTTGTGTTCCTGGTGGACCAGTACAAGGATCATCTAAATTGCCACAGGATGCGGGAGTTGTGCAAGTTAAATTCCCCGCAACGTTGTTGCATACAAATCCATCACAACAGCTTCCTTGTGTGCCGACGGTTCCTGTGCAAGTATCTCCTTCGTTGTCACATACAGGAGCTTCTAAGCAGTTCCCAGCCGGTTGGCCGGCCATACACGGGAAAGTGAGGGTGTTACATAAATTGGGGTCTGGAAAATAACCAGCCAGATTACAACTCGATAAGTTAAAATCTACTCTACAACCAGCGCTTGGGTTAGCGTCATCCACGGGGTAACAATATGTACAAGGCAATCCTGTTACGGGGTCACAGTCGGTAACTTGAGCAAATACTGGACTAGAGACAAAAGAAGAAGAAAGTAAATAAAAAGTAATTATGGAGAAGAGGATTAATAGAAACTTTCTCATTAAATTGAGTGTAACACAAAAATAAAAATGGTTAAATTGTTATAATGAAAAGCGCAATGAATAGCGAAAAGCAGCGAGAAACAAGTAAGGGGTTATTTTTAAAAGGAAAAATATTTATTTCTTTGTTTGTTTCCCTTTTCTTACTTCTTACTTCTTACTTCTTACTTCTTAAATCTATTTCCGCTGAGCCTGACTGCGACAACCCTAATCCGGGTGACATAGACTTTTGTTTACAAAGAATTGAAGCTGAATTAAGCGCCCTAAAACCGGCCCAAGAATATAACAAAAAAGAACTTGCTGATTTACGAACACAGATTTCCAGCTTGGAAAAAAGGATTTCCGGGATTTCAAACCAATTGGGAGTACTTGAAGGGGACATTGGAAAAAGAGAAGAGGATCTTGCCTACGCCCAGGAAATTTTTGTTGAGAAAACCAAAAACCACTACAGATTCTTGCGCTTTTATGATCCGCTTTTACCCTTTTTATCTACAGAGAACGCATCAAGTGCATTTAGAGAAATAATATTTAGACAAAAAGCCGCAAACGAAGACATTAAAACGATGGAGGGGTATGGAGCTGATTTACTTGCCCTTAAAACCGACAAAGAAAATCTCGAAAAAAGTAAGACCAGCCTTTCCTCTATAAAGAGTCAGGTTGGTCAAAGAGCGCAATTTTTAGCCGGTGAGGTTGAGAAAACCGAGAAGTATCTTTCCGCCCTTTCTTCAAAACAAGAAGAACTTATTGCTCTAAAAGCCGGAGGATTTCAAACTTCAGTTGGAGATACTCCCGCAACAGCAGAACCATGCTCCGGTCCTCCCGGATCTTCGAATTATTGCGATCCCGGTTTTAGACCTGCCTTTGCTGGGTTTTCCTTTGGTGCTCCTCATAGAACAGGCTTAAGTCAATACGGTGCATATGGAAGAAGTAAACAGGGACAGTCTGCTGAAGCTATTTTAGGAGCATATTATCAGGGAGCTGAACTCAATAAATCCTTTCCCATTCCTGATACGATTGGAGTATCAGGCTACGGGAGAATTCCTTTTGAGGATAATTACTTACTGGGAATTTATGAGGTTCCTGAGTCCTGGGGTAATAATGGTGGTTTTGAGGCTTTGAAAGCGCAGGCTGTTGCGGCCCGCTCGTATGCCTTAGCAGTTACCGGCAACGGCGCCGGAACTATTTGTCCTACGGAATCCTGCCAGGTTTATAAACCCCAACTAAAAAGCGGTAAATGGGCAGAGGCGGTGCGTGCAACACGTGGTTGGGTAATGGTAAAGGGAGGAACGGCTGCAACAACTTATTATGCCTCAACCTCCGGTGGATATACGATTTCTCAGTGGGGTTGGTCAGGTATAAAAGACACTAACGGTGATTGGCCAAGTGGCGCCTATGAGAAATTATCTGGATCTCCTTGGTTTTATAAAGCATGGTTTAGAACTAGAGGGGGGGCGACCTGTGGCAAGGCGAACCCCTGGTTAAATAATCAGGAAATGGCAGATATATTAAATGCTTGGCATGTTTTATATAAAGGTGGAGGAGATTCGGGAAGAGTCTCACCTATCGACACGAATTGTTGGGGAGGAAATCCGTATTCGATTAGTGAACTCGCAGGAATGGGAGGATATACCAGCGTTTCAAGTGTAGCCGTTACTTATTCTAACGCGGGGAATACGCAAACTGTTACATTTGGTACAAATAAAGGTAGTGTTAATCTGTCCGGCGAGGAATTTAAAAAAGCATTTAACCTGCGTGCGCCTGGATACATCGGGTTAAAAAGTAGTTTATTCAACATCGAGAAGCTGTAAAGGTGATATAATCTGAATGTAATGCCTGATGTTTTTAACTCTCACAAACAGGTTGAAAGTGTAGAACAAAATTCTTCCAAAAAACAGATTGAAGTTAAAAAACCTGAGAAGAAATTTAAAACTCCTGAGGATATGGATAGGCATGAATTACCAGGACACAATCATAATCCTTTTGCAGCTTATTGTTATTATCCTGATCATGTAAATTTCGTTAATGCGGATCCTGAGGAAAAAGTTGTTCTTCTACTTCGTAGACACCCAATAACGAATCTTAGTTGGATAAGTATAGCTTTTTTGATGGTTATTGCACCTTCCTTTTTTGTTCTTATAGCCCCTTTTAGCTTATTACCGCCTGGTTTTCAAGTTGTTCTGACAATCTTGTGGTATTTGATTGTTACTGCTTTTATTCTCGAGGAATTTTTAAGTTGGTTTTTCCATGTAAATATTGTTACGGATGAAAGAATTATAGAAGTTGATTTTATAAATCTAATCTACCGAGAGGTAACAGACGCCAACATTGACCAAATCCAAGATGTAACAGTGGTAGTTGGAGGTGCGCCAAGGACATTTTTTCGCTACGGTAATGTAGTAATTCAGACTGCCTCAGAGATTCCGAAAATAGAATTTGAGGCAATTCCAAACCCAGATGCCGTTGCAAGAGTACTACGTGAATTACGGATTGAAGAGGAACAGGAAAAATTAGAGGGGAGAGTGCGCTAGAGTGGAAGCCATAAGTAGCTTTACACCAACTGTTTTAGTTGCTATAAAGATTGCTCTTTGGTTATTTTTAATTCTTTATATTCTCTTCGCCGGAATTGTGATAAAGCAGGTACGTGTTATGACTGAGACTCTGCAAGTAGGTCTTGAAAAGTCGATAAGAACATTAGCGGTTATACATTTCATCGTATCTGTTTTTGTGTTTATACTTTCGCTCATTATTTTGTGAAGATGTGTGGACATGTCTTTTGTAAATCTATTGAAAATGGATTTAATAACTCGCCGAAGGCTTAAAACGAGCCTGAAAGACGAGTTCTGTAATGAGTTATATTATTACCTCGGCAAAAATTACCGGGAATCCTGACAAGGGAGGGTGGGCACAGGCTTATCAATTTACACCAGCTGATCCCGAAAAACTTACAAGCCGAGGGCAATTCTTTGCTGTCATTTCCACCGGCACTAAAGAAGAAGGTATAGATGCTGTTTCCGCTGGACGCGAGCTACTTTCAAGGGTGCATGAAGAATATTTTGGTAGGGGGGAGGGATCGGCGTTTAGCACGCTTTCCTCTTCGGTAGAAAAAGTAATTGAGGAATTTTCTTCTTGGGAGGACGTTGAGATAGGTTGCATTATATATTTAACCGACATTGTATATATTGTGGTAGGTGGAGGGGCGAAAGTCTACCTTTTACGAAACGATATATTAACCCCCCTTATTCAAAGTGAGAATGGAAAATGTTTGGCCGCTTCGGGGCATCCACACGATTCCGACCTTTTCATTATTGGATCAAGTTCTTTTTTCACTAGTTTTTCGGCGGGTGTTATAAAGGGATCCGCCATTGGAAAGGATCCAAACTATGCGGTTGAGTCTTTAGCACCGACCCTTCACGCATTGCCTGCAGCTGGAAAAGTTGGCGCTTTGTTTCTTAGTTTCGCGCAAGGCCCAGAAGTTAATGAGCGAATTGCCAAAATTGAAAATAAAATACAAAAAGTTCCTATTCCTAGATCTAGCACGAGAGGGGAACTTCCGCCTCAAAATGAAAATGTCGGTACAGGATTTATTAAATCCTTACTGAAGCGCGTCAAAGAGACAAGAGTTTATGTACAAGCTGATGCAGGATTTGATCGAGAATCGAATCCCAAAAGAAGGATATCGTTGGGTTTGGGAGCAGCTCTTCTTGTCCTTCTTGTAGTTAGCATAGTATTTGGTATTAGAGAGAAAAAACAAAAAGATATCAAAGAAAACTATGTTGAGACTTTAGCTTCCGCATCCCATAACTTGAGTGAAGCAGATGAACTTTATTCTCTTAACCCAGAGCGCTCTCGTGAACTTTTAATTGAAGCACGTCAAAAGGTTCTTGGTTTATCTTCCGAAGGAGTTCAAGACTCTACATTGGATGAGTTAAAGAAAAAAATTGAAGAGAACGAAAAAAAGATTTTAGGGGAGTTTAGAGTTGAAGCTGAATCTTTTGTTGAACTCGCGCTTTTATCTGATGGTTTTGAAGCCGACGAGGTAGTTATGTCCCAGGAAGTAGCCTATGTTGTTGACAAGGATAGTAGAAAAATTATCCGTGTCGGAGTGGGTAACAAAAGGAGTGAAGTTATAGTAGGTCCTCACGTTATAGATAAAATTGATAATATAGCTGTCTACTCGGATAGAGTATTTGTAGTTAATTCAGAGGGGGTATTTGAAATTGAAGAGGGAAGGGTAGATACGAAGATTGATCCTGAGTGGATGGGGAGTGTTTTAGCATACTCTTACGCTGCTAACTTTTATATTCTTGATAAAGGGGCTTCAACAATATATCGCTATACGTCAACTGAGACTGGTTTTGGCAGCAAAAAGGATTGGTTTAACGAGGGTGTCACTTTTGACGTTTCGGAAGCAAGAGCTTGGGTAATTGATGGCGCAATTTGGTTAGTGACTGAAAAGGGTCAGATTTTAAAGTTTTCGCTTGGGCTACCACGCCCCTTTTCCTTAACAGGAGTTTTTCCGGTAGTTGGTAAATCCCTTGCAATATACACCGATGATCAACTGGAAAATCTTTACATTCTTGATAATGAGAATGAAAGGGTTGTTGTTGTTACTAAAGATGGAGAATATAAGGCGCAGTACATTTCATCGGATATACGGGAATCAAAAGGGTTAGTAGTATCGGAAAAAGAAAAAAAGATTATTCTACTAAATTCCGATAAACTTCTTTCAATTGAGTTGGAACACCTATGAAAATTATCAATAAAAAGGCAAAATTTAACTACATTTTATTTGAGAAATTTGAAGCGGGGGTGTCATTAACTGGTGCTGAAGTGAAAGCAATAAAGACAGCTCGTGCTGATTTGTCAAATTCATATGTAAAGATTATTCGAGATGAAGCCTATCTTGTTAATGCGAACATTCCTGCTGACGGAGTACAAAATTACAATCCAACACGATCTCGAAAACTTCTTTTGCATAGGGCTGAACTGGTTTCGTTGTCTACAAAAATGAAGCAAAAAAAATTGACTTTGGTGCCTGTCAAGGTGTATACTAAGGGCCGATTGGTGAAGCTGGAAATAGCTTTAGCCAAGGCAAAAAGGAAGTTTGAGAAGAAAGAGTCGATTAAGAAAAAAGATATTGAAAGAGAAATTGCACAGCAATTAAGAAGTAGGTATTAGTTTTTTGGGGACGACCGGATTCGACGGAGAGCGTACTTTAAAAACTGCGAGCCAAGTTTGACTTACACTTGTAAAAAGAAGTTAAAAAAATAATTGCTAAACCCAATTATAATTTCGCATACGCCTAATAAGTGTTTTTGCGAATGTTTGCTGTTTTGTTTCTCAACCGAAACAGACAAGCATAAACCAGTTGGGATGCGGTAAGTGCCACTGACTTTAGGTATTTGCCAAAGAGTTAAAGTCAAGCCCCCAATTACTTTGTTGGTTTGGCGAATTGGGAGTCATAAAAAATCAACTAAGCTTGTAGAAGTTTTTATCTTACCTTTTCGGACGAGGGTTCAACTCCCTCCGTCTCCACAAATAAAAGACCCGCTATTAAATGCGGGTTTTTTGGTGGAATAATAGATACAAATGGGTTTAGTCGATCTAATTTTTCCTAGAAGTTGCCTTTCGTGTGGAAATCAAGGGAGGTACGTTTGTGATTCATGCATAAAAAAAGTACCGAGTCCAAAGTTGGTTTGTCCTGAGTGTCAACGACCCTCAATTGACGGATTTACTCACATTAAGTGTAAAAGAACCTTAAGTCTGGATGGAATTATTTCCATATGGTGCTACCAAGGTGTGGTTAGGACCGCTCTTCTTAAATTGAAATATGCGTATGCGAGGGAAATTGCGACCGAAATTTCGGTATATACCAATTCTCAGCTTGATAAATTCCTTATTGCTTTACCCAAAAACCCTACTCTTGTGCCTATTCCACTTTATTTTTTGAAAGAAAATTTAAGGGGTTTTAATCAAACAGAAATTTTAGGGAAAGCGATGGCAATGCGGCAGACTTGGAAATTTGTTCCCGACCTTCTCCTTAGAAAGATGCTAAAAAAACCTCAAGCTGAATTAAAGGGGGATGAAAGAAAGGAAAATATCAAAGGAGTTTTTGCACTTAACAGTTTTTACCAACCACTAATCACTAATCACCAATCACTAATTTTATTCGATGATATCTATACAACAGGTTCAACATTGAAAGAAGCTTGTAAGGTTTTAAAAAGAAATGGAGCAAATGTGGTTTGGGGACTAACTATTGCAAGATAAAACTTATATAGAGATGGTGCCTACTTGACTATGCTGTAACTTATTTTCTGGAAATACCATCTACGTGTGCATCAACATAACTTAATAGCAACCTACCAATATCGTCCTCATATTTATAAAATTGCCGATCAAGATCATATAAAAACTTCTCTTTCTCATCTCCTAAAGCCTCCACTTCATTGATACGTGTGTCTCTATCTATTGAAGGTGTAGTATTTGAAAAAACTGATAAAGCTCTAGCAAAGATATCAAGCGTCTTGAGTGCGCCTATTTCCTTTAAAGTTTCTTGTGTTTGCTTCCAATAATTTCCCGAGCTGTTAACAAAAAATTGATTAAACCCTCCGTTGTTTACTTCACGCTCCAAATTTTCAATACAAAATATTACCTTTTCTGTATTAGTTAAATTATCGAACCCTTTTGACTGCTCAAGCTCGAAAATATAGTTATCAAGTTCAATAACTTTATTTTCATTGTTAGGTAGTTTTAGAATTTCTTCGATAGTTTTCATAACTGGGGGTGGGTATTTGAAAATATCCGAACCGATTTCATTAACGGGCTCGGCAGGCGGAAGGGCAAAGACCGAATCCCCCTTCCGCCCGCCTCGCCTTGAAGCGAAAGCGGAAAGGACGATTTTCCCTCGACTTTGCTCGGGATGGTGAGCGAAGTCGAGCCACAAGTTTTTCTTTGGCGGCAAATTCTTCTATTTGTTTTTAGCAATAATTTTGATTTGTGTCACTTCATGAAATCCGTATCTGCCGTGTTCTCTTCCGAATCCAGAGTTTTTGTAGCCCCCGAACGGATTAAACGGCATGATGTAATTTGTGCCGTTGACGCTCACCATTCCAGATTCGATTGCCTTTGAAACTCTCTCGGCTCTCTCTCTATCTTTTGTGAACACATACGAACCAAGACCATATACCGTTTGATTGGCATACTCAATGGCTTCTTGTTCAGTTTTGAATTTCACAATCGGCAAAACTGGGCCAAACACTTCTTCTTTCCAAATTTGCATATCGTTTGTAATATCGGTTAGTACAGTTGGCTCAAAAAATACGCCGCCAAGTTTTTCTTCAAGCGAGTTACCGCCTGTTATTACCTTCGCGCCTTTCTGTTTTGCGTCTTCAACTTGAGAAATAAGCAGATCGAGTTGTCTTTTCGCAACAAGCGGTCCAATTTCTGTTTCTTTATCTTCGGCATCTCCTATCTTTTTGGCAGAAAACGTAGAAGCTGCCTTTTTCACTACTTCGTCAAACACACTTTCGTGCACAATAAGACGTTTGAGCCCGTCACAACATTGCCCTTGATTTAGCAACCTGTTAAAGCACACATTCCCAACAGCTAAATCGAGGTCAGCGCCATCAAAAATTATTCCGGGCGCAGAGCCGCCTAATTCCATAACCGCTTTGATAAATTTTTTTCCTGCAGTTTCATAAAGAAATTTACCGGTTTTTGTGCTTCCAGTAAAAGCAATCATGTTTATATCTTGCTGTACCAAAAGTTTCCCTACCTGCCCATCGCCATAAACTTCATTAAAAACACCCTTCGGCAAATGACGAGCGAGAATATCTTCAATAAATTTTCCACACAAAGGAACTTCTTCCGAGTGTTTCAACACAATGGTATTTCCAGCAATCAGACTTTGTAGTGCGCCCCAAACAAAATTTGCAAACGGAAAATTCCAAGGAATAATTACCGCCGAAACGCCAATCGGTTCATAAAAGACTTGATGAATTTCTTTATCATTCTCAAATGTTGTTTCCGGACTTAAATATTTTTCTGCATTGTCAAAATACCAATTCGCATAATTAAGTGTTGAATCAAAATCAACGAGCGTTTCGCTTAGGGGCATGCCCATTTCTCTTGACTCCAAAAGAGTAAGGTCAACTTTCTTATTTTTTAGGTCTTCAAAAGCGGTTTTTAACAAGGCTACTCTTTTGGCAATACCAAGCTCAGCCCATTTTTTCTGCGAGCTTTTAGCGAGCTTAACTTTGTTCTCAATTTCTTGAACCATTGAAACATCAACTGTGCCAAGAACTTGGTAGTTTGAGGGGTTGATAGATTGTAGTTTTTTCATATTACTCATTTTAGTAAGTCCTCTACAGAAGCCCCAAATTCTTTAGCTATTTTGTCTATAACTTGGCGGTGAGGGTGGGATTCGAACCCACGGTAGCCAAAAATGACTACAGAGGTTTTCAAGACCTCCGCACTAGACCGGACTATGCGACCTCACCTTGGCGGAGAGGGAGGGATTCGAACCCTCGGTGACCTTACGATCACATACGATCTCCAATCGTACCGATTAAACCGCTCTCGCACCTCTCCTTAATAATTACGAAGCTAATTATATCAGATTTTCCTGTAATCCTGAATCTAAAATTTCTTTTGCTTTATCCAATACCTTTTTCTCACTAGGATATTTTAGTTTTTTTCTTGCGTCCTCGAAGGTTAACCAGGCGACTTCTGAAGTTTCAAAGCCCGGTCCTTCTGGGAGATTAGTTAGCCACTCCATCAAGTAAAAGGTAACAAACTTGAGGATTTTTTGGCCTGAGACCGAAAAAAATAATTTCTCAGTTTCAAGCTTTTTTACTATTTTTGCTTGTACCCCACCTTCTTCCGAAACTTCACGTAAAGCAGCTTTTTGAAGATCTCTTTCAGTTGCTTTTATTAAACCTATCGTCAAAGAACCGGGTTTTGTCCCCTTTTCCTTATCGTCTAGCCAGCCCTTAGGTAGCCTCCAATAGCTTTGTGGATAGTCTTTACTCGGGGAAGATTTAGTTATCAGCCAGAGAATTTCTCCATTAAACCTTTTAAAGACAACACCACCAGCGGCAAATTCCCTTAATATCTTACTCAACTTTTTTTCTTTTGGCGTTGCTTTTTCCACTTTTTAAGAACAATGGTAGCTGATTTCAACATGGTTTTTTCTCTTTTAGAGGTAAGCCTTTTTACTGCTTGGCTATATTCAAGCCAGGCAAATTCAGGAAAACCTATAGAATCGCTAGAGGCAAGTTTAGTAAGCATTAAATAGTAAATGTGCCGTTGGGGAAGAGTTTTGCCGTTTGTGGTTGCCACACCTCCTGCGCGTCCGACTTCTTCTAATACTCTTGCCGTTATGCCACCTTTTTCTCCCATCATACGAAGAACCGCACGTACAGAGGACTCACCTTTTCTTACCAAGACCTTGGGAATTTCCCAGCCTTCCACGTCAGACTGTTTTACGATAAACCAGCGGCGTTTTCCTCGCGGTTCACGAAAAAGGCACGCGCCCGAAATTAATACTGTGTTTTTATTTAACATTGCTTGCGGTGGGAGAGGGATTCGAACCCCCGTGAGACATAAAGCCCCGCATGGTTTTCGAAACCAGCCTGTTAGTCCACTCCAGCATCCCACCTTAGGTGCACCCGGCGAGAGTTGAACTCGCAGTCTACGGCTCCGCAAGCCGACGCTTTATCCATTAAGCTACGGGTGCTCGTCGAGATGAACTCACTATTTGTCGATTGCATTCTGCAATCTTTTTCGTTCGTTTATCTCTCCTCTCAAAATTTCTTATGATTTCTTATGAAATTTTGTTGAAAACAAAGAGAAACACAATTGTATTTTACCAAATTTGAATTCGAAAATCTTGAGGGAAAATTAGCCTTGAGGAAGAAAGCGTGAGAAGTAATTAGCAGCTCTGTCGATATTTGATGGAGGAGATTCTTCCTCCTTCAGATAAGTTGTCAAGAGGGTTTTAATTTTCTCTTTATCTTTGGGAAGGATAACCAATTCCAGTCTACCTGGTAGGACACTCATCTCAAAAACTAAAATTTCACTATCATGCCTTCTTGTAAACCAGAATTTTGTTAAGACCTCCCAATCAGTACGTTGACCTACTATTTTAACTCCCTTATTGGTTATCGAGTATTGAATATTTTCAGGTTCAACCGTCGATAAAACGTAAAAAAGAAAGATTAGAGAGATTATAAGAATTACTGGCATGACCCCTTCTACTAAAAAGAGAATTAGGCCGAAGATTGCAGCGATTGCAATAATTGTAGTCCAGAATTGTTTATCCCTTCTTTTAAATGGTCGTGATGCAGCTTTCCAACCAAGGAGTTCTTTTTCTAGCTCGATTTTTTGTTCAGCGGATGGATTTTGAGTACTGGTTTGGTCTTGGATGTTGGGCTTAGTAGTTGTTTCCGACATAACTAAATTTATTATACATCATTGGAAATTTTCTACCAAAGTATGTACAGTATCAGAGTTTCGTTGACATCAGATAATTGGTTGTGGTTGTTTGATAGTATCCAGTCCTCAACTGCCTTTTGTGGTGTTCTGCCTTTCATTCCGTATCCTCCATGAGCTCTTTTGGTATT
>Ga0209542_10001711_pt1 | contig 51077 bp, 44 predicted proteins | sample RifCSPhighO2_01_FD_184028 | JGI IMG/M metagenome (GOLD analysis project Ga0209542, IMG submission 184028) | Soil microbial communities from Rifle, Colorado - Rifle CSP2_plank highO2_0.1 (SPAdes) (version 2) | ecosystem: Environmental > Terrestrial > Deep subsurface > Rock core/Sediment ...
AGCGAACGCTCGCTGCCAATACTGCTGATCGGAAATTGCTCCGGCAATCAAACCAATCGCCGTTACGATACCAAATGAGAACGCAACGCCGGGGTCAAATATATTTCGGAGATTGCCACTAACTCCGCCCAATCCTGCATTTATCGCGCTCCAACCTCCAGCCATTGAAATCGTCCACGGGATAACAACTGCTACGCCAACCACGATTAAGAGAAATTGAACAAAGTCCGTAACGATAGAAGATTCAAGACCAGAAATGAAAGAATAAATCAAAACTATTGCCGCCATAATCAACATGGCATTTATGAATGGAATACCCGCAAGAAGCGAAACAAGGCCACCGCCTGCAAACAACTGAACTGCTACTGCCATTAACTGATAGAAAAAATATGGAAAAAGATAAATTTTGTGTACTTTTTCACTTTGTAGTCGATATTTTATGTATTGCGGAAGTGTGTAGCCATACGGCATTTTTTCGCGGATTTTTGGCGCAAGCCAAATATAAATCAAAAGTGCAATAATGTTTGGGAATGTGAACCAAAAAATTCCTGGTAATCCTTGCTGATAAGCAAACTGAACCGATACGAAAAGAGCGGGTGCCCAAATCCACGAGGAAGCAATACTTGTTGCGCCAAGCCACCATTTTACATCACGACCAGCAACCAAAAATCCTTGAATTGATCGATAGCGTTTCCAACGAGCAAAAAAATAGGTAATCGCTATCATAAACACACCATAAATGCCGAGAAGTAGGTAACCTTGCGAAGCGCTAAGAGTTAAAAGTTGGTTCATATTTATTAATTTTATTATATCAAAACCCTTTATTTTTTACTTCGGTTCAAACTTGGACATCTGGCGGAGGCGGAAGGATTCGAACCTTCGAGGGGATTGCTCCCCTAACATCTTAGCAGGATGCTGCTTTAAACCGCTCAGCCACGCCTCCAAATACTCGCTTGTAGTTTATAATAGACGCTTGTTTTCATCAAATTTTTCTGCTACCGTTCAAAACTATGAAAGAGACTCCTTCAAAAAACTTATTGCCCCGACCTCCCATTGTTGTTGTAGTAGGGCATGTTGACCACGGCAAGACCTCTCTTTTGGATTACATCAGAGACACCAATGTAGTCGCCAAAGAAGCCGGCGCTATTACTCAATCAACCGGAGCTTATGAGATTTTGCATGACGGCAAGCGCATTACCTTTATAGATACTCCCGGGCACGAGGCATTCTCTAAGATGCGGGAGCGCGGCGCGAGAGCGGCGGATATCGCCATACTTGTGGTAGCCGCCGACGAGGGCGTAAAACCGCAGACGCTTGAAGCCCTGAACATTCTTAAAGTTTCAGAAACTCCGTTCATCGTGGCTATCACAAAGATAGATAAGTCCAACGCTGACGTCGAAAAGGTGAGAAACGAACTCCTGGCTAATGGAGTCCTCTTGGAGGGTTTCGGAGGCGATGTAAGCTGGCAAGCGGTTTCTTCCAAAACAGGCGATGGTATTAACGAGCTCCTAAATTTAATACTCCTCATGGGCGAAGTATTAGGCCTTAAATTTGATCCAGAAGCCCAAACTAAAGGATTTGTCATCGAATCCCTAAAAGAAGGCCGCCGCGGCGTTGCTGTCTACCTTATCTTATTAGACGGCACCTTAAGAGCGGGTGATGAGATAAGAACCTCATCGGCTGGCGGCAGGGTGAAAGTTTTAGAGAATTTTCTCGGCAAGAAAGTAAAAGAACTGACACCGTCCTCGCCAGCCTCCGTATTTGGGTTTGAATCGTTGCCTTTGGCTGGTGAGGAATTTTTTGTAGGCGAGCTGCCGACTAAAGAAGTTACTATAGAAAGGGAGGAGGTGGTAGAAATCCCGACAGAAGAAAATAAGGTTAAGGCGGTGTTGAAGGCAGACACCTCCGGTTCGCTCGAAGTTTTGAGCCAAGTTATAGGTTATTTGGTTAAAATTACTGGCATGTCAGTAGGAGATATTACCGACGGCGATGTTAAGCTTGCGGTGTCATCGGGAAGTATTGTTGCGGGATTTGGGGTTAAAGCCAACAAGGCGGCGGAAAGCGTGGCTAAAGCGCAAAGTGTGAAAATATTCACCTCCGATATTATTTATAAGTTAGTCGAAGCAATTGAAGCTTACGCCAAGGCTGAAGCCGGGCCGGTCTTCTCCGGAGAGCTTGAAATTCTTAAAGTATTCGGCACTGAAGGTAAACGGCAGATAGTGGGAGGCAGGGTTACGGCGGGCGTGATTAAAACCGGTTCGGAAATAAACATTCAAAGAGGGGAGAATATATCCGGAGAAGGCAGGATAATAAACGTCCAAGAGAAGAAAATTGACGTAAGCGAAGTAAAGGAGAATAGCGAGTGCGGTCTTTTGGTGGATTCGGAGACAAAGATCCGAGTTGGTGATAAAATTAAGGCGTTATAGATGAAGACTTATCGACCACTGCGTGTGGGGAGCTTGATACAAGAAGAGCTTGGCAGAATTATTTTGCGCGAGCTTGATTTGGAAAGCGGCGTTCTTGCCACTGTAAGCGCTGTTGAGGTTTCTCCCGACCTTGCGCGCGCCAAGGTTCTTGTAAGCATAATTCCCAAAGAAGCCGGTGAAGAAGTTATGAAAGTTTTAAGCAGGTCCCGCGGCCGGTTTCAACACTTTTTGAATCATAAAATGAACATTAAACCTATGCCGCAGATAGAGTTTGAACGCGATTTCGGATTAGAGAAAGCCGCTAACATTGAAAAATTGTTAAGAGAAAAGTAGATTTTAGATACTGGCCAGATGGCGAAGAGGTAACGCGGCGGTCTGCAAAACCGCCATGCGAGGGTTCGAATCCCTCTCTGGCCTCCATGCCCGGGTGGCGGAATTGGCAGACGCAACAGACTTAAGATCTGTCGGTAGCAATACCGTGTGGGTTCAACTCCCACCCCGGGCACCAAGATATTACAGTCGCAAGAAAAAATAAAAAATTAAAAATGTTTAAAATAGATACGAAATTCCCCGGCTTTTCACTCGAAGTTTATGACCCCGAAAAAGAGAAAGTAGAGCGTATAAAAAAACGAAGACTTTAAAAGTTCGTGGCTTATCGCGTTCTTTTATCCGGCTGATTTTACTTTCGTGTGTCCTACGGAAATTATGGATATGAACCGCCGTGCTAATGATTTTAAGAAAGACGGCGCTAAAGTAGTCGTTGTTTCCACCGACACTGTTTACACGCACAAAGCTTGGATTGAATCCGAAGAACTTTTGAAAGGTTTGAAGTTCCAGATGGCTGCCGACCACAACGGTCGTTTCTCAAAAGAACTGGATATCTACGACGAAGAGCTTGGCATGGCGCAGCGCGCCGCTTTTATAGTTGATCCTAAAGGGATTCTACGCGCTGCCTACATCGTCTCCGATCCCATTGGTCGGGCAGCGGGTGAGGTTTTGCGTCTCTTACGAGCTCTTAAATTCGTAGAGAATAATCCCGGTAAGGTTTGCCCCGCTTCCTGGGACGTTGGCGCCGAGGTCCTTTCTCCGTCCATCAAAATAGCAGGGAAAGTGTACAAGGAGTTAAAAAAGAGATAAGAAGTTATTCGGTCTTAACTTTAACCTTGCGGCTTTTGTTGCGGTGGATTTTGGGCAGGTGAACGGTAAGTATGCCGTTTTTGATCAAGGAGTAAGCTTTGTCGGGGTCTACTTCTTGCGGCAATATTATTGAACGGGAGAACTTACCCCAGAAGCATTCTTGATAAAAGTAATCAGTCTCGTCTATTTTCTCTTCTTTCTTCCTCTCACCCCTAACCGTAACTGATTCGCTTGTGACGTCCACGTCAATGTTATCGGGGTCCACTCCGGCAATGGTTGACTCAACTATAATCTCGTCAGGCGTCTGATAGACGTCCACTGTTAGTTGGCCTTCCGTTTCCTCGTCAATGCCGGGGACTAAATTTTTATCATTCTCTGCCATCTTCTTTTATTATATCAAAATCATAGAAAAGAAAGAAAGAGGCGAATATAAGGATAGCGGTGGCGTAGACCGGAGCCAGGCTGAATTTTAAGATAAGGTAGTTGAATCCGGCGTGCAGAAGCACCGCTATTAAAATGCCAAGTACCAGTTTTCTTTTGGCCCAGTAGAAGCCTATAAACCCCGAAGCCAAGGCGTGAAGCAGCGTGGCGCCCACCGCCCGCAGAACTATGATCTCGAAAATGATGTTGGAATTTTTCTGGAGGAGAAACAAAGTGTTTTCAATGGCGGCGAACCCCAGTGCACCGGTAATCATATAGATCATATAATCAACGGGTTCGTCCAAGTACTTACTGCCCTTCACAGCAACGTAGACTGCCGCGAATTTCACAAATTCTTCTATAAAGGCGATAGCGAGGAATGAAATCTTATCAATATCTTTAATCGCAAAAGTTTTAAAAACCGTATCCTGGAGGATCAATTGAATAGCCGCAGCCGCAATCGCGGAAAGAATACCCACCAAGAAAATCTTGAAGACCATTTTCTTCGGCTCCGGGTGAATGCGGTCTTCAAGCAAGAAAAATACAAGCCAGGCTACAGCAGGAAAGAATCCTAAAATAAAAGGGATAAAATAACCGGCGTTTACCATTTTTCTACCATAAGCATCTCGTGACCAAAATCATCCTTTTTAGGGGGCAATAGACTCCAGACCTCTTCGGTCACGAAGGGCACAAAAGGATGTAGCATTTTTAAGGATTCTCTAAGAATAGTTAGAAGCGTTTCCTGGGCAGCGGCTCTGTCTTTTCCATCGGTCTCATTCAACCGGGGCTTCATGGTTTCTATTATTTTGTCGGCAAACGTGTGCCAGAAATAGTGATAAAGGGTTTCACCGGCTCTATTAAAATCATATTTTTCTATATACTTCTCAACTTTTTTCTTGGTGGTTTTGAGTTCTTTAAGATGTTGCCTGTCTTTCGCGGTGAATTTCGGCTTGGCTTTTGTTTCGCGGTAGTTCATTGCCACGAACCGAGAGGCATTCCACACTTTAGTGGAAAAATTCCTGTAACCCCTTACTTTGTCCTCTGACAGCTTCATATCGTTTCCCGGTCCGGTTCCGATTATTAGCGACAGGCGAGTGGCGTCGGCTCCGTATTTTTTTATCATATCCAAAGGGTCAATAATATTCCCCAAAGACTTGCTCATTTTTCTGCCTTGATTGTCGCGCACTAAGCCGTGGAGATAAACCGTTTTAAACGGGACGTCTCCCAAGAGGAAGCCGCTCATAAGAATCATCCGGGCTACCCAGGGGAAGAGAATATCGTAGCCGGTTTCAATCACGCTTGTCGGATGGAAATTTTTGAAATCTGCAGTTTTTTCCGGCCATCCAAGAGTTGAGAACGTCCATAGCCCGGAGGAGAACCAAGTATCCAAGACATCCTCGTCTTGTTTCCAGCCCTCGCCCTCGGGCGCCTTCACACCGCAATAAATCTCGCCGCCTTTATACCAGACGGGTATTCTGTGCCCGAACCATATTTGGCGGCTTATGCACCAGTCTCTTAGGTTATTTATCCAGTGAAAATAAACTTTCTCGAACCTGGCAGGCAGTATTTTTATTTGTCCGGATTTTATAACCTTCTGCATTAAGTCTTTTAAGGATATTTCAGCGCCGGATTTTATACCCTTTATTTTTGAACTGTTCATCTTAAACTTTTTATTAACGTCAACGAACCACTGTTCTTTTATCTGCGGTTCGATAATGCCCCCGCCGCGTTCATTTGTGGCAACTCTATGCTCGTAGTTTTCGTCAACTCTTTCTAAGAGACCCTTGAGTTTCAACTTTTCAACTATGAGCGGCCTGGCTTTTTTGATATGCAAATTGGTAAACTCGCCGGCAATAGGCAAGAGTTTGCCTTTGTAATCAATTATCTGTTCCTTGTCCAATTTATGTCTTTCGGCTATTTCAAAGTCGGCGTTGTCGTGCCAAGGGGTGATAGTCATCACTCCGGTGCCGAAGTCCATATCTATGGATTTATCTTTGATAACCGTGGCGGTTACCGGACCATTAATCCATTCCAGATTAATTTTTTCTCCGTGCTTGTACTTTTGGTAACGTTTATCGGCGGGATGCATGACGACGTATTTGTCTCCGAATTTTGTTTCGGGTCTAGCCGTACCAATCACGAATGGACCATATTTTAAATAATAAAATGGAGATTTTTCTTCTACCCATTCTACTTCGTCATCCGATACTGTTGTTTGTAGTTTTGGGTCCCAATTTACGATGCGTGCGCCTCTATAAATAAGCCCCGCCTTATACATTCTTACAAACGCTTCCATAACCGCGTTGTAACGTTTTTCGTCTAAAGTATAAGCGTATCTACTCCAATCGAGCGAAGAACCCATGCGTTTTAGTTGATTGATGATAGTTTCCTTACTCTCCTCGGTGAAAATATTAATGCGCCTTAAGAGTTCTTCCCGTCCGAGGTCGTAACGCGTCTTTTCCTCTTTCTTGTATATCTCACTTTCAACCTTGGCTTGCGTGGCGATAGCCGCCGAGTCCGTGCCGGGGAGCCAAAGAGTTTTGTAACCCTTCATTCGAGCATAGCGAATCATAATATCCTCAATGGCGAGCATAGCGGCGTGACCCATATGTAAGGTGCCGGTTACATTCGGCGGCGGGAGGACTATGGAGAAGCTCTTAGCCGATTTCTTGGTCACGCCTTTTTTAACACAAATATCCGGGTTAAAAAATCCGGACTTTTTCCACTTCTCATAGATTTTCTTTTCTAAGTTTTGAAAATCAAAACGCGTGTCCATCTTTTAATCTTAAATCTAAAGTCTCAAATCTCAAAATTAGCTTGTTAGCTTCATTAGCTTGCTATTTTATTCAAAATTAAAAGATCAAAATGGAAAATGACAATGATAAAATTACAAAAATTTAACATTTTACATTGTAATTTTGAATTTTGACATTTACACTTTAAAATAAACTTTGAAGCAACATGATTGTCATCTTGCACAATGTGCGCAGTCTTTATAATGTCGGCTCCATTTTCAGAACCGCGGACGCCGTAGGAGTCAAAAAAATTTACCTTTGCGGCGTAACTCCCAAGCCGGTTGATGAATTTAGTAAACCGAGAAAGCAACTTATTAAGGTTTCTTTGGGCGCGGAGAAATATGTTCCTTGGGAGAAGGTAAAATCGACAAGCCGGTTGATAGATAAGCTCAAAAAAGATGGTTACAAAGTCTTATCGGTAGAACAAAACAAAAATTCGACCCCGTATTATAAGCTTCCTAAATCCTACCTGCCTCGCGGGCAGGCGGGCGTCCCCATGCCTACCGGCAGGCAGGTAAATTCTAAATTCTGTTTGGTGTTGGGAAGCGAAGTTAAGGGACTACCCTCGTCGATTTTAAAGAAATCTGACAAAATTTTAGAAATTCCCATGTTAGGCGGTAAAGAGTCTTTAAATGTTTCGGTTGCTTTCGGAATCGTGGCTTATTGGTTGCGTTTCGAGTATAATTATAAATAGTGAGTAAGCAACTTCGCATTGCGCAAGTAGCTCCTCTCTGGGTCCCTGTGCCGCCTAGAACTTACGGCGGCATTGAGTTAATGCTGTCACTCTTGACTGAGGAACTGGTTGCGCGCGGACACAAAGTCACACTTTTCGCTTCCGGCGATTCCAAGACGAAAGCGGAATTAGTCGCTCCCACTTCCACTGGCCTTTGGCTTAGAAAAGTGAGGAGTCCCCATGCCGTTATTGAGGTACTTCTTAAGGAAGTTCATAACAGACGGCATGATTTTGATTTGATTCACAATCACGCTGATTTTTTTATGTTCCCCTTGGCGATGATGGATGATGGCACCCCCATTTTAACCACTCTTCACCGTCCAATCGACGACGCCGAAGCGCAAGCTATTAAGGCATATCCGAATAAGTACTTCTGCGCCATCTCCGAAGACCAAAAAAGGTCCGCCGAGGAAAAAGGGATAAAAATTTCTGGTGTGGTTTACAACGGCATAGATGTTCCTCGTTATAAATTTAGCAACTGGCCCGATGATTACTTTATGTATTTGGGGAGATTAAACGATGAGAAAGGGGTTGTAGACGCGATAGAAGTTGCCAAGCGCGCCAAGGTGCCGCTGGTGGTCGCTGGAAACATTGTAGGTGGCGATGAGTGGAACTATTTCTTCCATAAAGTCCAGCCGGAGTTGAACAGCGAATATATTCGTTTCGTCGGGCAAGTGGATTTCAACGAAAAAGTGAGACTGTTGAAAGACGCAAGAGCACTCCTTTTCCCTATCCATCGCCGCGAACCTTTCGGTTTGGTAATGATAGAAGCTATGGCGTGCGGGACGCCTGTTATCGGCTATAACAAAGGTTCCGTGCCAGAAGTTGTTAAAGACGGCGAAACCGGTTTTGTCATAAATTCCAAAGAAGAAATGATAGAAGCGATTCTATACAAAGTGCAAAAGATTAAAAGGAGTGCTTGCCGCGAGCATGTGGAGAAAAACTTCACCATACAAAAGATGGTAGACACCTACGAGGAGGTCTACGAGAAAGTAATTTTTGAATGGAAAAGTTAAGAATCGCCCAAGTAGCGCCTTTATGGATTCCCATACCGCCGGAGAAATACGGCGGAATAGAAAGGATCATAGCAATGCTCTGCGACGGTCTTGTGGAAAAAGGGCACGAGGTGACGCTCTTTGCTTCACCCGGCTCTAGAACCAAAGCCAAACTTATTTCTGTTTTTGATAAACCGCTTTTGGACGCCGGGATTCCCTGGTCAAACCCTATTTGGAATTTGAGGAATTTATCCAAAGCGTACGAAGGCGCGATAAAAGGCGAGTTCGACGTTGTGCATACCCATTTAGACATATGGTCTCTTTTTTTTCACAACCTGACCTCTGTTCCCACGATTCAAACTATGCATAACCCGCTTTACCGCACCAACGCGGACGCTAATAAAGATGATCGCCTGCGCTTGTTTACGGGAGAAGCCTCTAATCTGAATATGGTTTTCATCAGCCAGTCGGCTCGTGACCAGGCGATGGTGGAATTCCCCGAAAATAAGGTGCGGTTAATCTATAACGGCATAGATATGAACCACTTTAAACTCAATCCTAAGGGCAGTGATCACTTTGTTTGGATTGCGCGAATGAACAAACACAAAGGAGTGGAAAATGCGATTGCCGCCGCCGAGAAATTGGGAGTAAAACTTTTACTTGCCGGACGCGTGGATTCCACTCAGCAAGAGTATTTTGATACTTATATAAAGCCGCATTTGAATGATAAAATCCAGTATGTGGGGGAGTTGTCCGAAATGGAACTCTCTGATTTTTATGGTCAGGCAAAAGCACTGCTTTACCCCATTGAGTGGGAGGAACCATTTGGCTTGGTAGTAGCCGAAGCCATGGCGTGCGGAACGCCTGTTATCGCTTACCGCCGCGGATCAATGCCTGAACTTATTGAGGACGGGAAGACCGGATTTGTCATAGATAGCGACACAAACAAGCTCGCGGAGGCGATGAAGATGGTAGATAAGGTTGATAGAACTTATGTGAGAAGAAGAACCGAGGAGCGGTTCAGTAAAGAAATAATGACGGCGAACTACGAGAAAACCTATTACGAACTTATAGAGAATAAGGAAATATAGGGTATGCCCAGTCAGTATAACTACGATAAGATTAACTCAAGTTATCGTGGTTTAACCTACAGGGCAACGACAGAAACAAAGGTCATGAATAAACTATACAGCGATAAGTTAATCAACAACTTGTAATCGCAGTTATACTACTGGGTATGGCGGGAAAGGAAGGCGTAGAAAAAGATTTAGGCACCTTAATTGATAAGGAGTACGGCTACGTGAAAGCCGGTTATCCGAAGTTTATGCGGCTTTTCGGAAGAGACTCCCTTGTTGTCGCCTGGCAGATGTTGAATATTAATCCTGGAATATGCCGTTCGACTCTTGAAATACTATCGAAACTCCAGGGTAAAAAATTTGACAGCCATACCGAAGAAGAACCGGGAAAGATAATTCACGAGGCGGACCTAAGGCTTAAACATCATGAGGACAACCCCGAAATGGAATTTCCTTATTATGGTTCGGTTGATTCCACGGCACTCTATATAATCATGTTCGGTAAGTACTTCAAGAAAACTGGTGACAAAGATTTCATAGTTAATCACTCTATTAATATAAGAAACGCGGCGGAGTGGATTACGGGTAAAATTAAAAAAGATAATAAGGGGTTTGTAAGATACGGGATGAAAAAGGAAAAATGGCAGGTTTTGCACCAGGGCTGGAAAGATTCTTACGAAAATCATCTGCGCATTGATTTCCCGGTGGCGGTAGTGGAAGTTCAAGGTTACGCTTACTTGGCGCTTGTTACCGCCTCCGAGCTTTTGGACGAGCCATCGTTCTTGGAGGAAGCGCGGGGTTTGCGCCAGAGGTTCGTCGATTCTTTTTGGATGCCGGATCTTGGATACTTTGCCCTGGCGATAGACGGGCTAAACAAACAAAGACGCGCCATTACTTCTAACCCCGGACACCTCCTTTTCACCGATATTTTAGATAAAGAGCATGCCAATTATGTGGTCGCGCGTTTGACCGAGCTGGATATGTTTACCGCCTACGGCATAAGAACGCATTCAACCAAAGAACCGGACTTCGATTATAAAAGTTATCACCTTGGTTCCGTTTGGCCGCATGACAATTGGATAATTGCGGAAGGATGCAAAGAAATGGGCTACAATGAAGTATATAAGAGGATTCGCCAGTCCATTCTAAAAGCGTATGATGAATTTGGATATATTACCGAGCAGTATGGCGTTACGCCCAAGGGCGCGCTCAAGGATATCCCTACTGCTTGCCGGCCGCAAGCTTGGGCGTCTGCCGCAGTCTTGGAATTCTTAACTTGAACCTATCTCAACAGCCCATGAAAAATAAATTAAAAATAGCCACAGTCGTTACCGGACATTTCACCACGCCTCCTCCCAAGGGGATAGTTTACGCTCCGATGGACGTGGCTGTTGATGTCGGCGAAGGATTGGCTAAAAAGGGGCATTGGGTTGATTTCTACGCGCCCGAGGGCTCGCGGGTTAACGTGACAAGAGTAATTGGTGACAACCTCAAACCGCTTAAACAAAACGGCAGCCATCCTGTTTTACAAGGCCCTAACGTTGACAACGCGGAGCAACACAAAATTTTTAATCTTTGGGACCAATATTTACTTGCTCAAATGTTTAAAGAAGCGGAGAAAGGAGATTACGATATCCTGCACATCCATCCGATTGACCGTGCCCTACCATTGGCTCTTTCCCATCCTAAAATTCCGGTAGTCTACACCCTCCATGACCCCATATACCCGTGGCGCGCCGAAATATTCAAAATGTTCGCGAGCCCCAATCAGTTTTATGTTTCTATAAGCGATAACCAGCGTTTGCCCGCTCCCCATCTTAATTACGTGAGAACCGTTTACAACGGCGTCCGCTTGGATGAATTCCCATTCTCCGATAAGCACGATGGCTACCTGCTTTTTGTCGGCCGCCTTCATCCGGAAAAGGGTGTGGCTGAAGCGGTAGAAGCCGCCTTGAAAGCCGATGAAAGATTAATAATCGTTGGTCCGCCGGTTACCGGTGAGTACTGGGACACAAAAGTTAAACCCTTCATCGGCGGGAAAATTGAATACGTCGGTTATGTGCCGCGGGAGGAACTTTTTGAGTATTACCAAAAAGCAAAAGCGGTGCTCGTACCCATCATGTGGGAAGAGCCGTTCGGTCTCATTATGACCGAAGCCATGGCTTGCGGCGCGCCGATTGTGGCTTTCAGGCGGGGATCTGTGCCTGAAATAATTGAAGACGGGAGAAATGGGTTTATTGTAAATAATGTGGAGGAGATGGCGGAAGCAATTAAAAAGGTAGATGCCATTTCCCGGAAAGAATGCAGGCGGACGGTGGAAGAAAAGTTCGCTATAGAAAAAATGGTTGAGGGATACGAAGCGGCTTTCGAAACAATAATTAACTCCTTCAAAAAATAAACCCCATATGTTTAAGTGGCTCAAGATAATCTTGTTTATAGTTATACTCGTTGTTTTTGTATTCCTCGGAAATAAATACGGTTTTGATTTGAGTGGCACGCACTCTCTTGAGGTAACTTTAAAAGGCGAAAAGTTTGCGGTGGAAGTTGCCGACACGCCCGCGGAACGAATGCAAGGACTATCCGGCAGGGACGGCTTGGACGTAAATGAAGGTATGATGTTCACGTTTGATGAGCCGGGCACGCATGGATTTTGGATGAAAGATATGAAGTTCCCCATAGACATTATTTGGATAAGCAACAGTGAAGTGATTTACGTATCAAGCAATCTGAATCCCGATTCGTATCCCACAATCTTTAGCCCACCGAAGCCCGTTAGCCAGGTTTTAGAAGTGAAAGCCGGCACCGCCCTTCGACTTAATGTTGTAGAAGGCGATAAGGTTTTTATAAATGGACAATAGTAGAATACTGGGGTTACGCAAGAACGCTTTCTTTTTGGGGCTCGTAAGCCTTTTTAACGATTTTTCCAATGAAATGGTTCAATCGGTGATGCCTATTTTTCTGGGCGTGGTTTTAGGCGTGCCGCCCTTGGGAGTCGGTCTTATAGAGGGAGTAGCTGACGCGGTAGCCAGTTTCTTAAAAATAATCTCCGGCTGGGTTTCGGACAAAATGGGCAAACGCAAGGGGTTGGCCATTCTGGGTTACTCGCTTTCGGTTCTCTCAAGACCATTCTTCGCTTTGGCTTCTTCTTTCACTCACGTTTTTGGCTTAAGAGTGTTGGACAGAATCGGTAAAGGCGTGCGTGAGGCTCCTCGGGACGCGCTCTTGGCAGAATCTGTTGGCAGAGAAGAAATTGCCAAGTCCTTCGGCTACCACCGGGCTATGGATGCGCTCGGGGCAACCATCGGTCCGGTGGCAGCCTTCTTGATACTTCCTTTTATTGATTACGACTATAGAACACTTTTTATTATTGCCTTCTTTGTGGGGCTTTTATCGATAACCTCGTTCTCATTCGTGAGGGAAATAAAAAAGCCGGTTCTTGAATCATCTCCCCAATCAAATTTTTGGCCGCTATTGACCAATAAAAGATTCGTTTTCTATCTCATCGCCATTTTTATTTTCGGTTTGGGGACTCTCCCTATAACTCTTATGCTTTTATATCCCGTTAGTTTGGCGATAAGCACCGATGGCGTGTCTTTGGGCGCGATTCCTTTAATTTATTTCATTTATAGCGGCACTTTCGTTTTAACTGCCATTCCCTTGGGGAAGTTGGCTGATAAAACTAGCAAAAGATTGGTTGTTTCTCTTGGTTTTGTTATGGCTATTATCGCCTACTTAGGACTTGCTTCCGCCGGGACTTTCTGGGGCGCGGCCTTTTTTTTCGCTATTTTCGGTTTGTATAGCGGCGCTACCGACGGTGTGGAGCGAGCCATGGCGGCGAGAATGGTCGACGAGAAATTCTTAGCGACAGCGGAGGGTATGTGGAATGCTTCCGTCGGTATTTCCGCGCTTCTTGCCGGACTAATTGGCGGATTACTTTGGACTCTTTTTGGTCCGGCGGCAGCTTTTATTTACGGGGCGGTGCTTTCAAGCGTGGGTCTCGTGGTTTTCGTAATTTTTAGTTTTACCAAATAAATCGTATAATATTGTTAATGGCTAAAGTAGCAATTAACGGTTTCGGAAGGATCGGAAGGTTGTTCTTTCGGCAAGCTTTCGGGTTGCCGGACATTGAAATAGTGGCTATCAACGACCTGGGCGACTTGGAAAACTTGGCGTATCTTTTAAAGTACGACACTGTTTACGGAAGATATAAAAAAGACGTTAGTACGAAAGGCGGTAACTTAATCATTGACGGCAAAACTGTTAAATGTCTCCAGGTTAAAGAACCGACTCAATTGCCGTGGAAAGAGTTTGGAATTGATATAGCAATTGAAGCGACCGGTATTTTTGAGTCGTACGAAAAAGCCAAGGCGCATTTGACCGCCGGGGCTAAGCGGGTGGTTATCACCGCTCCAGCCAAGGATCCTGACGGCACTGAAGGTAAAACGGTTTTAGTGGGTGTGAATGAAGAGGAGGCCAAAGGGGCAGAATTAACTTCGAACGGCAGTTGCACCACGAATGCCGCCTCGCCGGTTATTGCCGTTATGACGGAGAACCCGGGGATAGTCAAAGCTGTTTTAAACACAGTTCACGGCTACACAGCCACGCAGAATTTGGTTGATAGCCCTACAAGGGGAAGCGATTTCCGCCGCGGTCGGGCTGCGGCGCAGAACATAGTGCCCTCCACAACCGGTGCTGCCATTGCGGTCACAAGAGCGATAAGGGAACTTGAAGGTAAATTTGACGGCATTGCCATGAGGGTGCCTGTCGCAACCGGTTCTATTGCGGACATAACTTTTATATCTAAAAAGAAGACTTCGGTTGAAGAGATAAATAATATCTTGAGGCAAGCCGCCAAATCTCCCCGCTTCAAGGGAATACTTACGGTAACCGAGGACCAGATAGTTTCTTCAGATATAATTGGCGAACCGTACGGGGCAATAGTTGACCTAAAATTTACCAAAGTTGTTGATGGCGACTTGGTTAAAGTTCTTTCTTGGTACGACAATGAATGGGGATACTGTTCAACATTGGTTAAGCATATTCAAAACTTGGCTACTCTGGTATAGTAAAACGGGTACGAAGCTATTTATATTAAATTTATTAAAGAATTTTTACGGAGCATTGATTTTAGGTGGGGGATGTGGTATTATCCATCAATGTTACATCAATAGATGTAAGTGAATTATAGAGGTAATGAAACAGATTTATTGCGGAGAAAATAACACTTGCAAACTTATTCCGTTAGAGTCAAGAAAAGTAATTAAAAAATCCATTGGCCCAATGCTTTTTTTTGCGTTCGTTATAACGCTTTTGTTTTTTTCCACTGGTTCTATATTTATTTTAGAATACCACGGCATACCGCCAGCCATTCTAAAGCTCCTATTCTACCTAACTGTTTTTGGGATCTTCTTTATTGCACCAATACGTGAAATCTTATATTTCAGATACTATTTTTATGACTTGACCGACAAGCACATTATAATTAAAAAAGGCATCGTCTCTAGAAACGAAGCAACTATATCATACGATAGAATACAGAATATTCTTGTAGATCAAGATTTTTGGGATAGAATTTTCAAGCTATACGATGTTCATATCGCCACGGCCGATTATCAATCAGCGAAGATCGCCCATCTCGATGGCGTATCCAAGGAAAATTCCGAAAGGTTGAAAGCGTCGCTTTTGGAGAATGTAGCAAAAGCTGGAAGTAACAGGTCAGTATAAACCCTTGGCTTAATTTTACGGTCACCTTTTAATATTTTAAACAAACATGGTAAATCAGCGCGTTGTTGACTATATAAAAAAATCACGCGAGCTGGGGCACGGCGATAGCGATATAAAGGCCGCGCTATTGAATGCCGGACATAAAGAAGAGGATGTTCGCGCGGCGTTTGATGTGGCGGATGGTAAAAGTAGCTCACAAGGCGAGAATGTTGTGCCGCTACCTCCTATCTATCCCAATGTTGATGTAAAAAACACTTCAATGGTTTTAAAAAGTAATTTCGGCAAGGTTTCGTTAGTCGGAGGAATAATTTCCATCTTTCTAGGTCTTGGCATATTCGGCTTGATAGTTGTTGTTATCACTATAATAAGTGGTATTCAGTCCATACGATTAGAAACTGGCACTCAAAAGAAAATCGGAATTATAGGGCTGATTCTAGTCGTAGTTGTCTCGCTGTTGGTTCTTATGGGAGTTCCTAGTGTTCTAAATTATGTTTTTGACCGTCTTTGGGTCAGTGATATAAAACAGGAAGTTGTAAACACGGGACAACAGCAAATTCCGAATCCCGACTACATTTCAGATGAAGAAATTGATGCATTGGTTGATAAACCAATCTTTGTCGATATAATACAAGAAATTTTTCACAGTGATCCGAAACTTCGCAATACGTACAAAGAAGAAATATTGAAATCAAAAGGTATTCAACTTACTGACCAAGAACTTTATGATGTTGTGACGAAGGCAAGCACATCCAGTGAATTTAGACAGTCTTTTGCTGATCAAATTAAAACTGGTCCTGAAAAACGACGCTGGCTTAGTGACTTTTTGAATCGGCAATAATTTCAATGAAAGATTTACTAATATTCATAATTAGTGTAATCGTAGGTTTTATAACAAGTATTTCAGTTGTTTCCTTCTTTACTTTCGATTTTTATTCAGTCGTCTATGTATCTATATTATTTGTGTTTGCAGTACTTATTCCATTCCTTTTTTTTAGAAAGGGCTCAGAAGTTCATCATATTGAACAAGAAGACCTTTTAAAGAGATTAATAATTGCTTTCATAGGCTTCTTAATCGGCTGTTTTTTCTCATATATATATTTTATTTATCCTAATATACAAGATAAACCTTACGAATCGGAAAATTTGAAAATGTATGAGCAGTTAATTGAAAAAGAATCAGCAGGGCTGCTAGAGCATAAACAAACGATAAGAGGAAGATATTGTAATGACCAAAGTACTAAGTTGATGGGAAACAATTGGAATAGCTGTTTTCTAGTCGGTGACGCTAAAGACAGAGATACGTGTCTTTTCTGTTGGGGTACATTAGAAGTATCACCTAAAAATCAAGAAATTTGTAACAAGCTTACAGATAAGACTTTACTGCTTGAGTGTATGAGTTATAATGACTTTTATATGACTCCTATTAGTCATTAGGTTCACTAAAACCATTAACAGAGATCTCTTGTTAAAATTCTCTCCTGTGGTACGACAATGAATGGGGATACTGTTCAACATTGGTTAAGCATATTCAAAACGTCGCTACATTAAGCTAGCTTCAATGATTATCTACATTGGCGCCGATCACAGAGGATTCAAATTAAAAGAGACGCTTAAAGCGTATCTTGTGAGTAGCGGCTATACTGTCCACGATGTGGGCAATGACCACTACGATGAGAATGACGACTATCCGGATTTTGCTGTTAAGGTAGCGGAGAAAGTAAGCGGGGATTTATCAAACAGCAAAGGCATACTGCTCTGCGCCTCGGGCGTGGGGGTGGACATGGTAGCTAATAAGTTTAGCGGCTTGCGCTCGGCGCTCATATTTTCACCTGACCAAGCTTATATGTCGCGAAACGATGATGATGTGAACATACTCTCCTTACCGGCAGCTTATTTGAGCGACGAGGGTGCCAAGAAAATCGTAAGTGTGTGGCTGCAAACTCCCTTTTCCGGAGATGAACGCCATAAGAGGCGGCTTAACAAAATTAAGCAATTAGAAAACCGCTAAGCCGCTACATATTGAGGTTGGCTTGAGCGGTGATTTTGTATTTTTTGCCTTTTAAGCAGTTGATATAGCTTGCCACGGCAATCATAGCGGCGTTATCGGTATTAAATTTTCCTCGCGGCACGAGGAACTCCAGACCGAGTTTTCTGGTTTCTCTTTTCAAGTCATTCCTAAGTTTCTTATTAGCAGCCACGCCTCCTCCCAAAATAACGGTTTCAGCGCCGAATCCTCTAGCGGCTCTTACGGTTTTCTGAATCAATACGTCAATGGCCGCTTCTTGAAATGAAGCTGCTATGTCAGCCTTTCTTGCCTTAGGATTATCGCGCAGGAAGTAAAGTACGGAGGTTTTTAATCCGGAGAAACTAAAGTCATAGTTCTTATGCGTTAACATTGGTCTTGGGAATTCTATTGTAGTTTTTCCACTCTTTGCTAATTTTTCCACTTCCGGTCCGCCCGGGTAGGGCAAGCCAAGAATCCTCGCGACTTTATCAAACGCTTCGCCAACCGCATCGTCTCTCGTTTCGCCGATTTTCTTCCACTTAATGAGTGAGTCCATTTTTAAAAGCATCGTGTGTCCACCGCTTACAATTAACCCTATAGCCGGAAACTTAATAGGTTTCTTATGCGACAAAAGAAAGCTGTATAAATGTCCCTCGAGGTGGTTGCCGCCGATTATGCGCTTCTCATTTTCTTTGGCTAAGTTTTTTGCGAAATTTACCCCGGTCCATAAGGCGGGCTCCAGTCCCGGGCCTACGGTAACCGCAACGAGGTCAACAGAATTTAGAATATAGGATTTTCCGCCCGAGGCGGATCCGCCTTTGGCGGAAGAATTTAGGATTCTTTTTAGTAAAACAGGGAGATTTTTGAGATGTTCGCGTTTGGCTAAGTTTGGCACTACGCCTCCGAACGGACGGTGTATTTTTATCTGTGAAGAGACTATATTTTTTAAAACTTTGAACCGAGGTCGGCGAAGTCCGCCTTTCCCATCCACCAGGGCTAAAGCGGTTTCATCACATGAGGTTTCTATAGCAAGGATTCTCATATTCAGCTTCATTAGCTGCGTTAGCTTTTTAGCTTCTTTAGTTTTTAATTTCTAGCAAGCCAATGAAGCTAACAAGCTAATTAACTAATTACGCAGCCTCAAGGGGAGTCGAACCCCTGTTCACAGCTTGAAAAGCTGTTGTCCTAACCGCTAGACGATGAGGCCATCGCGATTCAAATCTTAGCTGATTTTTGTTAACATGAAAAGACTTATGTCACTTTACCGATTCTTCGAAATAATTCCCGGCGCTTTGACCTGGACCACGCTCGCAGTTGTGGTTATTTTGTCGGCTACGGCGCCGGTCTTTATGGCCATTTTCATTATTCTCTTCGACGTCTACTGGCTTTTGAAAATTATTTATTTTTCTTTTCACCTTAGGGCTACTTTTAAGAGGATGCGGGAATATATGAAAACAGATTGGCTAGGTGAAATTAAAAAACTTGAGGAAGCGGCTCACGTTCCCAAGATGGAAGATATTTACCATCTTGTAATACTTCCGATGTATAAAGAGCCGTACGAGGTGGTGAAAGAAAGTTTTGAAAGCCTCCGTAAAGCCGATTATCCCAAAGATAAATTTATAGTTGTGCTTGCCACCGAGGAGCGGGGAGGCGAAGAAGGCCGAGAAGTCGCGGAGAAAGTGACCAAAGAGTTCGGCAACAGTTTTTTTAAGTTTTTAGTTACGACCCACCCAGGCGGTATCCCCGGAGAACTTGCCGGCAAGGGTTCTAATGAAACATGGTCAGGAAGAGAGGTTAAACGGCTGATTATCGATCCCTTAAAAATTCCTTATAAAAACATTTTGGTTTCCGTTTTCGACGTAGATACGCAGATATTCCCCGGTTACTTCGGTCGTCTTACTTATGCGTTCCTTAAAGAACCAAAAAGACAACGCGCGAGTTTCCAGCCGATACCGCTTTTTACCAACAATATTTACGAGGCTCCCTCTTTGGCGAGGGTTATCGCTTTTTCTTCCACTTTCTGGCACATGATGAACCAGTCTAGACCGGAGCGCATCACCACTTTCTCATCGCACTCTATGCCCTTCGAGGCGCTTGTAGAAATTGATTTCTGGGACGTGAGCCATGTCTCCGAAGATTCGATGATATTTTGGCAATGTTACCTTCATTACAACAGTGATTGGAAAGTCGTGCCTCTTTTTTACCCTGTGTCTATGGACGCTAACGTGGCTCCGAAGTTTTGGCAGACTCTCATAAACCTTTATAAACAGCAGCGCCGTTGGGCTTGGGGCTCGGAGAACATTCCTTATATGCTCTATGGATTTGTTAAAAATAAAGCTATTCCCAAAAGCAAAAAATTCTATTGGTCATTTCACATTATTGAATCCTTTCATTCCTGGGGAACAAACGCTCTCTTAATTTTCGCTTTGGGATGGCTGCCGCTTTTCGTGGGCGGAGAAGAGTTTAATTTGACCACACTCTCCTTTAATTTGCCTCAAGTCACAAGAACCCTGATGACGCTTGCTACCCTAGGCATAGCGAGCTCGGCAATATTAAGTATCATACTTTTGCCGCCCAAGCCCGAGTGGTTTAAAACAAGGCACTACATTCTTTACTTTATCCAGTGGCTTCTGATGCCAGCCACCTTAATAATCTTCGGCGCGCTTCCGGCGATTGAAGCTCAAACGCGCCTCATGCTCGGCGGCAAACTTCGGCTTGGTTTCTGGGTTACGCCGAAGATAAGAACTAAATCAGCTTAACTACTCCAAGTGCACTTCTTTTCTGAATTCCTTAAATCTGGCTTTCAAGTCGGGAAGTGTCTTTAAGTTGGGGTCTTTTCTCAACACCGACTCGGCGGCGGCTCTGGACTCTTTTATAAGGTCGGGATTTTGGAGCGCGCTCATAGCAACGTCCGGCATGCCTGTTTGTTCTTTCCCCAGGAACTCTCCCGGTCCGCGGAACTTTAGGTCCTTTTCAGCCAGTTCAAATCCGTTTTTAGCCGTCAAAAGTGACTTAAGTCTTTCGTGAGCTTGCCTTGTAGGTGACTCTGTAAAAAAGAAACAAAAAGATTGGTGAACGCCCCGCCCTACGCGTCCGCGGAATTGATAGAGCTGTGCCAATCCAAATCTTTCTGATCCCTCAACCATCATTATCGTGGCGTTCGGGACATCCACTCCGACTTCCACCACGGAGGTGGCAACCAATATGTCAGTTCCCCCGGCAGTAAAGTCATTCATAGTCTCTTCTTTGCTTTTTCCGCCGGAGGCGAGACCTCGTTTCGTCGAAGATGAAGCGGGCATCTTTCCGTGGAGCATGGCTACGCGGAGATCCGGGAAGACCTTTTTGGATAACTTGTCATATTCTTCTTTGACAGACTTTATTTCAAGTTTAACTAACTCCTGGCGCGTGATTATTGTTTCCGCCCCAGCAGGTTCAATGCGCGGGCAAACCACGAAAACCTGCCTGCCTTTTCTTACCTGCCCGCGGATGAAAGCGTATGCCTTGTCTCTGTTTTCCGGGTCAACTATTTTGGTGACGATATTTTTCCTTCCCTTAGGTAATTCGCTCAAGATAGATAAGTCTAAATCTCCGAAAACAGTCATCATGATGGTGCGGGGGATGGGGGTAGCAGACATAGACAGGAAATGCGGCACTACTCCGCCATTTTTCATCAAAGCGGCGCGTTGGTTTACGCCAAAGCGGTGCTGTTCATCAACTACAACCAATCCTAATTTTTGAAATTCAACATTCTTTTCTATTAATGCGTGGGTGCCCACAACTATCTTAACTTTTCCCGAAGAGATTTCTTTAAGAAAATTAGATTTTTTAATACTCGTTTCCAGTTCATCGCCGTAAAAGAGTCGCGCTTCTTTTGATACTAAAAGTCCTATGCCTCCAGAGAAGCCCTTAAAAAACTTCATTAAGGTTTTGTAGTGTTGTCTCACTAAAATTTCGGTTGGCGCCATAAGCGCTACTTGGTAGCCGTTGTTAGCTGCCACCAAGGCGGCCAAGCCGGCGACTATTGTTTTACCCGACCCGACATCGCCCTGAAGCAATCTATTCATAGGTCTGAACCTTTCTAAATCTTGCAGTACTTCAGAGAAAGATTGTTTTTGTGTGTGGGTGAGTTCAAAAGGTAGGGCGGCTAACATTTCCTTAGTCTCTTGCCCGCTCGCTTTGATCTCCGGGGCTTTCTCTTTGGCCAAGGCTATCTTTTGGTAGAGATTATTAAGTTGGAGCAGAAAAAGTTCCTCAAAGGCGAAGCGCCTTCTCGCGTTTTCGGCGTCTTTGGTATTTTCCGGGAAATGAATACTGTGTAATGCCTCATTTACTTCCGGCAAATTGTTTCCCGATAAAATTTCGTGGGGCAGGAACTCAGGCACAGATTCAAGGTCCTCAAGTATTTTTTGGACATTTAACCTTATGCCCTTTGACGTTAGTCCTCTCGTTTCCGGGTAAATCGGCACCAGTCTTCCGGTGTGTTTGGTCTCATTGTTTGACGCAGCACCGTTTAATAATTCGTAAGTGGGATTGGACAGGTAAAATTCGTTTTTCCGTAAAGCCACCTTGCCGGCAAAACTTGCCGCCGTGCCTTCTTTTAGAACGTTCTTTATGTACGGCTGATTAAACCAAATAGCCCTTATTGAACCTGACTCATCGGTAATAAGCGCCTCCACGATTACCATCCTTTTTTTCCAAGTGCGTTTAATGCCTATTTCTTGAACTGTGCCGTGGATAGTCTTGGAGTCTCCCAGATTTAGGTCGGCGATGGGCGAAATTTGGCTCCAGTCTTCGTAGCGGGCGGGGAAGTGCCAAAGCAAGTCCTTCGCTGTTCTAAGCCCCAGTCTTTTAAACTTCATTAAAAACCGTGGGCCGATGCCACGTATTTCGGAAAGTGGGGAAGCGAGATTAACCTCCAACATTGTTATATATTCTACTTTAATTGACGCGCCCGTGAAATTTGTTCTAAATTAATGGGATTGTACCGCCCATAGCTCAGCTGGTAGAGCAGCTCCCTCTTAAGGAGATGGTCCCAGGTTCGATCCCTGGTGGGCGGACAAAAGTTCTGTCTTGGTGCTCTCGGAGGGCCCCGTATAACAGCAAAGCTGTATACGGGGTAAAATTCTCATCCTTATGCGTCCCCGGCAGGATTTGAACCCGCAACCTTGTGGTTCGAAGCCACACGCTCTATCCATTGAGCTACGGGGACATATTGTCGTGATACCTGCCCCGTAGCTATCCGCTGAAAGCGGATATACTATCGGGGTCCATTTCACCACGAGAGCTTACTAGAGGTAAATTTAAGCTATACTTAATGAAAGCGCAATCTAAGATGAGTTCTACGATTCCCAAAGAAGCCTTGTCGATTTTAGCCGAACTTACGAAAGCCGGTTATAAGGCTTACCTTGTGGGCGGCTGCGTGAGAGATATTTTACTAAAAAGAGTTCCTAAGGACTGGGACGTAACGACGTCTGCCTTGCCGGAAGAAATTCAAAAGATTTTTCCCGAAAGCGTTTATGAAAATAAATTCGGTACCGTTGGCGTAAAAACGGACAGCGAGGACAAAACTTTGGCTATTGTTGAAGTGACGACTTTTCGCCACGAAGAGAAATACACCGATTTTAGGCATCCTGACAAAATTGAGTTTGCCAAAACGGTTGAAGAGGATTTATCCCGCCGCGACTTTACGGTTAACGCGCTTGCCCTCGGCGTAGCCGAAGGGACGGCTCAAGAGTTAGTCGACCCCTATAACGGTCAAACTGATTTAAAAAAAGAAGTCATCCGCGCGGTCGGCAACCCGGAAGAGCGTTTTAAAGAAGATGCTTTGCGTCTTATGCGCGCGGTGCGATTTGCTGCCGAACTTGGGTTTGTTATAGAAGATAAAACCGCCGAAGCGATTAAATCCCATGCTTATTTACTGGAAGCGATTGCTAAAGAAAGAATAAGAGACGAATTCATAAAGCTCGTTATGAGCGATAAAAACGGTCCTGCTTGGGGAGTGGCCATGCTTGAGCACCTCGGTCTTTTGAAATACGTCATCCCAGAACTGCGCGAAGGAATAAATGTCGGTCAGAACAAGCACCATATATATACTGTTTGGGAGCATAACTTGAGAGCTTTGGACTACACTGCACAGAATAGTTATCCATTAGAAGTTCGTCTGGCGTCTTTACTTCACGATGTAGGCAAGCCGCGCGTTAAAGAGGGAGACGGACCAGATTCAACTTTCTACGCGCACGAAGTTGTCGGCGCCAAGATGACGCTTAAAATTTTAGACAGGTTGCGATTTTCTAAAGAAACAATCGAAAAAGTAGCTCATTTGGTTCGCCACCATCTTTTCTACTACAACGTGGGCGAAGTGACTGAAGCCGGGGTGAGAAGATTTATAAGCAGGGTAGGTATAGAAAATGTTGACGATTTGCTCAAGGTCAGAGAAGCCGACCGCATCGGCTCCGGCGTGCCTAAAGCCGTGCCTTATAAAACCCGTCATCTTCAGTTTATGATTGAAAAGGTTAAAGCTGACCCCGTCGGTCCCAAGATGATTGTCTTGAACGGCTCGGATGTCATGAAACTCTTAAGTATTGAACCTGGCCCCAAAGTCGGCTGGATACTCTCCGCGCTCCTGGACGAAATTTTAGACGATCCCAAGAAAAACACTAAAAAGAATTTAGAATCTAAAATTGAGAATTTGGGGAAGTTGTCTGACAGTGAACTTAGAGAGTTGTCGGAGAAAGCCAAGGATAAAAAAGAAGAATTTGAAAGCGGGCTTGAGGAGGAGATGAAGAAAAAGTACTATGTGAAGTGATTTAAGGTTGAGGCGGGCTTGCCCTGCCGAAGCTTTAGCGAAGGCGGGCCGTAGTGTAGTGGTAGCACCCACGCACCGATCCGATTTTAGTCGGATGGTGCGGGGCAGGCGAGTCCTTTTTACCCCGCACTAAAATTTAACGGAGTGTAGTATAGTGGTAGTACGCGGGCTTCGGGAGTCCGTAGCCTGGGTTCGATTCCCAGCACTCCGACAGATAAGTTTTTAGTGCGGGGCGGGAGGATTTAGCTCGGGTTCGAATCCCGGCGGCCCGACATTAATAAAATAACAGCGCCTGAGCGCTTTCACAGGCGATTCACACCCCCGACTTGACGCCTTTAGGGGGCGGGTATAGGTTAACTTGCGGAGGGGGCCTCTAGGTTCCGGTCGCCCTACAGCACCCCTCGAAAATGCAGTATTTAGCGTATCGAAAAGCCTAAAAAGGATAGGTGCACACTAATTTTTAGGTCATAAGGACGCTAAAACCATATGAATAAACCAGAAAGAAAGCCGAATCCTGGACAGCCCAGCGGTCAACCGCAGGCCTAACGGGAAATAGAGCAATAGGCGCCCCATGGGGCGCCTATTTTTTGTACCTGGCTCATGGGCAGGCAAGCCTACCTATCCCTTGACAAACCGCTACGTTTATGTTACATTAATAGTGTTCTTTAATTATTAATTAATAGCTTCGTTGGATGCTTCACAGGCGTCAAACGGGCACAAATTATATGAAGACTATAATTTTGGGAGCAGTCGTTCTCGCTATGTGGGTTGGCGTTTTCGCTTATCTGCCGACCGCTTATGTAAATGAGCGGTGTGGTCAGATCGAGTCTTGGTTTGCCGAGAAGCAAGAGAATCCGGAACTTTATCCGGGCCTCACGCTTACCGCAGACTTAAAAGAAGCTTGCCCATCCATAGAATCTAATCTCTCCATGTCACAATCTTCAACCAATGTCGATCGTGATATATGGGAAGAAATTGAGGCTTTCCAAAGAGAAACTCAATTAAGAGCATTAGAAGCGGGAGACAACATCGTATCCCAATAACATTCACCAGAAAACCAGGAGCAAGCGCCCCTGGTTTTTCATTCGTCTCGATATAAACGGGTTTGATAATAAAGTTGCGGCGTGATTAAATAATTTAAGTTCGGGCTCATAGTAAAGTGGTATTATGCGGCATTCGCATTGCCGAGGCCCGGGTTCGATTCCCGGTGAGTCCACAGCAACTTTTAACATTTTATTGCCCAACCGTCAGATTAAGATAACTTGAGTTAATCTTATCGCAGTTGTTGTGCGGGCTTTACAAAAAGACCACAAAGCATTAAAAAATATATAAGGGTTAAGCTCATTAAAAATTAAAACTCTTAGATAGGGCCTAACCGAGGTCGACACCCTTAATAATTATTAATTGGGGGTGTCCTTGGCGCCCCCTTACTATCCCTATGAAACCGCGTGATTATGTTCCTGCGGTGGCGGAGAACGGCCGTAGGTACGCTTCTCCACTAGAGGAACGGATGGCTGCAGTGTTTAAGAAAGAGGGCATCAGATACGAGTATGGCGTTTTCTTCCGAGTCGGGAACGGAGGCAGGCAGCGAGAAGTGGACTTCGTGCTTAAAACTCCCATGAGACCGAAACGATGCAACAATGGTCCCGTGAAATACATTGAGATAAAGGGCAGGATTACGCCCGCGGCGAGAAAACAGCACAATGAACTTAAAGAAGTTGGCGTAGAGACATTTATTGTCACAGAAAATCTCATAGATTTCTATGAGAAGAACGGCTTCTTGGAAGAAGACGACAGGTAACACCCCTCTAAGGGCAAGAAAAAAGAAGCGACCCAGAACTTAACGAAGGGTCGCTTTTAATTTAAAATCTATAGAAACTTGACTATTTAGCCAAATTATGTTAGTCTAAGCCTATTAATAATATGTTCCTTTAAATACTTTAAGCCAACTTGAGGCGGGTATTAGGGATAAAGTAAGGTCGAATTATTAATTAACCTTAATTTAGCCCTCCGTCTCAAGGCGACTTTGGGATGGATTGGGCAACAAACTTATATGAAAGTAAAATCTTCTTACTGGGACGCGAAGAGCGTACTGCTTGTGATAGCGATGTTTGTGGGAGCGGCGCTCATTTGGTCACTGCCGATAATCAGTTGGCATAAGACCAGGGATCTTGGTACTGCGGGAGTCAAAGCCGAGAAAGAGGAAATAGTCCTTAGGGTGGAAGTTTTGGAAGGGGACGTCCTCTACGAAACGAATGATACGATTGCTCTTCTTGCCCCGGCTAAGTACAGAATAGTCCGGGCTGCGTATGGTGACGATTGCTTCTACAATCTTGCCGGCAGATCCACTTATGGATCAGGCGAGGATGTGATAAGTGTAAACGGTTCTCACGAGTACACTTATAAGATAAGCTGTCAGCCATTAATTGGTAGAGGTGGAATAACCTCCAAAGCCAAGACTGTTATTGTTCTACAGCCGGCTGAGATCCGCTCGGCAGAAGTTGTCCTATCGTCCCAGTAGTTTCTGGCTTGCCTGCCTACCGGCAGGTGTAACGTAAAATCCCGCTAGTCGTAAGACCCGCGGGATTTTATATTTGACCCCGCACCTTTATAAGACTGCAACGCCCTGTCGTTTTCCTTTTAGAGTATCAGTATTCTAAACAGACCATTACTTGTGAATGCTGATTTTACTTTATGAAAAGCGTTGTAGAAAATGATGTCTTATAAAGGTGACGGGGTTGACAAAAGCAGACAAATGTTGTTTATTGGTCAGTAGTTAAGCCGGTTCATTAACATAAACTAACGAGATTAGAAGCCGGTTTAAAGGTCGTATTACCAGTTATTAATTAACCCAAGCTTCGCTTTCTCGTTATAAATTCGGGATTAGCGAGGCGTAACTAACATGAACACCGTCTACAAAAATGCCGGGCCTATAATGCTTACGGCAATGGTTGTGGTTTTCGCAACCGTCGTACTGTGGTATGGCACGACTGAAGTGGCCTTTAAGGTTCAGGATGATACTCTGTATCGACAAATCAAGAACGGTCGCGTTGGCGCCGACTGTTACGATCAAGATGGAACTAAAGTTATAGCTCCATCAAGAGTTGTCGGACCAGAATGGACGCCAGTAACTTCTTTGGGCAATGTTCCTAAAGAGGGCAAGACTTACAGTGTCACCTGTTATCCTTACGCATCAGTTAGTGATGCGTCTCCGGTCAAGGCCGCCATAAGTTTGGCAGGCAGTAGGTAATCCCGTGTTAAAAGCAGACCTTTGAGAGGTAAATGTGCCCCTCTCAAGGTCTGCTTTTTGTTTGACAAAAGCTCAATTTTATGTTTAACTACAGCTTAAGGTCTAAGGGCGACTTATTAACTAATAATCAGGAATAAGTAAGTCGCTTTGAGACGACTTACTGTTCTTTTAAATCACTATGAAAAAATCATTGCCTTGGCTTATAATCGGCGGAGCACTAGTTGTGTCACTCGCGATAGTATCGGTTACTGAAGTGTCGGGTACGAGTATGGAACCAAATGTCCACACCGGGCGTTACTTGGTAGACTGGTTCAGCTACAAATTTCGCGCCCCGGAACGCGGAGACATCGCAATTCTGGACTCACCGATTGATGACCGGAGCTTCGTGAAGCGGATTATAGGCCTTCCCGGAGAAACCGTCTCCATTAATGGAGGGGCTATCAAAGTCTATAACGCCACTCATCCGAAAGGCAGGACATTGGACGAATCGTACCTGTTATATTCCTGGGCTGGAGACTTGATGTCTCGACCTCCTTATCATCTGGATAAGGACAGCTACTTTGTCTTAGGAGACAACAGGGGCAATAGTTTCGATTCTCGCGCCTTCGGGCCGGTTAATGTGGAATCTATCCGCGGACGGCTCTTAGCCGATTGAAAAGCGACCTCACTTGAGGTCGCTTTTATTTATCTGGTATAATATTACTAAGTATGAGAATTTTCAGGACTTTCTTGTTCTTAGTAGCGTTCTTCTCTTTGTGGTCTTTTGCCATCCCTACCGCCTCGGCCCAAAGTTTCCCCAATCCGCTCCCAAGGAGTTTTCTTGTGAACGGCTACTACTATGATGGAACTCTTGACGACTTCTGGGTAGTTTTAGAAGTTAATTATAATCTTGGATACGTTTCTTCACACGGACTTAGGAGTGCGGAATTTAATACCCAGACGATAAACCCGCACGCCATAACCCAAAGCCAGCAGTTAAGTTTGAAGTGGGGCGTACAAGACGATAATTCTTGGGTTGGCCCTAACGTAACTGGCTGCGAAATTAAAATCTCCAGTGAAGATAGCGGCAACTCTTACAGCAATACGCTAAGCAGTATAGGCACCTCGGGCGGCATGTCTTTTAACTCCGCTGCCTTAACGCCCGGTAATTATTTATTTCTGTTGAGATGCAACTTGGACAACGGCAAGATACTTAAAGACTTCGTCTACGTTTATCTCTTGCCTTCAAGCGTTACTCCGGCACCCGTACCTCAATCGTTCCTCGCCGGGGCGCACGCGACTAACGGTTACTCCATTTCGCTCTTAATGAACGCTAACTTAGGTATTGCCTCCGGCCGTAATTACACCGCTGCCACAATTAATACAGAGCCGATGAACCCAATCGCTTTCACTTCCAGCCAGCTTAATAGTTCCACTATAAGGCTGAATGTTGGCTATCCGCCCAACTGGCAATTCTGGCAGCCCTATATAAGCAAGTGTGTTTTTACCGTTTCTGGTTATCGAGGTGGTCGGTTCACCGAAGTATATCGAGATGAGATTGTAGAAACGCCGATAACCTCTCAAACTTTGCCAAATCCTCCGATGAGTTTTGCCGACGCCAACTTAGATTTCGGCATAATCTGCAATTTATCTAATGGAAGAACCGTATCGGATTTTCTTTACATATATCAAGTTCCCGGTAGCGGCGGCGGGCCACCCCCTCCAGGAGGAACTGTAGAGGTGGATGTTAATGCCAGTCCGTTGACAATTAATAAGGGTCAGTCGACAACTGTTTCTTGGATCTCGGATGGTACAAGTTGCACCGACAGCCGCGGCGGGAGTTACGCGGCTTCAAGTTCCTTTACTGATTCTCCATCTTCAACCAAAACTTACGGTATGACTTGTGTCAGATCTGGTTGGAACTCCGGTACTGACAGCGTTACCGTCACGGTTGGCGAGGCGCCCAAACCTCCCCTTGGAGCTCCCGTGAGCGGTCCTGCGCCGTCAGTGGATATTAAGGGGCAGTAAAATAAAAGCGGCCTCAAGTGAGGCCGTTTTTATTTTACTTAAACCTATTAAGTAGTTAATTAACACTACCGTTTGTGTTATAATTTAAAAAATGAGCAAGAGAATATACTTTGCGGTTTTTGCCTTAGCTGTCATTCTGCCGGCCATCTTCTACGGCGTGCAATTTGTATCCGCTCACTCAGGCGGCGGTACTACGGCGCATGGCGACACGATAGACATGAAAATCAGAGAGGTATGGGTTGGTCCGACTACCTCGAGTTTAAATAGGGTGTTTAACGGCTCCAGCGAAACTGTCACGGTGACGGCTAATCGTACTGATTATATCAGGCTTGACTTCGATCTTATAAGCACAAGCGCTGATAGCCAAGTGATGGTGTCCTAGTTATAAGCAGTCCTTGTATTCAAGGACTGCCTTTTGTTACCAGATTTTTCCAAACCTATTTGACAACTCACGCTAAATATGATATAAAGTCATCAATTAGTGTTCCTTAATAAGTGACAATTTGAGACGCAAACGGGCGCCTTGGTTATTCACACGTTAAGGACCTAATAAAAAAAGGTCGAATGTGGTATAATTCCACAATAGTAACAAGTAATTAATCAAGCCACCCGCGAAGTCTTAAATTAGACGAGTGGGGTGGCAACATAGAGATATGAAAAAAACTCTACTCATCATTGGTCTAACCATAGTGGCGCTTGTCGTAGTAATAGGTGTCTGGGATCGCATCTCGGGTAACTACGCCGATAGGATGGAAGCTCAGAAGTTCTACCAGCAGTCGCGTGAGAATAGTGCTAATAATGCGAAGTATAACACCTCGCTTAGTTATACCTTTAACGGCAGTGGAGCGGTGGTAACGAGTCCGGCTTCTCCCCGCATTGAGTGGAAGATTAACGGCAGCGACCAGCCCTTGAGAGGCAAAGCGCCATTGTCCTTTACGCTTTCCTGGAAGATTGATCCAACTATCGAGCTGGAGGATTGCGAAGTCCGAGGGCCTAACGTAAGGATCGGTTACATTGGCGATATATGGGGATTTGAGGTAGCCGAATACAGCAGCGCATCTGATTTCATAGAAGCGCATGGTGGATACGAAGGCTCGCTGGAATTTAAGGACGTGGTACCGGGCTCATTAGGTAGCCGCGATGAACCATCAAGTGCCCCACTCTACAATGGCGTCGCCAGCTTCAACAAGGGCTGGAACTCCATCAGTATTAGTTGTGTCAAGGATATAGCAAGTGGTCTGTATGACGAGCGCGAAGTTAGCGTTTGGATTGATGACCAATAATACCCGAAGACGGTTGGCTAAAGCCCAGCCGTCTTTCCGTATATTAGAAATATGAAAATAAAAAATTTAACTTATGCCACTATTATAGCGATTCTCACGGTAACTTCCGTCTCGCCGGTGGCAGCCCAACAGACATACAACTTTGGTCCGACGGGGACGGGTGTTACTTGGCAAGATATAGCTACGGGCGCTTGGCAAAAAGCCATACCGCAGACCGCAGCCCTCACTCAAGGGCAATCTACTACAATTTCTTGGACTTCTGACGGAACAAGCTGCACCGGCAGCCGAGGCGGCAGTTATGGACCCAGTGGTTCTTTCACGGACTCTCCATCGTCAACTACAACTTATGGTATGACTTGCAGTAAATCTGGTTGGAATTCAGGCACCGACAGCGTCACTGTCACGGTCGGCGGGGCGGCCAACCGCACCCCGGTGGGCTATCACGATACGGTTAATAATTCTACTTGCCGCACAACGGGTTGGGCTTACGATCCCGACAGCTCCTCCACGAGTATTGAGGTTCATATGTATATTGATGGAGAAGCTGGTGCTGGAGGTACGATTTTGAAAAATTTCCCCACCAACATTTTTCGTTCAGATGTGAATTCCACCTACGGCATCTCCGGCAACCACGGCTTTGACGTGAATCTCTCCCCTTATATTGCCGACGGGAAAAGCCACCCGCTCTATGTTTATGGTATTGATACCGCTGGGGGGGCTAACACCAAATTAACTAATTCTCCTAAAACCATTCAGTGCGCCGGAGCTCCGGGTCTTGTGCCGTCAGTAGACATTAAAGGACAATAAAACAAATGACACACATCAACAAAAAAACACTATTTCTAATATCTTTCGGAGTTTTGGTTGTTGTGTCGTCTTTTATGTTCGCCCAGTATGTTGATGCCATCGCGGTTGGGAACACAATTCGGTTTACCGCTGATACCAATATCCGCTCTTGCGCCAGCATTAGTTGCGGCATTATCACAACTGCTCCGTCCGGGTCAACGGCTTCGATTATAGGCGGACCTCAATACGCCAACGGCTACCAATGGTGGAATGTTCGCCTCTCTTCAGGCGTTACCGGATGGGCGGTTAGTAACTGGATGACCGTAGTTTCGGCTCCAGCGCCGGCGCCCACTGTTAACGTTTCAGTAAGCCCGACCTCCATCAATCTCGGGCAATCAGTCACCTTTTCGTGGTCCTCGACTAACGCCACCAGTTGTACTGGTAGTCGGGGCGGCAGCTATCCAACAAGCGGTTCGAATGTCTACGCCCCGCCTTCATTGCCTTATACCTATGGTATGCAGTGTACCGGTCCTGGTGGGACTAGTGCTATGCAAACAGCTACCGTAAGCCAAAAAGCAGTTGCCGCTCCGCCGCTCAACTTTTCAGCGAATCCGACCTCTATAAATAGCGGCCAACCGTCAACACTTTCTTGGTCTTCAAGTAATGCCACAAGTTGTTCTGCTTCCGGCGGCTGGAGCGGCGGCAAATCTATTTCCGGATCCGAATCAGTGCGGCCAGGCTCAACTACAACCTATAGTCTTAGCTGTTCCGGTCCGGGAGGAGGGAGTGCCTCAAAAAGTGTAACTGTCACAGTGACTCAACCTGCAGGACCCGTGGCTTGCACGGCTCAGGGAAGCAGTTCTATTAGCAAAAGAGTCGGAGAAGGTTTCGATATAAACTGGTGTGTTTCTGATGTTTCTAGTTGGAGTGTTAGTGGTCCTGGACTTTCAAGAAGTGACGGCGCGGTTGGTAATACTCCACGACAGTTCAGCGCATCTTACCCGTCCCAGTTCAGCATGTCTTTGCCGTCGTCTCCCAATCCATATGTCTACAATATTACCGGAACTGGACCTACTGGTAATGTTACAAGACCTATGACCGTAACAATCTCCGCCGTTGCTCCTCTGCCTCAATATAACGATGGGGCTGACAACGATGGAGATGGCAGAACCGACTACCCCAGTGACCCCGGTTACTCATCAACAAGCGACGACGATGAAACCGATATTCTTCCACCAGTAATTAATGATTTTTGGGCAGAGAATGATGGTGGATCCTCCATTAGCGGAGTTTGTAATATAGATGCTGATCCAAAAATTTTAGTCATACCCAAAAATACCTCTACACTTACATGGTCTTGTGATAGAGTTATAAGCGGATGCACCTTGTACGACGATAATCCGAAAGTTCCTGATATGGGCGCGGTAGCTTCAAGCGGGAGCGAGGAGACGCCCGCGATTGATGCCACCACTAAATTTACCTTGCAGTGCCCCAGCTCTAATGACCCTTCTGTAATTATAAGATTATTCAGCCCATTCCTTAAAGAAATTATTCCGCAATGATGAGAATTAATAACATTAAATCAATAATTATCATTTTATGCAGTTAGGTAAAGGCAAAAAAATTATCGTTATCGGTGTGATAGTTTTAGTAACAGCACTGGTAGCTCTTGCTTGGTATTTGTATGGTAGTGATTTTTTTAACAACAAAGATATTGTGAAAATTGAGATAACGAACTGTTCTTCCATAGAACCGGCCTTTCTATCGACCCAGAAAGACAAACCGGTTCACCTTATTAACCGTGACTCTAAAGAACACACAATAAAAATTGCCGGCAATGAATTGAGTATTGGCGGCGGAGAAGAAAAAGTTTTAAGCGCAGAGTTTATCTACGGAGCAGGAACATATGCTTATGACTGCGATAGCACGACAAATGCCGGTCAAATACAGATAGTAGCTCCTGAACAGGACTTAAAAGGCACAGAACAGACTTTTAAGGAAATGTATGATTCTCTGCCAAAAGAACTGCGGGATTGCGTCAAAAAAATGCTAAGCAGTAATTTTGCAAAAGTTTATAATGGACAAGAAGGATTTATTTTAGGTCCGAAAGACCAAGAAGCGATGAATTCTTGTTTAGGGTCGCCACAACAAACACCACAGCCATGATTAAACACCTGAATAAAATTTTCTTTCTTGTTACTCTGTTTGCATCTATGTACTTGATTTCTGCTACTCCCGCGAAAGCCGATTCCTATTTCACCGCCTGGTTCGATATAATAAACGACCCTACTTACGGCCAACATATGGCACAGTACGCGCCTTCAACACTAAAGCTAATTTTCTTTTCTTATGCTTATGGCGATACTGGTGATACGAAAGTGAAAATTGATTGTAATAGTGATGGAATATATGAGATTGATAGAACTATTCCGATAAGTCCAACTTACGCGTATGACGGGAGAGGAAGTGATTATTGGACAATGGGAGGGGATTATTGGCGTTATAATAAAGTTTATACCAGTGATGGGAAGCCTGCCTATTGGGCGAGTATAAGAGACAATAGTATTAATTGTTTCTATGCACTTCCAGGTAATTACACTATAAATATGGTTGCGGAAAGAAGTGGAGTTCAAGCTACTTTGAGCAGATCTTTTTATCTTCGTGAGCCTACAGTAGATGTACAAGTGAGACCATTTTATAGCAACAATATTATTTTCCCGACAACGGGTGGCTATGGCTCTGTTATGCCTGGCGTAGTTCCTAAGATTCCGGCAGATATAGATTTCGGAGTCGCAATATACAACCCAATAACTAATTCCCCTCTCTTTACATCTTCGGCCACTCTAAAATTTGACTGCGATAGCGACGGTACGGAAGAAAAAACAGCCGGGTATTCTACTTCTTCAAATGTTTATCATTTTGGGAGAGAGTGGGAACTTTGGTGCACTTCAGGGGGATACTTCAACGTCAACAGCATATCTGCTTGTTACAATAGTATTTCCGCGAGTTTGAATTGGTATCCAAAAGCCTGTCATTACGATAAACCGGGGATTTATCGAGCCACAGTTAAAGCTGAACTCCCCACCGGCGGAGCGTCTCCTTACGTTAGAGAATCGTCTGTTGAATTTCCGGTCCTCTCTACACAAAGTCCAATCGTCAATTTTTCAACCGGCGGTGACCCCACTTACGGAAATGGAATCTTAAGAGGTGTTGATTTGAAGCTTGATACATCTAGTCTCGTCTGGACAAGCGCATCTTATAACTTTAGTTGCGGTAACGGGCAGAGCGCAAGCCATTCTATAGCCGTTGATTACTCTAAAAGAAATTATAACCAAGATTATTCTTACACTGCTAAAGACCTTTGTAATTATGATTCACCCGGCGACTACACTGCTAAAGTTCAAATTGAATTCACCACAATGAATTTACCAGGAGGCATAAGAAATACCCTGCCGTTTAGCGAGGTGAGGAGGACAAACAATTACATTACTTATTCGTTGGAGAAGACAATTAGGATAGTTGTAGTAGGAAATGTATCTGATACAGAATATGTAGTCACAACGCCCTTTAATTTGCGTTGGGATGTTTCGAGGGTTACCTCTTGTTCAGTCGTAGGCGTAGGCAATAACTTTTCGGTTGCCAGTAGCGGCTCCAAAACGGTTGGGGTAGCGAGTGTTTCACCGGGTGATTACACTTATAAGTTGAGTTGTACTTCCTCGAGTGGCGTTACGGTTGATAAGACTATTAAGGTTAAGGTGATTGCTCTGTAGACGCTTTTTTGCTATAGTGTAACCAGTAAATTCATAAAAGGTCGAAATTAACCAAGTTAGTTAAAATACAAATCTTATGGTAATTCAAAGTTGGGCCGATCTATTAGTCATTTCCTTTCAGCAAGTTTGGACAAGTTTCATCGGTTTTGTTCCACAGCTTCTGGGAGGGGTGATAGTTTTTGTAATCGGCTTAATTGTCGCCGCAGGACTTGCCGCCTTAATTGAGAGGTTGGTAGGCATGCTAAAAGTCGATAAAGCTTTAGTCAGAGTCGGAGTTGAAGAATACGTTGACCGAGCCGGATTAAGATTGAATTCTGGCAGGTTTCTTGGTCAGGTAGTGTATTGGTTTATTGTCATCACTTTCCTTCTGGCTGCTTCCGACCTTTTGGGCTTCTTTGCTCTTTCGAGCTTCTTGGAGAAAGTTCTACTCTACATCCCTCAGGTGTTGGTGGGAGTTCTCATTATGCTCGTTACGGTTATAGTGGCTAACTTCATGAAGAAGGTAGTCAAAGCCTCTGTTATGAGCGCCAGGCTTCATGCTGCCAATTTCTTGGGAACTATTACCTGGTACGCCGTAATCATTTTCGGTTTGGCAACCGCGCTTGCCCAACTCGGGCTGGATGTCACTATCTTGAATACCTTGATTACCGGTATCATCGCCATGTTTGCTTTGGCTGGAGGCATTTCCTTCGGTTTGGGCGGCAAGGAGTACGCTTCTCATTTGATTGAGAAGTTCCGTGGTCAGGTAGAACATAGATAACTAAGTAAGGTTTTTAGCAACCTGCCTGCCGGCAGGCAGGAAGCCCCGACGTGACGTCGGGGCTTTTTGATTTTGTGGCGGGGTTGACACAAAGCAGTTGCCTCTAATATAATCTTGCTTAGGATGATATTGATGCATAAATTTAGAAGCGGCTAAAGCAAGGCAATTTCGCGTGTTTTTAGCCGCCGAGAAGGCGGTTTTTCTGTCCCGACAGCAGTTTAAAAATTGAATATAGCAAACAATAATAATCAATAATAATTAGGTAATTAGCATTTAAATGGTCGGTTTCTCATAAGAGCGTACGGTGGATGCCTAGACGTAAAGTAGCGATGAAGGACGCAGCGTAGCGGCGATACGCCTCGGGGAGGTGCGTAGCAACCTATAATCCGGGGATTTCCGAATGGGGAAACCTATTGCGGCAAAACCGCAATTCCAGCAGCAGTAACTCTGCAGCTTGGAGCAGACCCGCTGAAGTGAAACATCCCAGTAAGCGGAGGAGAGGAGAACGAATGTTATTCCCTTAGTAGCGGCGAGCGAAAAGGGAAGAGCCCAAACCTAAGCGCATCTCACTAAGGCGAGATGCTTTAATGACTAATGTCCAATTACTAATTTCTAATCAATTTCTAATGTCAAAATGTCCAATGTCTAAATTTTTAGTCATTTGGTCATTAAGTCATTTGGATTTGATTAGTCATTAGATATTAGGAATTAGGAATTTGAGCACCGAACTTTAGTGAGGTGCGTTAAGGGGTAGTAAGATGAGGACATTTCAATTCCGTATAGCTATGGAATTGAAGAAGAGTTACAAATCCATTTGTTAGTCGAATGGGCTGGAAAGCCCAACCAGAGAGGGTGATGGTCCCGTAGACGAAAACGGATGGACTCTTTGTTTTCAATCTTGAGTACTTCGAGGAACGAAAGCCTCGTAGGAAGCATCCCGGACTATCGGGAAAGGCTAAATATACTTTACGATCGATAGTGAACAAGTACCGTGAGGGAAAGGTGAAAAGCAGCCCGGTGAGGGCGGTGAAATAGACCTGAAACCGTATGCTTACAAGGACTCGGAGCTCATACTGACCATAGAACAAATGCAACAAGTATTGGCCAGAAGAATTTTTATTCTCTGGCTAGGCGCGAGGAGCGATGTGTATCCATTCGGATACATGAGTGACAAGCAACAACGCCAGAAATAAAAATAATCTGGTTGACTTCGGACTTGACCGATTTCTTTGTTGCTCCTCCTCGGCGTACTTTATTCAAAAGTACGCCTTCGTCGTCGCGTCGTGAACTCGGCCAAGCCGAAGTCACCAATATCTTGTTGAATTTGTTCTGTGGTCAGGGGGTGACGAGGTGCCTATTGAAGAATGAACCAACGAGTTTACATGTGTTGCAAGTCTAAGTCCGATACAATCGGATGGAGGCACAGCGAAAGCGAGTGTTAACAGCGCGTCTAGCAGTATGTGTAAGACCCGAAGCCAAGCGAGCTTGCCCTGGCCAGGATGAACCCCGCAGAAATGCGGGAGGAGGTCCGAACCGGTGGGTTGTGCAAAACCCTCGGATGAGCTGGGGTAAGAAGTGAAAAGCTAATCGAGCTTGGTAATAGCTGGTTCTCTCCGAAACAGTTTTAGGACTGGCGCTAAATGTTTCTCATTGGGGGTAGAGCACTGGATGGGCTTGACAGGCCGAAAGGCCGCAAGCCCAATCAAACTCCGAATACCAGTGAGGGTAATGTGCTTCACAAATATCACCAATTTGGCGGAGCGAATTTTAGACAGATTCGCGACGCGATGAGCGAAGTGTATAAGCGGAAGCGATACACGAGTGAAGAGTAACAAAGAAGATGGCGAAAATTCGCCCGCTTCTCATGAAGAAGTCCAAAAAAGACAAATTTCTTCGTTACTCCTCCTTAGAGTAGTGCTTCGACTACACCTTCGTCGTCGCGCCTCGAACTTTGTCATTTTTAAACTTCCAAATTTGGCGAGATTTGTGAAGCACATTATCAGAGTTTAGTAGTTAGACTGTGGGGGCTAAGCTCCATGGTCGCGAGGGAAAAAGCCCAGATCGTCATCTAAGGTCCCTAAATTTCTGCTGAGTGTAAAAGGTGGTCGTTTGCCTTTGACAGATAGGAGGTTGGCTTAGAGGTAGCCATCCTTTAAAGAGTGTGTAACAACTCACTATTCAACGGCCGGCGGCGCCGAAAATGTATCGGGGCTAAGCAGAATACCGAAGATACGAATTTACGTGTTTCAATGAAACGCGTAAGTGGTAGGAGAGCATTCCCAGGGCGTCGAAGGTCGACCCGTGAGGGCGACTGGAGCGCTGGGAAGAGAGAATGTTGGTATGAGTAACCACTATCCCGATGAGAAATCGGGACCCCGAAAATCCAAGGTTTCCGTGGCAATGGCAATCAACCACGGGTTAGGCGGCCCTAAGGCAATGGCGAAAGCTGCAGCTGATGGACAGCCGGTCAACATTCCGGCCCGCCGATATTTCAGACCTGTACTTAACAAATATCACCAATTTGGCGGAGCGAATTTTAAGACAGATTCGCGACGCGATGAGCGAAGTGTATAAGCGGAAGCGATACACGAGTGAAGAGTAACAAAGAAGCTGGCGAAAATTCGCCCGCTTCTCGTGAAGAAGTCCAAAAAAGACAAACTTCTTCGTTGCTCCTCCTCGGAGTAGTGCTTCGACTACACCTTCGTTGTCGCGCCTCGAACTTTGTCAATTTTGAACTTCCAAATTTGGCGAGATTTGTTAAGTACAGGTCTACCGATGGAGTGACGAAGAATATAAAGTTTGGCGCCTTAATGGTTTGGCGTTCTTGGCCGAAGAGCCGCTCTACTGGCAAATCCGTAGAGCTGTCTTTAATGACGAAGTTCGAAGCAGAGAAAAAGTCTGGTTTTTACCAGGCTGATCGGACCGAAGAGTCTTCCTAGAAAAACTTCTAAAGTTAGTTATATCGGCTCCGTACCGTAAACCGACACAGGTGGATAGGGCGAGAAGCCCAAGGGGAACGAGTGATTCATCGTTAAGGAACTCGGCAAAAAAGCGGCCGTACCTTCGGTATAAGGCCTCCCGGTACTACAACTTTATTCGCAATATTTATTTTGAAAATGTTAAATTTTCTTTTATAGATTTATTTTTCATCATAGTATTGTTAGTAAAGTTGTAGTACTGGGCGCAGTGAAAGTATCTCTGGCGACTGTTTACCAAAAACACAGCTCCCTGCGAACTCGTAAGAGGATGTATAGGGGGTGACACCTGACCGATGCGAGAAGGTCAAGCTTGGGGGTATTCTTTTGAGCAATCAAAGGAACGCTCACCGAGTTAAGCCCTCGTCAATGTCAGCGGTAACTATAACCGTTCTAAGGTAGCGCAATTCCTTTTCGGGTAAGTTCCGAAGCGCACGAATGGTGTAACGACTGGAGAACTGTCTCAACGATGAGCTCGGTGAAAATGCGATTCCCGTGAAGACGCGGGATACCTGCAGCGGGACGAAAAGACCCCGGGAGCTTTACTGTAGCTTGGTATTGGCTCTAAGTCTTGGATGCGTAGCGTAGTGGCGAGCCTTTGAAGTTTCGATTTCGGTCGGAGTGGAGGCGACAATGAAACAGCCATCTTCCAAGTTTTAGAATCTAACCTGGAGGGCAAAAACCTTCGGGAACAGTGCCTGGTGGGCAGTTTTAATGGGGCGTTATCCTCCTAAAGAGTAACGGAGGAGTTTATTAAGGTCGGCTTAGCGCGGATGGAAATCGCGCTGGACGTGTAAATGCACAAGCCGGCTTAACTGCAAGACTTACAAGTCACGCAGATGCGAAAGCAGAAATTAGCGACCCGATCACTACGTTCAAATTGTGTTTACATAGTTTGAACTCTTTATAGAAAGGTGAGAGACAACGGATAAAAGTTACCCCGGGGATAACAGGCTAGTTTGGTCCGAGAGTCCCTATCGACGACCAAGCTCGGCACCTCGATGTCGGCTCGCCCTAGCGCGGGGCTGGAGAAGGTCCCAAGCGTATGGCTGTTCGCCATTTAAAAGGGCACGTGAGCTGGGTTCAAACCGTCGTGAGACAGGTTGGTCTCTATCTGCTGCAGGCGTTTAACACTTGAGGGAAGTCGACCCTAGTACGAGAGGACCGGGTTGAACGAATCTCTGGTCTACCGGCTTTGGTACCAACTGAAGCGCCGGGTAGCTACGTTCGGAAGGGATAAGCGCTGAAAGCATATAAGCGCGAAGCCTATCCCAAGATTAGGTGTAGAGCCCTGGAAGATTACCAGGTTGATAGGCTCTAGGTGTAAGGTCCGTAAGGATTTTAGCCGAGGAGTACTAATAGCTCGAACAAGTACATTTTTGTACTCGAGGAACCGACTATTTAAATGCTTATTACCAACCCCGTAGCACAATTGCGATAAGGCCAGTCTAACTTATCACAGTAATTTCAATCGCAATTGTGCTACGGGGCTAAATGACAGTTTCTTGTTTGCCGGTGTTTTACTTACGTGTGGCCCACCCCATCCCATTCCGAACTGGGAAGTGAAAGTACGTAAGGTCGATGATACTTGCCTTCGGGTTGGGAAAGTAGGCTACGCCGGCATACAAGAGACTGTCATTTTTTTACCTTTCAATTTAAAATAAGGGTGTGCGTCGTTTTTTGAAGCAGTTTCTCTACGGTTTGTTTTGTCTTTCCATTGCCACTCTTTTAGCGGGGGGCGTTTATTATTTTTATTTTACACAAGAACCGAGCTGTTTTGATAACATCAAAAACCAGGAAGAAACCGGCGTTGATTGCGGCGGCTCCTGTATCGACTGCGAACTTTTGACTATCGCTCTCCAAATTGATGAGCCGCAGGTATTTTCATCGGGCAACCTGAAATCAACCATTCTGGGAAGAGTTTCAAACCACAGCTTAAACTATGGTTTGAACAGCTTCGAATACGAATTTCAGATATTTAATAGTTTGGGCGCGCTGCTTTCTAAGTCTCAAGGGGAGTCTTATATACTGCCCGGAGAGGAAAGGTATTTAATTGTTCCCGCGCTGGATATCGATAAGCGTGACATAGGTAAGGTTGTCTTAAACATCCCGCGTGAGAATTGGGAACCAAAATCAAATCTGCCGGACTTCACGCTTAAATTACAAGACGTAAAGACCGCTCCTTCAGCGAGGACAGTCCAAGTTTCCGGCAATCTGGCGAACGATTCTTCAGAGAACTTCCTGTCTGTCACTTTAGTGGGGATTGTTTTTGATAAGAAGGACACAGCTTTGAGCGTTTCCTCCACTAAGGTCGACGACATTGCCGCCTTTAGTGAAACGCCTTTCGCTATCTTTTTTCCTGAGTTAAAGAGCGTTGCCGAAGTTAACTTAGGCGCCACTAAGGTTTTTTATGAAGTTAAGCGATAAGTTAGATTTCTGGCTTTTGGGCCCGGTGCTTTACCTTGTCTTTGCCGGGCTCCTCATTATTTATTCCATTGACCAGGGCTTATTCGTTAAACAGTTAATCTGGGCTTTTTCAGGGTTCGCAATTATATTTAGTTTTTTTTATCTCAATTTGCGCGCGCTTTTCAGCTATCGCTGGATAACTCTTTCTATCTATCTGTTTATCACACTCCTGCTTTTTGCGACGTACTTTTTAGCTACGCCGATCGCCGGGACGAGAAGCTGGATAGTTTTAGGCGATTTTCAAATACAGCCCTCGGAGTTTATGAAGGCGGCTTTGGTTATTCTCTTTTCGAGGTTTTTTGCCTCGCGCCACGTCGCCATAGCCGATTTACGAATTATTGTCACTTCTTTCGTCTACGTGCTTGTGCCGCTTGCCTTGATTCTCATCCAACCGGACTTAGGGACGGCTCTCATTATTTTCGGCATCTGGTTCGGCTACTTGCTTGTTTCCGAAATGCCATGGCGGAAAACTCTGGGTTTTATTGGACTCTTTCTTATAATCGTTGCTCTCGCTTGGAATTTCGGACTGGCGGATTATCAAAAAAACAGGATTTCGGCTCTCTTCGACCCAAGTAAAGATCCTTTAGGAGTGAACTATAGCGTTATTCAGTCCAAAGTTGCCATCGGTTCGGCGGGTATCTTCGGCAAAGGTTTCGGTCAGGGAACTCAGGTACAGTTGGGATTCCTGCCGGCTTCCTCGACCGACTTTGTTTTTTCGGCTTTCACCGAAGAATGGGGGATTATCGGCGGATTCACCATCATAGGAGCGCTTCTTATTTTAATTTTGAGAATTGCTTTCATAGGTAAAAACCAGAGCAACAATTTTTATAAATTTCTCTGTTTAGGCACCATAATCGTCATACTGCTTCATACTACCGTTAATTTAGGCTCGGCTTTGGGGCTTTTGCCAGTTGTGGGGGTTTCTCTGCCCTTTGTGAGTTATGGCGGTTCCAATCTATTGACATTATCAATACTCATAGGTATTATTCACCATATTACCGGCAAGAAAGCTGGTTTTTAGTGCGACCCTGGTTAAATGGGTTAAATATTAATACTCTTTAATGCAATCATAGAAACCTTCTTAATTTTTTAAAAACCTCAAACACTTAAGAAGGTTTCTTTATTTTTATGCCAAAATTACCAGTTAAAATTTTCTCTTCTCACCCCGGAGCCCCCATCGAGCAGACTAAACTTTATTCTGTTCAGATAGACTCTTATAAGTGGTTCGAAGAAAAAGGCATCGCCGAACTTTTTGAGGAGATATCCCCCATTAAAAGTCACGTCGGTGATTTAGAATTATATTTTCTCGACTACTATTTTAGCGAACCAAAATACAGCGAGAAGGAAGTGTATATCAAAGGTATAACTTATGAAGCCCCTCTTCGGGCTCGATTAAAATTGGCAAATAAAAAGACCGGGAAGAGCAAAGAGCAGGAGGTGTATCTCGGCGATTTCCCCATTATGACCGAGAGGGGAACCTTCGTCATAAACGGCGTTGAGAGAGTGGTGATATCGCAAATCATCAGGTCGCCCGGCATTTACTTTACTTTAAACATCTATCGCGGCCGTAAACTTTTTGGAGGAAAAATTATTCCTAACCGCGGCATCTGGCTTGAATTTGAAACCGATCCGGACGGCTTTATCGGCGTAAAAATCGATCGGCATCGCAAGGTGGCAATAACGGATCTTTTGAGGATTTTCGGAATGAGCGATGACGAGATGCGCAAAACTTTCGGCGACCAGATCAAAGCTACTTTAAATAAGGATGACGCCAAAGATGTTCCCAACTCCTACCTTGAAGTATATAAAAGGATAAGACCGGGAGATTTGGCTACCGCGGAGGACGCTAAACGTTTGATCGACGCTATGTTTTGGGATCCTGCCCGCTACGACCTTTCCGCCGTCGGCCGCTTTAAGCTTAATCAAAGGCTTCAGATGGAAGGTTCCTCAAGCCGGCTTTTGGGTCTGAACGACATCGTAAAAGTGGTTAAAGAAATTGTCAGCCTGAATAATAATCCCAAAGCCGAGCCTGATGATATTGATCACCTCTCCAACAGGCGAGTGCGCGCGGTGGGAGAACTCCTACAGGGCAGATTGCGCGTTGGTTTCGCCCGTTTACGCAGGAACGTTCAAGATAAAATGTCTACCTTGGAAGCGGAATTAATAAATCCGGTGAGCCTCGTAAATCCAAGGCTGCTTACTTCCGTAGTCCAGGAGTTTTTCTCTTCATCCTCTGTTTCCCAGTTTATGGATCAGGACAATCCCTTATCGGAAGTAGAACATAAAAGAAGGCTTACTGCTCTGGGACCGGGAGGTCTCACTAAAGAGCGCGCGAGCATTGAGGTTCGTGATGTGCACGAATCTTATTACGCGAAGATATGTCCTATTCAATCTCCGGAAGGTCAGAATATTGGCTTGGTAAGTTATTTCACCAACTTTGCGAAAATCAATGAATACGGTTTTATTGTCGCTCCTTACATTAAAGTGGAACACGGCAAGCTTACCGGTAAAATTATGTGGCTTGACGCGGCTGAAGAAGAAAAATATAAAATAGCCGCCTCCGGCACCAAGTTTGATAAACAAGGAAGAATTATTGATAAACAAGTTGACGCGAGAGTTAAGGCAAAGCCGGGAATCTGCAACGCCGAAGACATTGATTTTATTACCATTTCGCCTAATCAGTTAATAAGCGTGGCTACATCCTTGGTCCCTTTTTTGGAGCACGATGACGCCAACCGCGCTCTCATGGCCTCCAACATGCAACGTCAAGCCGTCCCTTCTGTAAGGCCGGACGCGCCTTACGTTGGCACGGGCATGGAAGACATCGTTGCGAGAGACTCGGGTTATATGGTTTTCTCGGATATTGACGGAGTGATAACGGAGGTTGACGGCAATCACATTACGGTAAAACCGGCAACCGCGGGCAAGCCCAAAGTTTATGAGCTCACCAAGTTCAAGATGAGCAATAAGTATATGTCTATTAACCAGAAACCGTTAGTGAGGAAGGGTGATAAGATTAAAAAGGGCGATGCTTTGGCTGATGGCCATGCCATGGATGACAGTACCCTGTCTTTAGGGCAGAACCTTGTCGTCGCTTTCACTTCTTTCGGCGGTTTGAATTTTGAGGATGCTATCATTCTTTCCGAACGTGTTCAGCAAGACGACCGCTTCACTTCCATTCATATTGAAGATTTCTTCGTAAACGTTCGCGACACCAAGCTCGGTCCGGAAATTACAACCCCCGATATTCCCAACGTATCCGAGGATAAGCTCAAAAACTTGGACGAAAGCGGCATCATACGTATCGGCGCTGAGGTCCGCAGTGGCGACATCCTGGTGGGCAAAATTTCCCCTAAAGGTGAGAGCGAACTTACCCCGGAAGAGAGATTAGTGAGGGCTATCTTTGGTGAAAAAGCGAGGGATGTTAAAGATGCTTCTCTTGAGTTACCGCACGGCAAATCCGGACGTGTTGTAGGCATCAAAGTTTTCTCAAGGGGGGAAGGAGACAAATTGGAGCCCGGAGTTATTCAAAAAATACAAGTGCAGGTTGCCGAGCTTCGGAACGTAAGAGCGGGCGATAAACTCGCCGGGCGCCACGGCAACAAAGGAGTTGTCTCGCGGGTACTCCCGGTGGAAGATATGCCTTATTTGGAAGACGGTCGCCCGGTGGATATTGTTTTGAATCCGTTGGGTATTGCTTCACGTATGAACCTCGGGCAGCTTTTTGAAACTCATCTCGGCTGGGCCGCCAAGAAGTTGGGATACCGCGCCTACACGCCGGTATTCAGCGGGGCTACCGAAGAACAAATAAGAGAAGAACTCAAGAAAGCCGGCCTTCCGGAAAACGGCAAAGTTACCCTTTATGACGGTCGCACCGGGAGACCGTTAGATAACCCGGTTACCGTGGGTGTTATTTACATAATGAAGCTTAACCACTTGGTGGTTGATAAAATCCATATGAGGTCCGTTGGTCCGTATTCTTTAATTACGCAACAGCCATTGGGCGGGAAGGCTCAACTTGGCGGACAACGTTTTGGAGAAATGGAAGTCTGGGCGCTTGAAGGATACGGCGCGTCTCATACTCTGCAAGAAATGCTGACCATCAAATCAGACGATGTGATGGGGAGGTCCTCGGCTTTTGAGTCAATCATCAGAGGAGAAAAAATTAAGAAGCCCAATATTCCGGCGGCTTTCAATGTGATGTTAAACGAATTGAAAGCACTGGGATTATCTGTGAAGACAACCGACGAAGAGGAAAATTATAAGAAGAAATAAATATGGTAATGGATAAAGAAGCCAACTTTAAGGCGCTTAAAATCAGCATTGCTTCCCCGGAGGAGATAGGCCCTCGGGAGAAAGGCGGCTGGTCTTATGGCGAGGTAATAAAACCGGAAACCATAAACTATCGCACTCAGCGTCCGGAGAAGGACGGCCTCTTCTCCGAGCGTATTTTCGGACCAACCAAAGATTGGGAGTGCTATTGCGGCAAATACAGAAAAGTGAGATACAAGGGCGTGGTCTGCGATAAATGTAACGTGGAGGTCACCCGCTCATCCGTGAGGAGAGAGAGGATGGGTCATATTACTTTGGCAACTCCCGTGGTGCATACGTGGTTTCTAAGAAGTGTTCCTTCAAGAGTCGGCATGGCGCTAAACGAGTCGTTGTCAAAACTCGAAAGAGTCACTTATCACGCGGCTTTTATTGTTATTTCCCTTGATGAAGAAAAGCGAAAAGCAGCCTTGGTTGAGATAGATAAAGAACTCAAAGTCAGAACGAAAACAGAAGACGTCAACGCCGAGGAACTTAAGGCAGCCGCCTTAAGCGCCAAAGACGCCCTTAAAGAATTACGCGTAGGCAAGGTCTTGGAAGAAAGAGAATTCTTAAGTTTGGGCAAGAGATTCGGCAATGTGTTTACTGTCGGCGCCGGCGGTGAAGGGGTAAGAAAAGTTCTTGGGAATTTGGACTTGGGAAAGGAGATTAGCGAAATGGAAAAAGCCCTGAAGGATATCGACGATGATATGGAATCTAAAAAGATTTTGCGCCGTCTGAAGTTCTTCAAGTCCATGGAGGCTAATTCCATAAGACCGGAATGGATGGTTTTAACGATACTTCCGGTGCTTCCGCCAGACCTTAGGCCCATGGTTCCCTTGGACGGCGGGCGTTACGCTACCTCTGACTTAAACGATCTCTACCGCCGCGTCATTAATCGCAACAACCGCTTGAAGAAACTCCTGGAGCTCGGCGCGCCCGATGTGATTATCGTGAACGAAAAACGCATGCTTCAAGAAGCGGTTGACTCGCTTATCGATCCTGGCACGAGAGCCACTTCTAAAATTGGGAGCAAGAGACCCCTGAGGTCCTTGGCCGAAATGCTTAAAGGGAAACAGGGCAGATTCCGTCAGAACTTACTGGGCAAGCGAGTCGATTATTCCGGACGTTCGGTCATTGTGGTCGGTCCGGAGTTGGATATTGATGAATGCGGTCTGCCCAAGACAATGGCTCTGGAACTTTTCCGCCCGTTTGTAATCAGCGAAATAATGAAGCGCGGGTTGGCTTACAATATTAGAAATTCCAACCGTTTAATAGATCAGGCGCCGCCGGAAGTCTGGGAGATTTTGGAAGAAGTGATTAAAGACAGAAAGGTTTTACTGAACCGCGCTCCGACCTTGCACCGTTTGGGTGTCCAAGCTTTCAAGCCGATTTTGATCGAAGACTTGGCTATTCGTATCCCGCCTTTTGTCTGCACCGGATTTAACGCTGACTTCGATGGCGACCAGATGGCTGTTCATCTTCCTCTCTCTGAAGAAGCCCAAGAAGAGGCTTCTAATCTTATGCTTTCCGGCAAGAATTTATTGAGGCCGGCCTCAGGAGAGGCGATAACTTATCCTACCCAGGATGTAGTTTTGGGTTGCTACTACCTTACTAAAATTAATCCGGAAGCCAATGGCGCCGGGAAAATATTCTCCGGAATAATAGAGGCAAAACTTGCCTATGATAATGGGTATATTGCCATCAATGCGCCGATTAAGGTTTACGGCGAACCGACTAAAGTCACGGAGACTACCTGTGGACGGCTAATATTAAACGAAACGCTTCCTAAGGACCTCGGTTTTATTAACACCACCCTTAATAAAAAGACGCTAACCAAGTTAGTCGGCACGCTCATAGATAAATATGGGCAAGATAAGACGAAAGAGATATTGGACGATATTAAAACACTCGGTTTCCACTATGCCTCGAGATCCGGCGTTAGTTGGAGCTTGGGAGACTTGGTGGTTCCCAAGGAAAAACCGAAAATTTTAGAAGAAGCCGAAACAAACATTCGCCTTATAGAAGACCAGTATCTTAACGGATTCCTCACGGAAAGCGAAAAGCAAGCGCGCTTAATCGGCATTTGGATGGAAGCGACCGAGAAGGTATCTAAGGTGATTCCCACGACTTTGCGCGAGGATAACTCTGTTTTTATTATAATAGATTCCGGGGCTCGTGGCTCGTGGGGGCTGCCCGTACAACAAATGATGGGCATGAAGGGATTGGTTATCAATCCTAAAGGAGACGTCATCAGCCTGCCTATCAAAACTTCATTAAAGGAGGGCCACAGCGATTTGGAATACTTCATTTCCACTCACGGTTCAAGGAAAGGTATGACCGATACCGCTCTTAGAACGGCAGAGGCAGGATACTTAACCCGCAGACTTATTGACGCGGTTCAGGATGTAGTCATCAAAGAAAATGATTGTAAAACTAAATCAGGCATAGCCATTTACAGAGAAGATGGCTCCGAGTTTGATCACAAGTTTTCACAACGGCTCTTCTCGCGCACTGCTATTTCCGATATCAAGATTGGCAGAAGAGTAGTGGTTAAAGCCGGTGAGGTTATCAGCGAGGTCTCCGGCGAAGAAATTGAAAAATCCAATCTGGAGATGGTAACTGTAAGGTCCGCGATTACTTGTAAAACTCTTTATGGAGTTTGTTCCAAGTGTTACGGGTTAGACCTTGGGAGAAACAAACCGGTAGAAATTGGTGAAGCTGTGGGTATCGTGGCAGCGCAATCAATAGGCGAACCGGGTACGCAGCTTGTGCTCCGCACTCGTCACGCCGGAGGCGTAGCTGGTAAAGATATTACCATTGGTTTGCCGCGCGTCGAGGAATTGTTCGAGGTAAGAACGCCTAAGGGTAAAGCGGTGCTTTCTGACGTAGAGGGGGTAGTAGAAAAAATCAGCGAAAAGGGACTCTTGAAAGCAATTTCCATCAAAGTTAACTCCGGCAAGAAAAAGAAAACAGTAGAGTATTCTGTTCTGCGTTCAACGGACATACTCGTTTCCCAAGAAAGCAAAGTTAATCCGGGTGACAAGCTTTCCGAAGGGAGCGTTGATATTAGAGAACTTTTTCTCTACAAGGGCAAAGAAGACACATATCGTTACTTGGTTAAAGAGTTGCAACGTATCTATCTTTCCGAAGGTGTTTCCATAAACAACAAACACATAGAAGTGGTTGTGCGTCAGATGTTCAGTCGCGTGCGCGTCGTCTCCGCGGGCGACACGAATCTCATCCCGAGCGAGATTATAGACAAGTCAAAGTTATACGAAATTAATCGTGGGATGAAAGAATCGGGTAAGGAACCGGCTCGCGGGGAAGAACTTCTTTTGGGAGTGGCGAAGGCGGCGCTCTCTGCCGACGGGTGGCTCTCGGCCGCCTCTTTCCAAGAAACGGCCCGCGTTCTTGTGAAAGCCGCGAGTGAGGGACGCGTAGATTATCTGCGGGGCTTGAAAGAAAACGTCATTATTGGCCGCCTTCTTCCTATCGGCAGAACTCTTCGTAACGCCGGAGAAACGCCTGAAAAAACCGAAGAAGAGTAACTTTTTGGAATTGACTTCAAAGGCTTATTTTGTTAACCTAAACCTCGAACATGGAAGAGACGACTAGGCGCGCTTACGAAATATCTTATCTGTTGAAAGCCGAGGAAGACATTGGTGTTATTATGAATCTCCTTTCCCAGTTGGGGGCTGAAATTTTGAACGAAGGCGCGGTTTCCGAAATGAAGCTGGCTTATCCCATTAAGAAAGAGACAAGAGCTTATTTTGGTTACCTCCATTTTAATTTGGATTCTGAACTCGTCATAAAATTAAGAGACGAGCTAACGTTAAATAATAAGGTTCTCCGGTTTATCATAGTGACGCCGCCTTTTGTGAAAACTAAAATCTACCGCGAAAGTCAGATGGAAAGACCTCGACCAATCACTCAAGAAAGACAAGACCTCTCTAACGACGCTCTTGAAGAAAAATTAGAGGAAATAAAAATATGAACCTAAATAAAGTTTTTATAATTGGAAGACTCACTGCCGACCCGCAGTTGCGGACGACTCCGGGAGGTACGGAGGTTGTGACTATCGGCGTAGCCACAAACAGAAATTGGGTTGATAAACAGGGTCAGAAAAAGGAAAGCACTGAATTTCACAACGTTGTCGTATGGGGCAGACAAGCCAGTGTAGTTAAGCAGTTCTTGACCAAAGGCAGCATGATTTTTATTGAAGGGAGATTGCAGACGAGGAGCTGGGAAGGTAAAGACGGTCAAACAAGAAGAACTACCGAAGTAATTGCCGAGCGCATACAGCTGGGTCCGAGGCCCGGAGGAGGTCGTAACGAGGCTCCTAAAGCGGACGCAGAGCCTAAAGAAGACATGCCGGTAATCGACATCGAGGGCGAAGATATTAAACCGGAAGATTTACCCTTTTAAATTACCATGAGGAAAGAACAGTGCTTTTTTTGTTCACAGAACGTAATCGACATCGACTACAAGGAAGTGGATCTTTTACGGCGCTTTACTTCAAATCAAGCCAAAATTATCGACCCTAAACACACCGGCACTTGCAGTAAACATGAACGGCGTCTGGCTCGAGCCATAAAACGCGCGCGCTTCATGGGTATTCTGCCTTATGTAAGGAGGTAAACCCCGATGTCCCTCGATATATCTTTATTCAACATTATTTACGGCGCGGCGCATCGTTATGCCGTCTTGGAATCGCTCGCTTTATTTTCTGCGAAGTATTTGGTCTACATTCTAGTAGCTCTTTTTATTTTATTCATACTATTTAAATATGGCTCCCGTAAGCGGCTTTACCTCCTATCTTTAAGTTCGCTTGCCGTTATCTTTTCTAGGGGGATAATCACCGAACTAATCCGCTTCTTTTACTATCGCCCCAGGCCCTTTGTGGAACTTAGCCTGCCGCTTGTAGATTATTCGGCGAGCGGCGCAATGCCATCGGGACACATGGCGTTTTTGGTGCCGCTTGCCCTGCTTGTCTGGCACGAGGATCGCGGTTGGGGTAAATGGTTTATTGCTCTTACTCTCCTTGTGGGAGTTGGAAGAATAGCCGTGGGTTTCCACTGGCCTACCGACATTCTTTTGGGGATAGTGGTCGGCAGTGCCATATTTTACTTAGTAAGGAAATTTTTGCCCAAACCTTGATAAAGTTTTTACAAATGATTTTAAAAGCCCCGCTCGTTTGAACGGGGTTTTGTTTTATGAGTGATGGATCTGGTGTCTCTATTGTACCAAGTTAGAACCTATTTTCAAAACAAAGTGAGGTGATGATGTCGCACGCCCCGCGTGCGTGGTAATGTGAAATGTAATCGTACGCTCCACGAAAGCCCCGCCACCGTTT